>JGI25128J35275_1000061_pt1 | contig 30392 bp, 42 predicted proteins | sample ETNvirenome_2_60_FD_35275 | JGI IMG/M metagenome (IMG submission 35275)
GGCAGGTCTTGGTTTTGAGTGATAGGGTCAAGCACTGCCAATATCTTGCGGAGAGGATGGCGGAACAAGGCATCAGCTCAGCGACTCTGGTTGGTGTGATGTCTAAGAAGCAAAGGCGCGAAGTCTTGGAGCTCGCCGATGCTAGAGAAATAAAAGCCGTGTTTGCCACCACTGTTGCTGACGAGGGACTAGACCTTCCCGGCCTCGATACGTTGATACTGACAACGCCCACAAAGTCGATGGGACGTATTCAGCAGCGCATCGGACGCATCATGCGACGTGCAGACAACAAGAAGACCCCACTCGTGATTGATTGTGTCGACACCTACAAACCGCTGTTCTACATGCACAAGAAGCGTGATCGGTTCTACAAGAGCCTTGGTTGTGATGTGCGTAAGGTTTCAAGGGTCGTGCCAAATGAACTGTACTAAGTGCGGAGGGAAAACTACAGTGGTCACTACCCGAAGCGTCAACAAACCAGGTCGAGGAGCTGAGGTCAAAAAAGCTCTCAAAGTAGTCGGCTGGTACACCTGTGACTTCGTTGCTCGCAATCGTAAATGTTTGGACTGCGGCTACAACATGCTCACTGTTGAGCTCCCGCTTGTGGACTTTTCATCCATGATTCGAGAGGCAGCAGAAGGTCACGCGCCAGAGGATGTGAGTTGAAGATGTACGCGAGCTGGACCGGAACGAAGAAGAACCTAAGGGCACTCAGAGCTCATGGGTGGCGTCTGCTGATGAGTCCAGACACATTGATCCGTTGCCGTGGCAAGTGTGCTCCTCTGTGGCCTGACGGCACGAAGGCTCCATACGTACTGGACAATGGTGCTTGGGGTTGTCACCAGAGGGGGGAACCATTCAATGACCAAGCATTCCTGTGGGCATATGAAAGAATAGGTGCTGGTGCTGAGTGGGTGGTCGCACCGGACATAGTTGCTGGTGGGATGGAATCACTTGAGCTGACGCGCAGCTGGTTACCACGCATCGACCACAACAAAGTACTGATTGCTGTTCAAGATGGAATGGTTCCAGAACATGTCGACTCCATAGTGTCTGACAACAACGGCATATTTCTAGGTGGCAGTACAGAATACAAGCTTGAATCAATGCAGATGTGGGGTGATTACTGCCGGAAAAAGGGAGTGCATTTTCATGTGGCAAGGGTCAACACCATCAGGAGATTGAGAGCATGTCAGAGCGCAGGCGTGGACTCTATAGACGGCTCTAGCGCATCAAGATTTTCGGTTGCAGCAAGCTTGTTGCCATCAGCCGCAAGACAACGACAACTGTTCGGGAGGAAACAATGACGGACACTAAGGAAAATATTGCACTGCTGTTCTCTGGCGGTATCGACTCAATGCTATTGGCCGAGCGAGCTCACAGAGAAGGCACGCTCAAGGTGCTTCTATTTATCAACTATGGGCAACCAGCGTACTTCGAAGAAATGAAAGCGGTTGCGGAATGGTCACAAGCTCGAGGCTACACGGTCGATGTAGTTGACGCCGACATTTCAGGCGTCGAAGACTGCATGGCGATTGGCCCAACCGAAGACGGGCTTCGTATACTGCCAGGTCGCAACATGGTGATGTGCGCGCACGCTGCGAATGTTGCTGTGGCGAAGGGGTGTACCAAGGTCTGGTATGGGGCGAACGCAGACGACAAAGACTATCCAGACTGCAATGAGAACTTTATATCGGCAATGAACTTGTCGTTGTCTGCTTCGATGATTGCGGTTGAGATTGAAGCGCCACTGGTTCGAATGAACAAGAAGCAGATCATTGAGGAGGCCGTCAGTTTGAACATGGAGCTCGACAAGGCTTGGTCTTGCTATGAGTCGGTAAACTTCAACGAGCCCTGTGGACTGTGTCACTCGTGCAAGGAGAGGATTGCTGCGGGTGGATAAGAAGAAGCGAGACAAGCTGATGATTGTTCCGATCACGTTCAAAGAAGCGTGTAAGTTCGTCGAGGAGCATCACCGGCATCATCAGCCCAGCAGAGGCTGCAAGTTCTGTATCGGTGTGGCCGATGAGGACGAGAAGATTCGTGGTGTCGCCATGGTGGGCAGACCTGTGAATCGAATGCTGGACGATGGCTGGACCGTAGAGGTCAATCGAGTGGCCACGGACGGATGTCCGAACGCTTGCTCAGCTCTGTATGGCGCAGCCTGGAGAGTCGCTCGAGCCATGGGGTATCGCAAGTGCGTAACGTACACCCTCCCACAAGAGGGAGGGGCATCTCTACGAGGAGCAGGTTGGAAGCTCATCGGAGAGACAACAGGAGGCTCTTGGTCTAGGAAAAGCAGACCTCGAGTCGATTTACATCCAACACAACAAAAGTTCCGATGGGAAAAAGAATGAACAAAGTAATATTGGCTGGGAATCTTGGGCAGAAGCCGGAGATCCGTGAAACAAAGGGTGGAATGAAGGTTGGAAACTTCAGTGTGGCCACGAATGAGCGTGTAAAGCGTGACGGTGAGTACGTAGACGAGACTCAGTGGCACCGAGTGGTTGTGTTCGGCAAGGAAGCGGAGAACTGCGAGCGATTTTTGGACAAGGGGTCCAAGGTTTTGGTCGAAGGTAGGCTTCGTGTCAGCGATTACGAGGACAAGGAAGGGAACAAGCGCAAGAGCATCGAGATCATTTCGAATCGCGTAGAGTTCATGAGCAAACCACAGAATGGTATGGGTGAGCGAGCTCCAGCTCGTCCAGCTGGTGGCTCAAGCTACAACGATGACGAGATTCCGTTCTAATGGAGCAGTTGTCACTGGTATCTGTACCTGAACCGAATCAACCGGAGGGCATTGACCTGCGTAACTGCGGGATCGATGAGCTCTTCGATGAGGTTCGTGGTGCTCGTATGGTTTTTGTAGACCCGCCGTGGACATACAGTAACAGTGGCGACAAGACTCGCAGTGCAGCAAGCCACTATCCATGCTTGACGATGGATGACATCGTAAGGCACGTCCGCAGTTCCTATGAGTGTGCTGCGGACGATGCCTACATGGTCGTGTGGGCCACGTTCCCGCTACTGGCGGAGTGGATGGCGGTGGCCACCCCCGAGAACATCCAGTGGACCTACGTGACCGGCGGTGCATGGGCTAAGACTGGAGCCCCTGGCAGTGGATTCCACTGGAGAGGCAACGCCGAGCCCATCCTCATCTACAAGAAGGGTAAGGCCAAGCCTTGCAACACTAAGCTGCTGCGCTCGACACACGTCTCTGAGCAGCACCGAGGACTCGGTAGGAGGAGGGGTGGAGAGGCGCTCGCGCACAGTGAGAAGCCGATTGGGTATCAGGCCAACATGATTGAAGTGTGGTCGAACCCCGGTGACCTCGTACTGGATGTCTACGCTGGGCTTTGCAGTGTTGGTCGTGCTTGCCAGCGTACTGGCAGGCGATACATCGGAGCTGAGATCGACGAAGTGCGTTACCGCTCAGCTGTTGACCGGCTGGTACTGGACCGGTCTAAAAATCATGGGGTGTAGTTCAATTGGCAGAACGCCTGGTTGTTACCCAGGAAGTTGGTGGTTCAAGTCCATCCGCCCCAGCCTTATCTCAGTGCATCTATCTTCAACTTCAGCAGCTCGTTCTCACGCTTCACGTAGTCAACCTCTACCTGCAGACCTGCGAGCTTTGACGTGAGCTCCATGACTTGCTCAAGGTGAGACTCTCTCTCTTCCTCGAGACGCTCTACTCGTTTGATTAGGTCGTCCCTGTACAAAGCTTGTTCAGCTTTCTCCTCGACTTGCTTCTCTCTTTTTTGCTTCAGAATAAACTCATAGAACTTGAACGCACCAGCACTGAACACACCGGTCACGGCAGCGACGATTGCAGCTGTAGTGGTTGGCTTATCCACGGAGATCCTTGTGCATTACTTCCACACGCATTTTAACGTATATCCAAACCCACAAGGCAAAGTAGACGCCTGTGACCACGAGGCTGCGCCCAACTTCTCCAGCGGCAAAGTCTGGGTCATCCAGAACCTTCACGACAAATCGAGTAGTGGAGAAGATGTACAGCAGCAGGTAGGTGCCCACGAAGCGGGAACAGGACTTGACGTTGGGCAGGCTGAAGAGCATGCCGAGAGCCACTACAAAGTAAAGAGCGTACTGAAAGTAGGCCCACTCCATCCCGTTGTCCAAGGCCTCGCCATAGCTCATCCAAAGCACGCGATTGTTGGCAAGGTCAGCGATGTTCCAGAACAACAAGAGGGGTCCATAGTCATGGTAGACCAGGATGTCTCTGTACGATTTGAAGAAGCTCTTCATTACTGAAACCACACCGAAACAAGGAGAACGACATGTTCATTACTACTATTGTAAAAAAGACCTCAATGCGAGGCACCGTGCTCACCTACGTACTTTCAGAGCCAGGTGAGGAGACCGTCAACAGCATCGTTGATGATCTGTACCATGGCACTGGCACACGCAAGAAGGTGTTCAACGCCGTGTACGACGCGGTCTCAAACCTTAGGCAGCGAGGCATACTGTACTACGGCGATGGACCCAACCGGACAAACAGGAAGCTGCACGCTGTTGAAGGCGCAGCTGACTGTCTGGTCTAGCTATCGAGCTGTGAATCCGAATGTGACTGTGACCGACTCTTCGGGAGCTGTTGCACTGGCGCCACCACCGGCAGTTGTCGAGGCATACATCATTATACCCGTCGAAGTTTCAATGCCCGTCGGGAAGTAGTAGTAGCAAGTTGTGTTTGCTGGGCAGTAGAGCTGATGGTCATGCTGCGCTGTCTGTGTCGCTGACGTGTCTTCCTTGAGGTGCAAGTACACCGCATCGGTTGTGTTTGGGTTGGTGATTTCAACCGCATAGACAGTCTTGTTGCCAGAAGCAACAGCCTCAACAGTCAAGTCTGCGTCGACATCGACCACGATTGTGGTCACCAATGGGTTGGATGCAGTCGTAGTAGTTACGGCCATGCTTACCTCAAGCGCAAAAGAAAGTGACGACTACGGTGCCGGGATCGCCCGTGTCGCTTGTTGCTGCAGCGTCTGTCACCCAAAAGGACAGTTGACTAAACGCAAGACCTGCCGGGAGTTGAATTGTAGTTGCTTTGTTTGCTGCGAGCTTGAACATAATGTCGGGCTCAGAACCAGAGTTTCCACCAGCAGTGACGGTCCCTGATCGCAGATACAGTTTCAAGTGTGCAGAGTTGCTGGACTGGTTATCGAAATCGATTGCGTAGAGGGTACCCCCACCACCAAAAATGTCGGAGCTCAGTGAGTCACTTGCATTCGACTCAGTGGCGATCTTGTAGCTCAAAGAGTTGTTTGCGAAGCCAGTTACCGTCAGTGCCATCAGATACTCCCAGCGAAGACATCGTATTCTACCAAACCTTAGTCCGTTGAACAAACACGGACAATCACTAAATGTAGTGACTTGCTTTGACAAGATCAGAGTTGTTCACTACTGTTGCTACACCACAAGGAGGCAGCACATGTCACAAATAGAACAGCAGGTCGGGAGCAGGTTTCGCATCGACACAAACCCAGCTCTGCAGGCTTTATTCAATGAGCTCGGAGATTCTTACCGAGAGGTAGGGCGTATTTTGGGTGTGTCGCACACACATCTTTGGCACGCTCTTAAAGGTGAGCGCAAGCCTATTTCGGTGAACTTGCTCGCCAGGTATGCAGCAGAGGCACACAGAAAGACGGGCATAAAGATGACCCTGCTGATTGAGTGTGACGGCAAGCTCAAGTGGAAAATTGAACGCAGCTGATTGTGTTCTAATCAACCTTCCCCCTAGATAGATGGAGCTTGCCGTGTGGATACACGACGCTGAGCGTATTGCAGTAGTAGAAGTAGCTAGACGACTCAACCTTAAACTCATGAAGTCCAACTCGATTGGACCCTGCCCAAACTGTGCTGCTGTCGAGCGTGGCTCGAAAGACAAGCGAGGCACGATAGGCATACGTACTGACAACAAAGGCTGGCAGTGTCATCGATGTGGAGCCAAAGGTTCGGGGATTGATCTGGTGTCGTATTGTCTCGGTGGGTCGAAGTTTGCTGAGCTGACCCCAGACATGAAAACCAAAGTACGAGTGTGGTTNGAAGGTGAAATAAGCGACGGTGCAAACATCACTAGTCAACCTCAGAAGTTGAGGGGTGAGCGACCACCGCATCATCAAATCAAGAACCTTTGGGCCTCGTCACTGCAGTTGCATCAGCTGGCCCCAAACGATGAGTGTGTCTCATTTTTGAAGACCAGAAACCTGAACATGAAGGCCTTGGCTAAGTCAGGAGTGGTGCGAGTTACGCCTGATCGAAGTCAGTATCAATGGCCTAGTTGGTGGCCCGCTGGCAGGACAAACATGTGGAGACTGGTCGTTCCCGCGTTCGATGAGACCGGCAACTTCGTAAGCCTTCATGGTCGCGCCATTAAACCGTGTGACCCTGCGCCGAAGACGCTGTGGCCTAAAGGGTTCGAAGCCAAAGGCCTCTTCATGCCCAACCGTTATGCGGTCAAGATGATGAAGGGTCTCGCGGTCGACTTAGATGGAGTGTTGTTTGTTGAAGGTCTTACGGACTTTCTAAAGTGCTCTGCAGAGGTAGAGGATTTGGACATCAAGCTTGCCGTGTTGGGCGGCACATCAGGCTCGTTCAGTTCAATCTCAAGGTTAAAAATCCCAAAAAATATAAAAGTGTACATCGGAACTGATCCTGATGAGCAGGGCCGGGAGTACGCCAAGACGATTCGATTGCAACTCGGTGACCGGACCTCTTACAGGATCCCTCTTGAAAATCTTGTTGGAGGCACGGATGCTTGATTTGGACGCGGTGATCGACGGTAAACAGGGCTCGCCACGTCTTACTGATTTGTTGAAGATGGCCGAAGAATCGCACACGAAGAGTGGTCAGGATGGCGTCGATGGTCGTGTGCTCAATCTGCTTGAGATGCAGACCAACAAAGATGGCACCCAGAAAGTAGCTCCGACGGTATCCAACCTGCTGACAATTCTAGAGCGCGACAAGCGGTGGAAGAAGGTGTGGCTCAACGAGTTCAGCAACACCAACTACTACAAGGAACGGCCCCTCAAAGACACGGACTACACTCGCATCAAGATTTGGATGAAGGCCCACTACAACGCCAAGTTTACAACTCAAGCAATCATTGAGTCGGTGAACTATATCGCTGAGGTCAACGGCAAAAATCCGCTTATCGATTGGCTCGGTGAAACCACATGGGACGGTGTGTCCCGCATGGATGAATGGCTTGTTCGTGCCTGTGGAGCTCAAGACACAAGCTCACTCGTGAGATTGGGCGAAGGTGGTTAGTGCAATGCATCGCACGAGCCATGGAACCAGGCTGTAAGGCCGACTGCGTTCTGATCCTTGTTGGACCCCAAGGCGCACGCAAAAGCACGACCTTCCGCATTCTAGCGTCTCCAGAGTATTTCTGTGACACGCCCATGGACATCGGATCTACGAATGCCTACATGCAGATTCACCGCGCTTGGATTTATGAGGTCGCCGAGCTGGACTCGATTCGACGTGCTCGCAACTCCAGTACGAAGGCGTTCCTTTCAGCTCAAGAAGACACATTCCGACCTCCGTATGGACACAACGCAGTGACTTGGAAGCGACACACAGTGTTCTGCGGCACAACGAACAAGGCAGAGTTCATCACTGATGAAACTGGTTCTCGACGGTATTGGCCGATTCAAGTTGGTACAATTGACCCTGTATGGACCGAGACGAATCGAGCTCAGCTGTGGGCAGAGGCTGTTGCTGCATATAAAAACGGTGAGCGTTGGTATCTTGANAACGACTCGCAGGCCGAGCTCAATGAGCAGTCAGCAGAGTTCCGTCAGTTNGACCCATGGCAAGAAGTCATCGAACGATACATACGAGCCAACGGTTGCAACTCATCGACGACCGACCTCATGGAGAATGCACTGAAGCTCGATCGATACCAGATGAGCAGAGCGTCAGAGATGCGGGTCGGAGATATCATGCGTCAGCTCGGGTACGAGAGGGTCAGACGCCGGGTCTACGGAGACCGCAAGTATGTCTGGGTACAAGCAGAGCCTGAAAATGTTGTTCCGATGAACAAACCAGAAGTTGTCGTAGATAATCAAAACACCAATGAGAACTGAGATGAGTCAATTAGCAGCAGAGATGACAAACCGAAAGATAGACCGATACCTCACTGAGGAAGACAAGGACCTAATAAGGCGCCAGAAAGGCAACTCTAAGGTCAAAGCGTATCCTGGGAGCATAGACTTCCAAATGGTGGCGGAGGCCAACAGAGTGAAGCAGTTCATTGAAACTGGCTGCTACTCATCCGTGTTGGGGTTCGGTATTGATTACTTCATCAATCGTGGCTTCACGGTGGATTGGGAACACTGTGAAGACGCCATGATTATGAGGCACAAGGTGCAGGACATCTTGGCCGATTTGATTGACGACGGACACACGTTCGATGAATCCCAGCTCGACAAACTGTACGCATGGATTCACATAACGCCGTACAAAGCGATGCTGATGACTGATTCCATACGGCGACAACTGTACCGTGTTGTCGACTTGATGTGGACGACGTGTGTGTTGAAGGAAAAGTCGTTCGGGATGCACTGCAACGACTCTGCCAACACGGCGATGATTGAGCTCATCAACGACTGGTCAGAGCGGGTCGTTATTCCACACAGAGGAATAGGTTCGCGTAAACTACTTGTATGATGAAGTCAGAACTCAAAAGCATTCGAGACCAGTGGCAACAGCCACATCCTTGGCACGTCGAAACGGACGATACCTACATAAAGGTCATGGACGAAGATGGAGAGTGCGTCGTGAGCTCTATTCTTCACAGTCACGTCGAAGACGTGGTTGAAGACCACATCAAAAAAGTGCAGACAGAAGTAGCGTTGCAACTACTCCTGTCCACATCCGACGAAACCGAGATGTGACTGCTACTTCTTTGCAGTTGGCTTCTTCTTTGCAGCTGGCTTCTTTGCTGCAGGCTTGCGCTTGGCAGGTGCCTTCTTAGCCTTGCTGAGAGTCACCTTGTCATCTTTGGTGCCGAACTTCTTGTCAGGACCTGATTCGATCTTCGCCTCTAAGATGCCGACCTTGACACGCAAGGATTCTACTTCCGACGCGCCAGACTCGAGTTCCTCTACGTACCCAAACAACGTGTTCAACACATCGTTTGTATCGTAGCCGGGGATGATGAAACGACCGGGCTTACGGGCCTGGCGAATCGCTTGTACTTTGTCTTTCAAACTCATGTTTGCTCCAATCATAAACGTAGCCGAGGCGATAACCCCGGCCATTCTCTTACTGAGACGATACCGCCAGTTGCTCGTTCAATGCCGATTGCAAGAGGCAGTGATGGTGTTTTGCGACCATACTCAAGGTCTCTGAGATAGCCGATACTGATTTTCATATCGAAGTTGACGAGCTCACCGTTGAGCCATGTCACGAAACTTACGCGAGTGCTCTTACCAGGGAGACTTTTTCTGTACTCGGATATGACCATGCGACACACCTTTGGTCGTTACAGTATCGGAATGGCTGCGTTTTGTCTACATGCGGGTGTGGCCAGTTGACACACATTGTGATACTCAGTACTCTCACCGAAAGAGAGGAACATATGGATCAAGCAGAACGCGAAGCGTGGCTGGCAGAGCGCCGTAAAGGCTTGGGTGGCACAGACATCGCAGCAATTATGATGGCTGGAGCTGACGAGTCAGAGAAGCTCGGCTCGTTTGAGAACAGCCTCTTCAAGCTTTGGTCCGAAAAGACAGGTCTTTATTCGACTGATGACATCGACAACGCAATCTTGTTGCGTGGCCGGGTGATGGAAAAGTATGTCTGTGAATTTTATGAGCTCCATCTTGGGGAAGGTTGCAAGCTCTGGGAAGAAGGACTGACATGGCATCCCACTCGGCCACGCATTTTCGGTACACCAGATCGCCTATGTGAAAAAGATGGTGTGCGGTTCGGCATGGACGCAAAGACACGTCGGTTTCGGTACGGCTGGGGAGACTCAGGAACTACTGATGTCCCACTAGATGTAGAGATTCAGATGCGTGTCTACATGGAGATCTTTGACGCCCCATACTGGGACATCGCAACCCTGTTCAGTCTCGACGACTTCAGGGTGTATAGACTGCAGCGGGACAAGCAGCTGGGGGAGGCGATACTAGACGTGGCTCAAGCATGGTGGGACAAACATGTGGAAGCCGAAGTGCCCCCCGATGTGGATGCTACAGACGCATGTAAAGCGGTCCTGACGGCAATGAATCCAAGAGTCAAAGATGAACCNCCTCGAGTTGCCACGGTGGCTGAAAAAGACCTNCACGAAAAACTCGTTGCCGTCAAAAAGCAGATTAAACAGCTCGATGTCGAGAGGCGCGAGATGGAGAATCTGATGAGGGCAAAGATTGGCGACGATAGTGGTATTGCGGGTGTAGCCACTTGGAAGCAGAGCAAGCCGAGAAAGGTGTTCGACAAGGACTCCTTCCGTGAAAAACACCCCAAGCTTTACGACAAGTTCGTCGTCGAGAAACCAGGTAATCGCATCTTGCGAGTAAAAGAGGCAACATGACTACAGCATTGACTACCAGAGACAAACTTGTACATCTCAACGATTTCTTGGAAAAGAAGAAAAGCAGCCTCGTGAGTGTGGCGCCAAACGGTGCAGATGTGGACCGAATCATCCGCACCGCAATGTTTGAGGCATCGAAGAACGAGCGTTTGGTTCAGTGCAGTCCGACGTCAGTGTACATGGCACTGGCCAAGGCCTGTGAACTGGACCTCGTTGCGGGTGGAGCACTTCATCGCGCTTCCTTGGTTCCTATGTGGAACAAGTCGAAGAAGACTTATGACGCTGAGCTGTGGATTGAGTACACGGGACTGATGGAGCTCGTTCTCCGTTCTGGTGATGTGTCTCACTTTACAGCTGAAATCGTTTACGAGAAGGACGAGTTTGAGTGCTCGTTCGATCTAGATGGCGGTAAGAAGTTGCACCACAAGCAGTTCTTCGATGGTGACCCAGGTCCACTACGACTTGCATATGCCGTGGCTCATTTCAATAACGGCGGTCACCAAGTAGAAGTCATGCGTCGTGATCAAATCAACAAGATTCGAAAGTCTTCTCGTAATCCCGATTCCGGTCCATGGGCCCAGCATACTGAAGAGATGTGGCGCAAGACTGTTGTACGTCGCATCTGCAAGTACCTTCCGCTTTCACCAAAAACAAAGGCAGTGGTTGCTCACGACATCAATAGTGACTTCAACGAGCCAAACATTATTGATGCCTCATTTCAATCCGATGTTACCGAAACGGACAACACGAAAGAAGCAGAAAATGTTATTGAAGTTCAAGAAGCCAAGCCTAAGCGTAAGAGGAAGACGAAAGTGAAGGATTTGGTTGAACGAGCTCAGGCAAATGACTTGCCAGAGCCAGAAGAAGATTTCACCTCATAAGGAGCACACATGTCGCTACTCGACGAAGCCGCAAGCAACCTTTCTCCATACAAGCTGATGATGTCTGAGAAGGCGGGCAAGGAAGTACAACGCAAGTTCATCATCCAGCCACAACGTCTGATGGACATTCTTCAAGACGAAATGACTGGCCGCGTCATTGACAAGAAGTCCAAGAAGGAGTTTGCCAAGTACCGGAGCAAGCTCAAGAGGACGGAGTGGACCCTCAAGGGCATGCTCAACTACGTCGATGAGCCACTGTACCGGGAACAGATTGGCAAGACGATTGAAAGCATGATGAAGCACATCAAGCTTGTTCAGCCGAACGGTGAGTGGTGCATCATGGATTTCGAAGCAGCCATCCGACCCGATGATAGGGGTGACGATTCAATCATGCTTGCAGTCAAGTTTGTCGACGCCAAGAACGAGCGTGATCTGCAGTACCAGAACGGCGTTCCCTTGGTTGACGTGAAGGTTGATGTCAGTGGTTCCAACAAGGAGCTCATCGAGGCAATCCAAGCTCAGAACGCAGTATCTAATGGTGGCGACCCCGAAATGAAGGCCCTACTGAAGCAGCTCGCTGCACTAATGATTCAGAAGGAATCTGGAGCTGTTGAAGCCAAGCCTCAGGAGCCTGCCGAAGAGATAGAAATGCCTACTGACTTCGAAGGCTAATGCCCCTGTACGTGTTCAAATGCGAGGACTGCGATGTCAGAGTCGAAGTCCTCCAAGCATTTGGTGATCCTAAGCCCAGCTGCGAAAAGTGCTCTAAGGACATGAAGAAACAAATCGCACTGACCAGCTTCGTCCTGAAGGGCGGCGGCTGGGCCAAGGATGGATACGGTTCGACCGATGGCTGATCATTCTCTCGACGACATCGTCCACTCCATTCAGTCCGCTGTTATAGCGGCGACCGACATCGCGGAACGGCATGAACTGGATTCGATTACGAACCAGGAGTTCTGGGAGCTCAAGGTTGATGAGAATGGAGATCCGATTACCGATGACGACGGAAGACACATATATGCACCTCGCATGGTCGTCATGGAGATCCCAACATGGGAAAATGGAGTACTGGTACAAAAAAGAATTCCGGTCCCCCTCCAGTCCCTCACTACTGGCCAGAGCCTACGGGTGGATACGCTCGAGGTTGAGATGTCAGTGGAGATCTCTGGTCTCACTGCGGACAAGAAAAAAGGTCAGCTGATGGTACGACCCTGCGCCACCAAGCCGTCGTGGTTCAAAAAGGAGAGCAATGCTGCTAAACTGAAGTTGGTTTTCAAGGGCAGCGAACCACCTGAAGGTTATGCAAGAATCGACGACCAGCTCATCAAACTGCTTCCGTAGGAGATCATCATGGCAGATGGGAATGATTCTAAAAGTTTAGATGCCGACTACCTTGCGGCATTGCGAGATACAGACTTTTACAAAGACGCTTTTCAGCGAGCCTACCAAGAGCCTGAGTCAGCCATGACGGAACTGTATCGATATACAGGCAAGTTTGGACCTTACAGTTCTCGCTTGAATATAGCAATACCGCAATCATCGGAAGCACCAAACGAACAAAACTATAGTAAAGCTGCCCAGCAGTTGCGTCAGGCTATTAGCGCATCTCCACCTGAAATAAACGACCCAAGACGTGTTCCTAAGGACGCAACTGGTCTAAGAGGTTCGCGGCCTGGGGACGCGGCAAGAACGCACGCAGTTTTTTCACTCGCCTTGACTGAAGCCTTAGAATCACATGAACAACAAGGCAAGAGGTTCGATAAAGCTTTTATGCTCAGAGAAACTCGAGAGGGGGCACCTAAATCTACGAGGTCTATGGGAAAAACAGTCGAACCCATGGAGCGTTTTCCCACAAGAGCGTATGGTATTATTCCGGGGCTTGGACGAGACAGTCCAATTCCAATCGAAGACAAAACAGCTGACCAAACACTCATGGAAAACATGAGGAAAAAATAGGAGCTCACCATGGCAGATTCCGGCCTCGTACAAATGTCATCGCAGTTCGGTGGCCTTCCAATGGAGCAACTCATTGGTGGTCCCCTCAAGGCTGCGTGTAACGCTCAGACCCTGCTCGCTAAGGCATCCAGCGACTTCATCAAGGACGTTGGTCTCAACGACGATGGCAAGGGCAACCTGTCAGCTCGTACCGTCGACTTCGGCTTCAACAAGCCAGTCCAAGATGCTGCTGGCAACACGAAGATGGAGAAGGTGGACCTCCAGGTACCCCTGCTCGCCATCATCAACACCCCAGCTCTCTCAGTAAAGGAAGCCGAGGTCCGGTTCACGATGGAGGTCAAGTCCTCCACCTCGAGCAAGACCACCTCCGACAGCAAGGCTGACCTTACAGCCAAGGCCAAGTACAACGCTGGTCTGTTCTCTTGCGAGGTCACTGTGCATGGCTCTGTGGCTAACCACAGCGAGAACAGCCGTAGCAGCGACAACAGTGCCAAGTATGACGTCAAGGTCGTCGCCCGTGATGACGGGCCACCAGAAGGCCTCATGAAGGTGCTTGACATGCTGAACGACGCCATCGCTCCTACTCAGGGCGTGGCTGCAGCTCCAGCTGGCAAGTAACGTCCCCCTGACCCCCCCACCCACATCGTCTGTTCCCATCTCGGGACGTGAGCATGGGCGATTCCTACCGGGTGGGGGGGTCAGGCCATTTTATTCAGGCTTTAATACACACAAGGGTGGTGGTAAAGATTTGGTTTCATCAGATAGGCTGATGTCACCAATTAATCCCGTGGATTAAACCTGGCCCCACTTGAGTGTCACGACTCAAGTGGGGTATTCTTTGGCCATGGCACGATGTGGACGATGCGGATTCTTCAAGTCCTACGAGGGTGCTAGCAAACAGGCAGGCGTCTGTTTAATGTTCCGGGGTCTCCAGCTGCCTGAAGACGCTCTGTGGGAGCATCGGAAGTGCCCTGAGTACACTCAGAAGATTCCTGATTGGACTCCTGAGCAGCACTTCGACTTCGAAGTAAAGCGACATGATGTTCAGCGCAGTTGGCGTGCCAGTAAACGAGCTCTGTTCTTTTCTTGTTCCGCATTGGTCGTTTCAATCCTGACGCTACTGAGTGGGCTGATCTAGGTCTTCTCAACGATCTCGAACAGCTCGTCGACACGTTTCTTCATGCGCTTCATCTGACGCTCGACATCGTCTCCGTCAAAGTCAGCAGAAATGGTAGAAGTCTTCTTCTCAATGCCTGCAAGCTTCGACTTGAGACCGTCGATTTCTGCCTGCATGGCCGCAGACTTGACCGCACAAGGGGGAGGCTGCTCGCCCTCAAGACCTTGGTTCTGGGACTCAATCTCCAGCTTCTTCATCTCCCGCTCGTGCTTCTGCTCAGCCCAGTCACGGTACAGCTTGAACGCCTTTGAGCCACCAGCTACGGCCATGCCAGCCAAGGCAACGGCCACTACGGGTGCATGCTCACCACCAATCGCTTGAGCTGCATCAGCCGCTGCCGTGATGTCTGAGGCTACACCGAGCGTTTCTGAAAGCTCTGGGGGTTCTGGTCCCACGTCCAAGTTGGCGATGTCGACAGGCTGAGGAGTTGTGACTGGTGCAGGCGTTTCTGTTGATGGCATGACTGTGGTTCCTTACTTGTCGCGATCTAAAATGCGGTCCAACTTAGACACGATCTCGTTGTGTACTTTTGTGCGCGTAATCAAGAAGTCTTTGGACTGACTGTCGTTATTGTGCCGGTACTCTTGAATTACACGGTCATATCTTTCACGCATGGCTTCAGATCGGTCGCCATACTCTTTACGAATCTCGTCGATCTGCTCTTGGAATCCCTCTACGAGTTTGTCCAGGCGTTTCTGCATCGTCATGAACTGGTAGACCAAGAACGCTGCGAAGATACCGAGGTGACCATCGGCCAACAAGGAATCAACCAAGGCTTCCATCAGACCACTCGTTTGGCTTCTTCAGGCACCAAGGTGTAGCTGAATGAGTTGCCCCACTTGTCTCGAGCCTTGTAGCAGATGTCCATGAACTCAGCGAAGTCATCTGCGTTCGCGAAGACTTGGCATCCAGCTGACCATCGGTCTACTTGCGTCGAGTGTGACCCGGCTTTGTGAATGTTGATGCCATAGTAGCCTTCAGTAATAGACTCCACATCACAATCAATGATGTCGTCTTTATTGCTGTCACGATAAGTCTTGACCTTACCGTTCCTCTGGCAGAGCGCGTCATACTTCCCTTGGTGCTTGTCGATCTTCCACACACCTCGATACTGACCCGGAACCAAAATGGCTGTGCCATTCACGTTGGTGGGGTTCTCCAACCAGTAGTTACCAGGCTCAGTTGTGCAGGCCCATGACTTGTGTACCCACACATCGTCTTCGTCCTTGAAGACGCAGTGAATGACATCGTCAAAGCTGTTGGCCGTGTGGTCTGTGGACCGCACGCCGATGATGTTGACGTTGTAGGCCCCAGACTCAAAGACCTTGTAGCCGAGGGACTCAGCGTAATCGAGAATCTCAGGCCGCATATCAGTTACCGCTGCTACAGTTGGCGTTTGTGGCTTGGCAGATCTGTGCGATATTGACTGCCTGATGTTGCTGATTCTCAAGCATCTTAGAAACAATGTCTTCCATCTTATCCAGACGCTTCTCAACACCCTCAATCTTGACATCGACTACCTCTTGATGGGTAAGAGTGGTCGCCTTCTTGCTCTCAAGAACGGTGACTCGCTTATCGAGGTCCTCTACATCTTGAGCCGCAGACTCAAGTGAAGCGAACGATACACCCGCTGCGAAGATGACGGTGAGTACAGGGACTGCAATATCTTTGATTTCCACCACATACTCCTCTACGGTTTGACGTTCTCAGGACAACTATATGACCCAATAAGTTGGTCGGTCAACTTAGACGGCTCGCATCGTTGCTTATCTGTTTCACCTGTTCGAATACAGAGCGCCCACATGCATTGCAGAGACATGGGATCCCCCCCAACCTCTTTGATGCATGGGGGAGGCAATTCCGTCAACTTGTTGGCAATCGCACTTTCGCGCTGAGCTTCTTCAACTGCAACTTGTTGTACCTTGGCCACCAGCTCTTGATTACCACTGTTGAGCTCAGCAATGGCCTCAGTTTGCGCCTCAATCGCTTCTGCACCGGCATCAGGCTTCAGACCCCACCCAGCACCGAAACCGACGCTCAGGGACGCTACAACAGCAATAACGGTCAGTGTGACGGGTTCCATGTTCAACATTCCTCACTCGCTATGCACAAAGTATTTTGACGATGACTGCAGACGTTGCATTCGCCGATGTTCCAGCTGCAGCACCTGTGGTCACCCAGTACGACAATCCAGTCGACAAGGCCAAGCCTGCAGGAAACGAGTAGCACATCTTAGTAAACGCCGGAGCAATGAAGCTGTGGTCGGGTGTCCCAGCTCCGTTCGCAGTAGACACCGATGGCTGAAAGTCGGTGTTGTCCCGAATCTTCAGGTACACCGTGGATGAGTTGGCCTCATTGTCGATTTCAATCAAGTAGATTGTCCCACTGCCCGTGAGTGCGTTTTTCTGATCTGCAATGTCATTGTCATGACCCTTTGCATTTCGGTTGAGAACGTACTTGCCACCGAGCTCGGTCAATGCAGATGTTGTTACGGAAGCCATCAGCCCACCAAGAACCTGACATTGACACCAGCTGCAGGAGCGGTGTTGTCTTGGGGATTAGAGTTCGCAGTCACAGCAAAACTCAAGTACGTGTATGGAAGTCCATCCGGAATCTCAATCATCGTCGTCGAGGTAGCAGGGATTTTGAAAACCATGTCTGCCACCGTGGTAGACATGGTCACAGACTCTGCGTCAAACAGCTTTAGCGACGCTGCGTTGTTGCTGTTGACGAAGTGGATAGCGTAGATGGAGCCAGGACCAGAGGTTGTGTTGACAATTGCAGTCTCATCGCACGCCGTCTCTTGGACAATCTCGTACTTGAATGCGTCTTCAAACTTGGTCTTGGACAGTGCCATCTACTATTCCATGCCCTTCACTTTTACAGATGAATCATCTACATCGATGGGCTGAACTGGGTTGGGGCGAGCCTTGGGCTTCACCTTTGGTCCGGCAGGAATATCGACGGACATTGAGTCCTTAGGCTTCTTGGCCTTGATGTCGATGGTCCCGAACCTAAGCACCACAGCCTTTTGAGCTGAAGTCAGGTTCTTGCCCTCTCCCGCGTTGATTTCATCCAACTTTCGTGCGTCTTCTTCAGACATATCTTCAGTCATACCGAACATAATGAGCTCCTTACTCTGCGCTTGCAGCCACAGCCTTCTTCTCAGCTGCGTCTACGTAACCTTGACCCAGAATGTACGAGACGCACACGCCGGCAGAAAGCTTGAGTGCTTCGCCCAAACCGATGTCTTCGCTCACGAACGCAAGCACTGGGGGAAGCAGAGCTCCGATGAATGCTGCCCAGAACTTTCTCGAGGCCAGCTTGGCTTTCAATGTTTCCATGATCTCTCCTAGATGAAAAGGAATTTGGCTACCAATGCGTTGGCAGCTGTAGTTGGCGCTTGAGTAGAGCCGTTTGCTTTTGTAGATGTCCCAAAGTAACGCAGGCCGCCAGCTAAAGCGTTTCCTTCAGAGCAGACATACTCTATTTTTTCACCGGCGGGCACCGGGAACACATAGTCTGGGTTGTTGCTATCTGGCGCCCCCGATGTACCGTCATACACCTTGATGTATGAAGTGCTTGTGGTGATAACTCCACTTGAGCCGTCACCAATCAGGTAGTACCAAGTCGTTGATCCAGAATTAGCCTGAACAGGATTTGCGTCATCGACGGCACTGTCGGTCACTATTGTGTCAGCAAGAGCTGCCGGTACTGTTCCAGTAGTTACTGCCATGTGAGCTCCCTATGAGGTAACCAAAGTAGTAACTAGACCGTTACCACTGTTCAGGGTTGGAGACGTAGTGTTGTTGTCCGTTGGATTGGTCACGGCCCAAAAGCTGAGTTTGGTAAATGACAGCCCAGCAGGGATGTGCCAGCGTTTGGATTCTGCAGCATTCACACGAATCATCAGCTCGGGAATAGTGGTTCCAGGCGTCACGACATCATCATCCAGTGTGGCTTTGAAATAAGCGTTCGAAGATGAGTTGTTGACCAAAGAAATCTCATACAGCTTCCCAGACTCGGACGTCACATCTACGTTTGCGGTAGCGTTCGTAATGGTCTGCTTGATGATTTTGTATGTGAGAACTGTGTTGTCAAACTGAGCTGAAGACAGAGCCATGACTTTTCCTTAAGTGATTAGCCGCTTGCCAGCAGTACGGTTCCGAGAGCGAGCACAGCCAGTCGTCGCCAAGAGATGCGCTTCTGTGAACAAAAAAGTTGGTCGATGAAATCCTTCATTATTTCTCCCTATAGAGGCAAGTATACGTTGGGGGCGCAATCTAGCATGTCCTTGCCGCCCATGTTTTGCTCAGAAGCACTAAAGTTTACGCCGTTATCGGTGCTAAAAAACATGTCTCCAGTGAAACAAGCCACGCACCACGTTCCAGATCCGTCTGTTGATATAGCCGACAAAGTTCCGTGAGTAGTTCCACTGATGAAGTCCACACCATTTTCAACTACGGTTATGGTTTTACCATTAATATCAATTATTGATTTAAGCTGGCCGCCTACAGCTATGACGCGACCACCAGCGGCGGCAACGCGAGTATCAAATTGGAAACATGCCCCACCATGATTACTAATAGTAGTTTCAGTTGACCAGTCAGTTAAATCTGATGCCGCCGCAGTAAAACACTCTCCACCATTGACTCCAGCAAAAAGCGTAGAGTTGGTATACGCTAAAACTCTAATATCACCAGGATCTGCATTGCTTGAATCGAGTAGTGTGTGAAGCAGGCTCCAAGATGAACCATCATTAGTACTTTGGTAAATTCTATTTTGCTGCGCGAACCACCAAGTTCCAGTACCATTAGATGCCAAAGCATAAGCACGTTCACTGTTAATCCCACTAGCGCCACTAACATCAACGTGACTCCAGTCCTTACCATTGGTTGATCTGAAAACATCAGGTCCACCCATCTTGCCGACCGCGATCCAAACATCATTACCCCACTGAACTTGGTCTCTTCGTCCAGTTAAGCCTCCACCACCACTCAATGAATTTACACCAGTCCATGGACCCGAACTCGGGATACCTTCTTTGTATGACAACTCGCATGAGTCATCCGCATACGTACCAACCCATATTTCATCGCCATTTTCATCTTTACCGTATGCAACAGAAATATGATCGATACTACTAGATGGGTTTGGACTGCTACCACCCTGGAATGAGTCATAGTCAGTCCAATCATTTCCTGCTTTAAGATCGGCATCGGTAATGTAGCCAACTCTTCTGTCGTCACCTACAGCAAACCAATATGTTGCGCCTGAAGAAGGCTTAGTCGCGCCGTCACACTTTACGATACTACCAACCGCTACACCGTCAATCTTAATAATGTCTGCTGCGGCAACACCATTATATTTAGTGTAGTCAGCCATTATAGCTCAACGTGGTTGTTAGATGGGTTGAAGTAAATAAGTACGTCACCACCGTCGTCATCAAGCGCGTGACCTACGATTCTTACGAAGTCACCCCCACCGGAAGGTGCGGTAAAGTCAAGGTGTCCAGCCGTCGTGCTGACATAAATAGGAAGCCCATCTACAGCACCAGATCCGGGAACATTTAGAATCTCGGTCGATGGGATACGAATAAAACCCTCCATCAAGCAGCCTGCGGTTCTTGCGTTCCCGAGACCAATACCAAGCATCTGCGTTGCACCAGTAGCAACAGCGTCAGCATCTGTTTGATCCCACGTCCCATCAGTATGCAAGAAGTAAAGCTGACCAACAGTCAGGGTATCATCGGCCCCTGGGCTATAGCGAAGAACGCGACCACCGCCTTCCCCATCTGCAAGTTGGTTCTCAAAAGTAACTAAGTTGTAGTCATGAATGACATTCAGAGAAACTTTGGGCGCTGTGTCTCGAACACCAAGAGCACCTGAAACGCTTGTCTTTGATGTAGTTACGTTACCGATAATGACGTTGACTTCATCCTCAGCGCTTCCATCTTCGATTACGAGGCCGTTCTGAAACTCCCCATCGTGAGTGGCTACACCGAGCATCAGCCGGCCACCCTCGGCACCGTTTGATGCGTCGGCTACTTCAGCCCTGACCTTCGCGAAAAGAATATTGTCTTGGTTGTCATCGTCTCCGAAGAACTCAATCTCACCACAACCATCTGCATCAGCACCAGCAGCGCCCTTGTCTTTTACAAACCGGAGGACTGCGGCAGTAGAGTCATTGACTGTGTTCTTGATAACGACATCGCCATCGGGCTCAAGATTGATGTCTGCATTCGCGCCGTCATCGTCGGTAGTCGTGATGGTCAGGGCACCATTCGCACCAGTAGCGATTGTGCAGAAGTCTCCAGTGTCGGCTGAACTGAGCATCTTGATGTCGGGACCACCGTCATCAATCTTCATGAACACGCCTTGGTTGAAGTCTGCGCCTGTTGCAGTCAAGTCCAAGGCTCTGGTCGTAGTGTTTCCTGGCCCACTACCAGTCGCAGTGATTTCAATGCCTTTAACCAGCGTTGTACCCGCCGCTGACGCATGTTGAAGCGTCGGAGTCAACTTGGCGCCAACCATCTCGTTTGTGCCGTTGGTGGCTGTAGTGTTGTCCATGTCGACATTGATGCCAATCATCGTATTGTCAGACGTACTTGCGCCCGTCTTGTCAAAGTCTATGTCGAGTCCGATAGTGCTAGAGGCATCGGTAACGCTGAAGTTTTGATCGAGCGTCACTCCAGTAGCAGCAGTAACGGTGCTAGTCACAACCCCGGTGTTCACCACACCAGCGAAAGTCGAAGACAAATCGTCGCTAATCGTCAAGGCTGTAGCGAGAGAGTTCAAGCTGCTGCCGGAGGATCCAGCGTTCGCGGTCTTGAAGACGATGTCGCCACCGGCACCGCTACCCTTACCTTGGCCACCAGAGATGGTAACCGAGCCACCAGCTTGGTTATTGCTTGTGCCCGCAGTAGGCGCTCCGCCAGAAATATTAAGCGTAGCACCTGCTGCATCATGGGCTGTAGCCCCCACAGCAAGCGTAGAGTTTGTGGCTCCGTAAGTGATGTCGCCGCCTGTGACGGTAAGGTCGGTACCAACAGTAACGGCAGCGTTAAACAGAGCCGCACCAGCTTCTGACATATCGAGAGTCAGTGCGGTAATGTCACTGGTATCGTCGGTGCCCTTGAAAATAATGTCAGCATCGCCTGCTTGGGCATCAAGGGTAATGTTGCCGCTCGATGTGGCGATAGTAACTGCGGCGTCACCCGTGCTGATGTCATCTGCGGCAGTACCACCACCACCACCGGCAATCGATGTACCAGACGTAATCTGGATGTCGTTTCCAGCATCCGTGGTGAAGTACAGTTCACACGGAGTCTGATTGTCGACCCAGAGTTGACCCTTGCCGGCTTCGTCTGCCTGAGCGTCTGCACGCTCTTGTATGAATACGGTACCCGATGCGTCTACATCAGTACCGCTAACTTTCTGACCGCGACCTGTGAATGACCCGTTGAAGGTTGGCATGTGAGCTCCTTATGTGTGGTCGTGCCAGTGCAATCGAGCCTTGGACACCTTGCATGCTTCGGAAGGCTTAATCCACACGTAGCACTTACCCGTTGCAGTCTGACCCGATGGTGCAGTCACGAACAACTTGTCGAGTGAAATGACGCAGTGAACGGTGTTTGATGAGCCACCTTCAGTGACCGATACGCTAGTCACCTTGGAGGTCAATGGGTCGTCGCCGGTCGAGTCCCAAGTCATGTAGACTTCGATTGTGCCCGTGCCTGCGTACTCAGTCAGTACGAGGTCCAGCTGAGATAACGAGCAAGCACCAGGCATCGCACGAGACCGAGCATCACTGGGTGTACCAGTCGTCTGCTCTGCAAGCAACGTGGATGTGAACGCACTTGTCGACGTGATGTTGGTCACTGCCGTGTTTGTAATGAAGCCAGCTCTTGGCATCTGAGCCTCCAAAGAAAGGTTGAGTGAGGGGGCCGAAGCCCCCTCGAATCAATGACTCAGAATCAAGTGGACGGGTTGACGATGTCTACCACGAAGATTTCCGAGTTGGCCTCGTTGTCGGCGTGAGCGACACTCCAATCACCTGTGACGGCAAGACGCAGAGCAGATGTCGTATCTACAGCAAAGCTCGCCTTGTAGTTCCACTTAGGAGCAGTACCTGAAGCGTCTGGGTCTTGGAAGCTAGCCATGGCAACGGCGGTTCCACTGGAGCCAGAGGTGCGGATCTGAATCATTCCGTGCCAGCAGTAAATATCAGCGTCTGCGACATCTACGGCTGCTGATGAAAACACCTCAGTGTTGCTGCGGTCGGTGGTGCTTGTGCCGAGGCGAATGAGAGTCTTCAGCGTATCTGTACTGTTGTTGTCCTCGACAATTCCAGCAGCGTAGAAGCGAATCGTAGAGCCAGCAACCAAGGTGTTTGCTGGGATAGTGAAGACGGACAAAGTGCCTTCGTCAGTGCTGTTCTCGTGAGAGGTTCCAGCAGCGACTTGAGCGTTTGCTTGACCACCAACGTGCATCTTGGCTCCACCACCAGCTCCGTGGTCGACCATCATTGCGATACCGTGTGTAAGGGCGCGACCGCCCGAAAGTGCAGGGATTTGGGACATGATTTACTCCATATAGGGAAAGGGAAGGTTGCGGGAAAATGGTATCACGATTTGGGAGATATTCGTACTAAAACTCGCCTGGGTCAAACTGACGCTGTTGAGCTCGTTGCTCGAATGGGTCTTGGCTTTGAGGGAATCTCTTCCTGTATTCTCTACGTAAGTCTTTGAGGGCTCTTTCGCGAGCAAACTGTACATTCGGTACTAAGGTGGTACGAACTCCACCAATACCTAGAATATGATCGAGTGGTGTGAGGCCAACCTTAGGGCTCATGGTGTCGCCGTCGATGAACTCCCACTCACGGTCTTTCTCATCAGCTAGTCCAAGTTCTTCAGCTTCAAGTCGGGCAGTACGGAGCATATCGGTGATCGCCTCTACGATTCCCAAATTTGCTTGGTCTACTTGTGTAATGATGCTCATGGAGCGACCAGTACCAGGTATTTGAAGCAAATTGCGATAGGCCCACCAAAGCTTACCGTTCTTGGCGTTGTAGAACTGCCTGTAAGAGTCGTCGTGTGAAGTTCTCAATCTGTCGTTTCTGTTGCTTTCTCTCTCCACTTCCAACAACAGTCCGAGCTGACCACCCGTTACGGCCAAGTCCCACTCCATAAGCCACGCAGGTATCTTGTTGTAGCGGTCTACCTCACCACCATAGAACGGGTCTACGCCAAGAGCAAACACCGCAGGCGCCTGATACCAAGGGGTAACTTTGCTAAACAACATTCGAGCGGCGTCAGCATTTCCACGCACTGCGTCATACGTGTCAATCATTAGATTCATTGAATCCATGATTGGAGTGTTAGGCAGTACGTACATACGAGCACTGTTGACGTGCTTGTTGATAATCGGTTTTGCCGTAGCAACTCCTAATCGTGCTTGAATGTACTCAGGCAAAACAACTTGTGACTCGTCATCTAAGTTTGCTCGATGCAAGCCATTTGTCAGTCGGAGCTGGTTCGTGACTCGAGACGGGTCAGTAAGGAGAGCATCGAAGAACAGGTCCATGTTTTTACGCATGTAGCTGTAAAACATGATGGTGTTACGCATGATGCGTTGCTCGAAATCGGTAAGCGCACTGTAGTCAAATGCAGCTCGTCTTGCGAGGCCAGCTGCTTGACCAGGAGACACACCGTCGTTCAAGCCATCTACAAAAATCGACACACGATAGAAGTTGTCGAGTGCTGTAGCGACTTCCGCCAACTGATCATTCCAAGCAGTAGCAAACCGTTTGGCTTTCTGAAGCTTGGTAGGATTTTGCTTAAGGTAAAGCTTGATATCTTCGGCCATGGACCGCTGCGTTTCGGCCTGAATGAAACTTGAGTTCAACCGATAAGCAATAGCCATGTCTGCAATCTGGTCGGCGTTGTAGATCATGCCGTTCTTGGCGACCAAAATCTTGTTTCCAAACGGCCTGTGTGTGCCTTCCCCAAACATCCGTGCAACGACTGCACCAACCATCTTTGGATTCTTGGTCAACATCGAGAAACCCTTCACTGGGTTCACAGCGGTGACGAGCTGTAGTGCGCCACCCATAAAGTTTGCTGTGTAGTAAGCAGGGTTAGGTATGAACAGACCAGTTGTCACACCACGCTTGATGTTTGTGAATGTAATCGGAAATATTTCAGCCAAAGCAGTGATGGCATTGGCTACTCTGCTGTAGTTTTTCACTGTGGTGGTTTTTTCACCGGGTACGAACGGAGCTCCTACGTCGGCAACTCTCAGGCGCTCAGCAGCCTCGCTTCCAAAAGCCTTACCGACCGATGCAGCTCTCAGGAGTGCTTGATCAATCTCGTCTTTGATACCCTTAGGCCCGTATGTGACGCTGCCATCTGGAAAAACTATAGTGTCTAGTTCCTGACCATTAGTCAGAGTGCGTACACCGAATCGGACAAGAGCTTCTTCAGCAGCAAGTTGAGCATCAAGATCATGGAAGTTGCCTGTGACTTCATCACCCTTCTCTTCGAAAGCTGCGAATCGATACTTCACATCTTGACTGCCTGTGGGCACGCGAGGCTTCCGGATGCGTTCGGGTGCGTCTGCTGTAGCCTCGACCACCTCTGTAATGTCGTTAGCCTTGAAGATTTGGTCCATGTAGGCTCTGACCCGATCATAAAACGCATGACTGCGCTCAATCGAGACCTCAGCTCCGGTTGGTGACACAATCTTTTTCGGCATCCGGTAGTTCACGTTTGCACCAGGCATGCCGTGCTGGACCATCACATCGTACAAGCCCAACAACTTGTCCTCTGCCATGAGTCGAACAGTCATTTCAAGAAACGCTTGAGCTGGACTAAACTTGCCGATCTTGTCTACGTCCAAGCCCAAATCGGCACCTTGGCTTTGTACGAAATCGTACAACTGCTGCCAACCTTTACCGCCCTGATGAAACAACCTGTACGCATGAGCGAGTTGAACAGTGTCCACGTTCTTTGCGGCGTCTCTTGTTTCTCCACTCATTGCCGTCAGTATGGTTTGACCTCGGTTTCGGACGTACTTAGCTCGGCGCTCGAGTTCTTCTTGAATTGTGAAGAGCGAATCTGCAATAGAGATTCGTTCAACGTCATCCAACTTAGCCACCGCAGCAGCTGTAAGTCCTTCATCCGTCGAGTACCTTTCAAGCAGCGTAAGTGCTGTGTTTATTTCTTCCGGCAAACCGTGGAAGCTACCACTTGAGCAAAGGTCTTGAAGTAGTGCCCGAGTCGAAGATTTGGTGAGGTACTGCAGTCGACTTTCACCTTCAATAATTGGAGAAGGCAACTTTTTTCCAGAGCTCAAACCCTCGATAAACTGATCTGGAGTCATCACATCTTCCGATGCAATGATTTCTGCCTGTGACGGCTTCAGTTGTTGTGGAGCAACGTCTACGCCCTTGGCTTGCTCAGATGCCGCAAACTCGGCATCTATTCTTGCAATCTCAGCCGTAGTAAATTCGTTGAATATAGACAAGAGTCCTTGCTTGCCTATGTATTCGCCCTTGTCGGTGAAAAGTTCGACGTTACCAAGCAGAATCTCAACTTGGTCTGGCGTCATCATCATGTCGCCTTCAAGTTGATTCCGAAGTGAATCGAAAATCTGCTCGATAGTTGCGTCGGGTTTTTGTCGACGAGCATCTCTAGCGATCTTGATTACGTCACTACGCACATTCTCCAGCTTAGTGAGCTCTCTCCTAAGCAGTTCCTTTAGTTCTGGTCGCACAGCAGAGAGCGGGTCGTCCAGTTTGAACATCCTCTCGACTCCGGTCACGAACTTATTCAGCGGAGGTATCGGGCCGGATATTTTAGCAATAGGACCAGACCTAAATGCACCGAGCAATGAGTACGCGAGAGACTTAGAAATAGCCTCCGTATAGACCGTTCGACGAGCAAAAGCCCCAGCCTCAACATCTTGCATCAGTTCAACTACACGGTTGTAGTTTTCAAACGAGATTGAATCTAGCTTGGCGCCTGGACCGACGAGCTCTTGCGGCATTCGAGTCGCAACAAATGGCTCCGATGCTAATCTCTGTATGAATACCTTGAAGCTCGCCTGTTGAGTCTCGTTCAGACTGATGGTGTTTGATTTAGCATCGGCTATACCTTTAAGCTTTTTCGCATCGAGGTAGGTAATACCAGAGATCTTACTGCGATTTGAGATGCCGAGCACAGATGCCAAACGTGCGTTGACGCTCCTTCTAATGCTCTTGGCCTTCTCTCTTGTCACAAAGGTAGCAGATGTCAGATTCACCAAATCCATGCCACGAAGAGCCTTGGATGCCTCTTCTTTCTTCATGGTCTCAGCGACCACGTACCCAATAGCTCGAGCGTATACGTCTACGGCATCGACTTCTTGCATGTCGTCGGTGATACCAAGAGCCTGTTTTACGTACTCCGGCTGCGCGTCAACATCTGCGAAAACACGCTTACGACCTGTTTTGGCTCTTCGCCCCTCACTGATACGAGCTGAGAGGTCTCCACTGACACGAACCATGGTGCCCGGACGATTGGGCCTACCCACATTTCGGTTGATAATGTCAGGCCGGAAGAAACGGTCCGGCTTCAACAACTCGTTTAGGTTTGCTCTCTTCGTAATAGACGGAATGATTGCGGCCTTTGCCCCGTCACCCATTCTCGCGTACACCGATGTAAGGTTGGCCAACAGCTCACGCATAGAGACGGTGTCTGCACCCAGACGACCACTGCCCTCAATAAGCGTTCTTAATCTTCGCTCGAATATTGTCTTACCTGCCTCGTTGAGCGTATTTGACGGCATCTTGTTCGGCTGTATTTCTCGTGGCTTAGTATTACCGATCTTGTTTTTGATGAACTCCGCTGTCCATCGTTTGCCCATCAAATCAACCAAAAGCTCCAGATCATTGTCCAGCAATCTTGTCATCGAGAGCGTGTCTTCGTCGGCAAAGATATCGATCAGCTGCTTGACGCTGTTCATCGATATTTCATCGGCGGCATTTTTACTGAGCGTGGTCTTAATTTTAAACGCTGGCGGTCCATCAGAGCCGTCATCGAGCTTTGTCGCAACTCGTTCAATGGTCGTTGCTTCGAAGTAGCTCTCCGGGTCTTTTATCTTCTTGTACATTGTCTCAACACCCGAGGTGTTGTGAGCTCGTGTCTCCATCATGGCAAGCAGCGTGACCTTCTCTTCAGGGGTCATGTCGCCATCTTCTACAAGCTTGTCGAGTTGATCTCGTACTTTTTTGTAGGGCTTTGAGTTGCGAAGTTCTAAAGTGTCTTCGTCTGCACCCATAGCCGAAAATGCACGTAGATTTTTGGTGTACTCGTCTGCATTAGATGCAGCGAGCTTTCCAAGTTGATCTCTAATGTCCTCGTATCGAATGCCTGCTGCGGCAAGGACACGCTTGGTCTGTTGGTCAACCTCAAACGGTATGGCGCCTGGTCGATACTCAGGAGTACCCGGTTTACCAGAAGGAAATAGTCCTATGCCCTCTTCAGTCTCAATGACATGACGAACAGCAGACTCTGTTACGTCAGCTGCAGTCTCAAATACGTCCGGTGAATAACCATCCTTGATGGCTTCGGACGCATCGTCGAAGGTCTTTCCTGCCTGCATCTGATCAAAGATTTGGTCTGCAAACTTACGTTCCGTGTAGGTCAAGGGTCGGAAGTCAGTCGCAACGTCATCAACCGCAACTTCGACATCTACATCCTGAGCTGCACGAAACGCATCGTCTTGGTCCAACAAGCTTTTGAGTGCCGGGGCATCAATTTCATCAGGCAGTCGCCTTCGAATATTGTCTGCAGCCAAAGACGCTCGCTCAAAAGTCTTGTAAATACGGTTGTACATGGCAGGAGAGAACCCCGCCAAGAACGCACGTCCACGATACCCCGACACGTTTAGCTTGCGTGTCAGTGATGCTCCACGAGCTGCAGCTTTGGTTGTGTGTGCCACTGGTGCGAGATGCAGCTTTTCCCAAGGCACCAAGAAGTCCAGAGCGCCACCAATAAAAAGCTTGGTGTGAAACTCTGGTGTGCCTCGTTCAAATCCGTCCTTTCTCGCCTCGTTCGTCAAGTGTGTAGTGAATCCAACATTGCCAGTCTCAATATTAGCAAGCGTTCGTGACAACCACGTAGAGTCCATGTCTCGCATGCCGTAGTTGAAATAGAAGTCTCTTGATGCTGGGGTGACGTTGAGTATATTACCGACGCCGAGACCAGGGAGAATAGAGAGTTCCTCTGGCAATCCCACTGCTTTGAGTTTTTGTTTGACCGCATCCTCTGTGAGTCCAAATGTGCCGTCAATCTCTGCGACTCCTTCGGTGAAGACACCCAGCATGCGGAGCGCCTTGCCCAAGGTGTTTTCCATCACCTTGATTTCATCGCCGACCTGTTCGGCACTGAACAAGGTCGACTCGATGCCCTTTTCAAGAACCCGCGCAGCTCTTCCTGCATCACCCTTAGCTTCAATCACCCGCTTGGCAGTTTCGATAGACTGCCGCACCAAGGGGACCGTCGAACGCACTGAACCGGCCCATACCTCTTCTGGTAGTGCTCCGAACGACACATCATTCAACGCTTTCTGGATGACCTTATCAGAGGCGCCTTCCTGAACAAGAAGTGCAGCACCCCTGAGTTGATCGTTGTTGGACAATGTGAAGCGGTCGTTGTTGGCGTTCACCGATTTTTTGAACAGGTCTACAGACGGTTTTGCGACTTGAAAGCCGGACGGCAAATCGTCAAACGACTGCTGCATCAATGTAGAACCTATTTCGTCGCCGAGCTGGTCCTCAATTTGCTTGTCGTTCAATCCCTTTTCATGAGCGAGCTCAACAGTCTCGACGATTCTCTCGAAGTTTTCAGTGGGAAGTGCAAGCTTGGTTTCTTTGAGGTACGCCTCTCGCTCATCTTCGTCTAGAAACACGTTGGCGAACATCCCAGGTATGTTGATTTTGATTGCAGCTCGTTCAATCAACTCAGGAATGTTTTTGATGCCAAATGGAATGTATGCGTCATCGAAGAACGAAACATCATCGTCGACACCGTCTTGTCGGTCACGTCCCCAGAAAGACTGACGATCAATACCGATACCTGACTTCTTAGCCTCTTCGATGGTCATCGGTTCACTGCCTTCCCAGACCTTGCCGAGAACAGCCATCGCGCCTTCTTCTTGAACCATTTCTCTGATTTCAAGCTCGGCGTTTCGATTCTCCTCCATTCGCATGTCGAACGCTTTCTTGGGAGTATCTGCGTCCCTCATGCCGTACAACTTGCGAGAGCCGAACACTCGACCACCAGCTGCTAAGATTCCCTTAGCGTCAGGATCGGTGGGCTTAGGTACTTCGCCAACAAGGTTGTAGATAAGCGCGCTGCGTGCTTGCTCTGAGGCAATTTTTTCAGCCTGCTGTTCTGTCTTGCCCCTGTTTAGCTGACCCTGAAAAATGTGGTCGTACACCTCGAAGAAGTAGTCCTCGATTTCAACGGGTGTTGCAGGGTCAAGGTCCATCTCCCGACCAGGGAGAGGCATATACCCCGACTCGATTTGTTGCTGCTCTACCTCCTCGTCCGTTTGTGGTAGACGCTGCACGTCTGAGCGCAAGGTGCTTGCAAGGTAGTCGTCTACATCAACTTGTTGAGTGTCAGCACCGAAGATGCTTTCTTCATAGGCCTTCAGTTCGGCGTATGGGTCTACATCCGGTAACGTCGATGTTTCGGTTTCTTCTGCCACTACTTTGCCCTATCACCGTCCGGTGTCTGCTGCGTCTGCGAGGGGTTGACCACCACCTC
>JGI25128J35275_1000063_pt1 | contig 30081 bp, 36 predicted proteins | sample ETNvirenome_2_60_FD_35275 | JGI IMG/M metagenome (IMG submission 35275)
TGTTTGATGCTTCAACAGATGACTTTTGTATTGAGTTAGGTGAAAACCAAAGTGGACATCACGACTATACATCATTTGGTGGATTAACAAATCCAGCGAGTTCTGGTGTAACTGGTGACATAATGTTTACTACAGTTGGTCATTCATCAGCAGATAGCTACACTATCATTATGCAGGTTAGAAAGAGCTATGACTAATGGCTAGAAAACGAGACAAACAACCCCCTAAGACCAAAAAGTATTTCCGCTCCACAAAAAGTGGGGCGGGAATGACTAAAGCGGGGGTTGCTCGTTACAGAAGAGAAAACCCAGGTAGTAAGTTAAAAACCGCTGTTACTGGTAAGGTAAAGCCTGGAAGTAAAGCCTCTAAAAGAAGAAAGTCTTTTTGTGCAAGGAGTGCTGGACAAATGAAAAAATTTCCTAAAGCAGCAAAGAATCCTAATAGTCGTTTAAGACAAGCAAGAAGAAGATGGAAGTGTTGACATGAAAGCAGACGAAGTTTTAAAGTTATTAGAAAAGCATGAGTCTGAGTGCAACAGACGTTATGAAAAAATAGAAAAGAGTTTAGATAAGTTAGATGTAAAAGTTTGGGGTTTAGCAGTTTTAATTGTTATTACTCCTTTTTTACATAAGATGATTTAAATGGTTATGGGAAGGTCGCAAATGGCACGACAAGTGTCAAAGCCTCCCCAAAAAAGAAAGTGGAGTAATGCGAGAAAGAGGAAAATCAATTGCAAACGACCTAAAGGATTTTCTGAAAAAGCACATTGTGCCTCTAAAAAAAGGAGAGGTTCTAAGAGCAAAAGGTGAGCCATTAAAGGATTGCCCACAATGTATGAAAAGAAAGTATTGGTGCACTTGTTGGAAAGTATTGAAAGGAAGATATTATGCCTAAAGACGCTTGTTATCACAAAGTAAAAGCTAGATATAGAGTTTTTCCATCAGCATATGCTTCAGGAGCTATTGCAAAATGCCGAAAGGTAGGAGCAGCTAATTACGGAACTGGTGGCAAAAAGAAAGCTAAAAAGAAGGCAGAAGGTGGTGTAATTGAGCTAAAAAATGGTGGTTCTGTGCCAAAAAGAACTCGTAAAAGAAAAACAAAAAATCCAAACATTGCACGAGGTTGTGGTGTGGTTATGAACAATAGAAGAAAAGTAACAAAGTTTAGATAATGGCTGTTCGTAAAACAAAAGCTGGTCTTGCTCTTAAACGATGGTTTAAAGAAGATTGGAAAGATCAAAGAACTGGTAAAAAGTGTGGTAGACAAAAAGGTGAAAAACGTGGAACTCCTTATTGTAGACCAACAAAACGCATTTCATCAAAGACACCTAAAACTGCATCCGAGATGTCTGCGTCAGAAAAAAGAAAGCGTATTGCACAGAAAAAAAGATTAGGTCAACCTTCAGGTAAGCCAAGAAGAGTTCAAGCAGCGAGGCGTAGAAAGAAAAAATGAGTTTAGAGCAAAAAATTTGTGATGAAATTAAATCTTGGTCTAAATATGCCTTAGAAATTCCTAACGAAAATTATAATAATTTACCATCATGTCCCTACGCAAAAGCCGCTTGGAAAAACAATAAAGTAGGTTTTGCATTAAAAACCACGAAAAATTACGATTTAGTTTATACTTTAATAAATAAATTCCATGATTCCAAAGATTTAGTAATAGTTATTGATCTGTGTTATGAAGATAATAAAATTTTTCATAACAACCTTACAAATTTAAATGAATTGATACATCAAAATAAATTCAACCAAAGAGATATTTGGTTAATGGGATTCCACCCTGATGACGACGTTAATGAACTTATAGATGATGGTTCTTTTGACGAAATTGTTAGTGAAGAATATTCTTTGATATTCGTACAAAGACTAAGTAAGCTTCAAGAAAGTGCAAATAAATTGAAGAAACTTGGATATTATGATAATTATTATAATAGGTACGATGTTAAAGACATTTATGAGCAACGTGAAAACTACTATAGGAGACTAAAATGGCAATGAGTCCAAGAAAAATGATGGCAATGTCTAAAGACATGGCTAAAGCAGCTAAAATGATGATGGGTGGCGAAGCAAAACCAAAAAAAATGAGAGGCGGTGGCATGACCAAAAAGATGCGTGGTGGTGGCATGGCTAAGAAAATGAGAAAAGGTGGTAAAGCCTAATGGCAACCTCAAGTTCTACTGATTTTGATTTAGATGTCGCAGAGTATATTGAGGAGGCTTTTGAAAGATGTGGTTTAGAAGCTAAAACTGGTTACGATTTGCAAACTGCTCGGCGTTCTATGAACATTATGTTAGCTGAGTGGGCAAATCGTGGCCTTAATCAATGGACTATTGAACAAAGGACACAAGCTCTTACGATAAATGATTCAGAATATAGTTTAGCAACTGATGTAATTGATATACTATCTTTAGTTGTTAGACGTAGTGGAACTGACTTTTCAATGACAAGAATAAGCAGAGATGCTTTTTTAAATTTACCAAACAAAACTTCTACTGGCAGACCCACACAATATTTTTTAGATAGGCAAATAACACCAAATCTAAAATTATTTCCTACGCCAGAAAACAGCACAGATGTTATTGTGTATGATGCTTTAACACGCATACAGGATGCAGATACGCAAGTCAATACTATGGAGGTGCCTTTTAGGTTTATACCTTGTTTGACTGCTGGATTGGCTTATTATATAGCAATGAAAAGAGCACCAGATAGAATACAATTTCTCAAAACTGTGTATGAAGAAGAGTTTGAAAGAGCAATGGCAGAGGATAGAGACAGATCTGCATTTAACGTATCTCCTAAATTAGATTATTATAAGGTGGGATAATGGCTTTTGCTAGTGGTAAATATGCTTACAGAATATCAGATAGGTCTGGGTTTAGATATAAATTAAAAGACACTCGAAAAGAATGGAATGGGTCTATTGTTGGCAAAGATGAATATGAAGAAAAGCATCCACAACTAGAACCAGTAAGAGTTCGTGCAGATAATCAAGCAATTAGAGATGCTAGACCAGACACGGAAGATGATGGAAAAAAATTCATTGTTTACACAAATACTGGATTAGGTAATATAGGAACATTACTTACGACATTTAGTGCAACGGCTTCAGTTGGAACAGTAACAGTGAGTACAACATGAGTTTTACATTAACAACATTAACGGCTTCAATACAAGAGTGGACTGAAAATGATGAATCAACTTTTGTAGCCGAGATTCCTTTTTTTATAAAAAATGCTGAAGAAAGAATATTTAAAGTTGTTGATTTAGACCTTTTTAGAAAAAATGTTACTGGAACAATGACAAGTGGTAACAAATTTTTAGAAAAACCATCTGATTACTTGGCAACTTTTTCTTTATCTTACGTAGATTCAAGTAGTCAAAATGTTTTTTTACTACAAAAAGATGTTAATTACATACAAGAGTTTACACCAAACTCAAGCACCACTGGTAGTCCTAGATTTTATTCATCTTTTGATGTTGATACATTCATAGTTGCACCAACTCCAGATTCTAGTTATGCCGTTGAATTACATTATTATTATAGACCTGCTTCGTTAACAACTGATGATTCTGGAAGCACTTGGATAAGCACAAACGCACCAGATGCTTTATTATATGCTACACTTGTAGAGGCATATACTTTTATGAAAGGTGAGTCAGACTTAATACAACTATATACTGCAAGATTTACAGAGGCTATAAGCAGACTTAAAGTATATGGTGAAGGACAAGAAAATACAGATGCTTTTAGGGAGGGTTTGGTCAGAGTTCCAAAACAATAGAGGGTAGCAAGATGAAAAACAAAAGCATAGCTATTGTTGCACTTGGCAATAGTTTTTCAGAATATATATTAGCAAAAATAAGAAGTGAAAAATTTGATGAGGTATGGACAATTAATTCTATGTCTGGTGTTATCTATCACGATAAGTGTTTTATGATGGACCCGCCCTCTAGGTTTTTGGATTCACCCAACGCTGGTAAACAAACAGATGTAATGACAGAAAGACTTTTAACTAAAAAGGATATACCAATATATTCTTGTTGTTTAGATAAAAGATGTCCTGACGTTGTAGAATATCCTTTACAAGAAGTAATACAAAAAACTGGCTATGCTTATTTTAATAACACAGTATCTTATTCGATAGGTTATGCAGTATCACAAAAAGTGTCAGATTTACATTTGTATGGAATAGATTTTACTCATAAAGATGTTGCTTTTGCAGAGGCAGGCAGAGCGTGTTGTGAATTTTGGTTAGCTATAGCTATTTCAAAAAAAATAAAAGTTCACATAGCTAATAGTTCATCTTTGCTAGATATGAATGTTCCAGACGATGAAAAACTTTATGGTTATCATAGACTTGACGATCCACTTGTTTCTACAACCACACAAGGTAATATGTTAATAACAAAAAAATCAAAGTTAGAACCGCCAGAACCACTTGATTCAAAACCTAATTTAATAGGTAGAGTTGATATACCTGGCATAAGTTATGAGGAGAAAAAAAATGCTTGATTTAGGATCAGGAACTGTTGGAAGTGTCAATATTAAAACATCACAAGGGGGTGGATTGACAAACGAGCAGATAGCAGACTTAGCTGTTGATAAGATAGCAGGTATATCAGATCAAGCTCCCCCTCATGTTAGGCAACAAGCTAAATTATTTAAAGAGCAACTTAAAGGAGTTTTGTATCATTATATATTATTGGCAAGAAGAGAGGAACGTGCTAGTATAATTCAAGTTCTAAGATCAAGCGGTCAAAAAGAAACCGCTGAATATATAAGGAGACTTTAATATGGCTATAGCACAAGCAATGTGTACTGCATTTAAACAAGAGTTATTGTTAGGCACACACAATTTTGCAACAAACGGAAATGCTTTTAAATTAGCGTTATATGCAGAAGGTGGTGGAGGCAAATCTTCCACAACTGCGACATTAGGAGCAGCAACGACTGCTTTTACGACAACTGGTGAAATTGCAAATAGTGGTTCTTATACTTCTGGTGGTGGCACTTTAACTAAAGTTGCACCGACAACTTCTGGAACAACTGCTTTTACAGATTTTGCTGACTTAAGTTTCACAACTGCAACAATTACCGCTATGGGTGCTTTAATTTATAATGACACTAATAGTGATAAAGCAGTTTGTGTGTTAGATTTTACATCTAATAAAACTTCAACATCTGGCACTTTCACAATTCAGTTTCCAACTGCTGATGCAAGTAATGCGATTATAAGGATAGCCTAAATGTCAAATTCTACCTTACAAGGTTGGGGTAGAGGCACATGGGGTCAAGGTCCTTGGAATGAAGAGATTGACGTTGTTGTTACTGGTGTTGTTGGTACAACTGCTTTAGGGACTCCAGATGGTATACCTGGTGTAAATGTTGCTGCAACAGGTGTTTCTGCAACCACTGCCATAAGTCAAACTGGTGCTAGTACAGTCACTTTCACTGTTACTGTTGTTTCTGGCAACCCTTCAAATCATCCATATTACAATCAAGGATCAACAAATAAGTATGCCATTGGTGGATCGACAGCTACTTCTGATGTTACTTTAACTTTATATGAGGGTAATACTTATAGATTTAATCAAGATGACAGTAGTAATGATGGTCATCCAATTAATCTTTATGAGGATAAAGACAAAAATACAAGATACACTAGTGGTGTAAGTTACAATATAGATGGTTCATCTGTTTCTCAGTCATCTTACGTTGACACCACTACTTTTAATGCAGGCACAACTAGATATGTAGAAATAACTGTTCCAGACGGAGCACCTACATTGCATTATCAATGTTACAACCATGCTCTCATGGGTTATTTTGGAAATACTCTTGGTATTCCTAACATAGCAACAACAACTGGAGCATCTGTTACTGGAAATGTTGGAACAACTGCATTAGGCTCAGAGTCTGTTGTGGCTAGTGTTGACGTTAGTGTCACCTTAGATGCTGCACAAGCACAACAATCTAGTGTTGTCACAGTGCCACAATGTGTGGTATCTTTAACGGGAGTAAGTGCTACTGGTGGCACTGGAGAGGAATTAGTATATAGTTTAATAGTTCCAAATCAAACAGCTAACTGGCAAGAGGTCGCATAATGGCAAGTACATTTGTAAACAATTTGAGACTCGAAGAAATGAATACTGGCGAGCAGTCAGGACAATGGGGTACTAAAACCAACACAAACTTAGAACTTATAGGTGAGGCTTTAGGTTTTGGCACGGAGGCCATAACTAATAACGCTAATACTCATGCAACGACAGTGGCAGATGCAACTTCTGATGCAGGAAGAGCAATATATATCTCATATACTGGAGCTTTGGATTCTGATTGCACCATTACTATAGGTCCAGACACCATGAAACGAGTTCATATAATAAAAAATGCAACTACCGATAGTGGTAGTTCAGGTCCATATAATATTCTTATAAAACAAGGATCAGGTGCTGGAGCAGCAGTCACCATACCAAACGGAGATACTAAAATTGTTTCATTAGATGGTGGTGGCAGTGGTGCTATAGTTACAGATGTTTTAGATTCATTAAGTGTAATTGATCTAAAAGTGCAAGATGACCTTACAGTATCAGATGATTTATTATTATCTAGTGATAGTGCTGTAGTCAAGTTTGGTGCAGATGCAGACACTACCTTAACACATACAGATGGCACTGGACTTACTTTAAATGGCACAAATAAACTTACGTTTGGTGATACAGCTAGTTTTGTACATCAAAGCTCAGATGGTGTTTTGACAGTAGATGGTGAAGCAACTATTGATTTAAATGCCTCAACGGCAGTTCTTATAAGTAATGATTTAAAATTAGATAGTGATGCAGCAGTGTTAGGTTTTGGTGTTAACAACGATGTAACTTTAACTCATGTGCATGACACTGCTTTATTATTAAATGACGCAATAAAAATGACTTTTAGAGATAGTGCTTTGTCTGTAAGTTCAAGCACAGATGGACAACTTGATGTAGATGCAGATACAGAGGTAGAAATTACTGCACCCACAATAGACCTAACTGCATCAACTAAGGTTACAGTTAGTAACGATGTTGAGGTTACTGGCAGATCTGTAGGTGTAACAGTTACGGCAGAAAACGATGGTAGTTTTGATTTAGCAGTTGGCAATGATTTTACTTGCACCACCACTGGTAATACAGAAATAACATTTAGTAATGCTGCTGCTGGACAATCTGGTAACATTAAGTTTGTAAATGGTGGTAATCATACAATAACTGCAAATGCACTTGTTGCAATAAACGCAGATGTATTAACCACGATATCTGCAAGTGGAACATATCATTTAGCTTATTTTTGTACAGCAGCAAGTGGAAGCAACACTATTTTAGTTTCAGCATCGGCAATATTAACATAAGGTTGATTTATGAGTATAATAAAAGCAAATGGTGCAGGAGATCAAGACACAGGGTTCTATAATGGTGTAGCAACTCAATCAGTCAGATTTAATGGTGCGGCTGAACACACCACTTTGAAACGTACAATAGGAAGTAGTGGTGGCAGCAGAAGAAAAGCTGTTTATAGTTGGTGGATGAAAGGTGAACTAGACACTGGATCTCCATATTTTTGGTCTAAAGGTACAGGTGGTGGTGTAGCTGATATATTATCATTTAGTCTTGGAAATGAGAAAATTCAAGTATTAGAGTATGTTGGAGACAGTAATACAATGAATTTAACCACTAATAGATTATTTAGAGACTATAATGCGTGGTATCACATAGTTCTTGCTTTTGATTCTACTCAAGCGACTGCATCTAATAGACTTTTACTGTATGTAAATGGTATTCAAGAAACATCGTTTGCAACTGCTAGTTATGTAAGTCAAAATCACGATCATGTGTTTGGTTGGTATCAAACTGGTAATGCAGGATCAACGATTGAAAGAATTGCCGCTTACGAAGGTACATATTACAGTGGTGATACAGATGGTGATCCTAATTCAAGATTTAATGGTTATATGTCTGAATGGAATCATATAGATGGATTATCATTTTTTTCTGATACAAGTGGAACAGCAAACACCTCTTTTAATATAAACTCTTTTGGTGAATTTAAAAATGGAATCTGGATACCTATAAAATATACTGGTTCTTATGGCAATGAGGGTTGGAGACTAGAATTTAAAGAAACTGGAGTTGGCACTGCATCATCTAGTACAATAGGTGCTGATACTAGTGGTAATACTAATCATTGGACATCAACTGGTTTAGCCGCAGAAGATTGTAATTTACCAGATAGTCCAGAAAACAGTTTTGCAACAATGAATCATTTAGTTAATGGTTACGCAAACAATATGACTATGAGAGAAGGCAACTTGGCATTGATTCCGACAAATGTTGGCTCATCATACACTGTTGCTCTTGGTAATTTTTTAATGTCATCTGGAAAATGGTATTTTGAAGCCACTTGTGCAGATTGGAATAACTATTGTATGGTAGGAATTGCGAGGGAAACTACTGATATTTCAAGTTCAGGAACTGCCTATGGTCAAACTGGTGTAATTGCTTATGGAACTCAAGGTGAAGTTTATAATGAAAGTGCGAGTTCAAGTGGCTCATATACAGATTTTCTTGACCAAGAAGTTATAGGTGTCGCAGTTGATATGGATTCAAGTACAAGAACAGTAAAATTTTATAATAACAATTCTTTAATAGCTACGTTCAATTTAAGTTCTGCTTTTGATGGTTTAGGTGTTGTTCCTCTTGTAAGTATAGGACCCAGTTTAACAGTAAAAATGAATTTTGGTGCTGACTCTTCTTTTAGTGGCACTAAAACAAGTGGTTCAAATGAAGCTCAGGATGGGAATGGAATTGGCGATTTTTTCTATGCACCACCATCAGGATATCTTGCTTGTTGCACGACAAACCTTGCAGAGCCAACTCTGGGCCCGAATTCTGATAATAATACAACTGATTTTTTTACAACAACTTATTATGCAGGAACTAATGATGCAACAAGAACTTTTGATCTAGGCTTTGTAAGTGATTGGGCTTGGTTTAAAGCAGATTCAAGTGGTTATGGGCATCAGTTATATGATAGTTCAAGAGGTGTACAAAAGTATTTACTCAGTAACACAACTGGAGCAGAAGTAACAAATTCAGAGGGAGTCCTTGATTTTGATGATAGTGGTAATCTTTTAAAAATAGGAACTGATGCTTTTTTAAATGAAAGTGGCACAAGTGTTTCTTTATGGACTTGGAGAATAAATGGTGGAACTACAGCAACAAATTCAAATGGATCAGCAAATTCAACAGTACAAGTAAATACAACTGTAGGAATGTCGCTAGTTTTATATACTGGTAATTCAACTGGATCAGGATCAGAACAAACTATTGGTCATGGTTTAGGTGCTATACCTGACGTAATAATGTTTAAAAGTAGAACTTATGCTAGTCAGAATTGGTATATTCATCACAAAGGATTAGCTAATGGAGTAACAACTCATGTAGAATTAGATACTAATGATCTAGAACATGGTGATGCTGATTATATGAATGAAGTAGCTCCAACTTCATCTGTTTTTAGTTTAGGACATAACTATACAACTAATAAAAGTGGAGAATCATATATAGCTTATTGTTTCAAGAGTGTTGAAGGTTATTCAAAGTATGGTAGTTTTATTGGAAACGGCTCTACAGATGGTACGTTTGTCTATTTAGGATTCAGACCCCAACTCATCATAGCCAAATGTAGTAGTCATTCAGGTTCTTGGCATATGGTAGATGCAACTAGAGACTATAATCCAATTGGATATTACAATACTGATAATGCTGATGCTTATGGAGACTATGCTCACTATGACATTTTATCAAATGGATTTAAAGTAAGAGATAATGGCTCAGAGAGTAACAGAGATGGAGGCACATTTATCTACATGGCTTGGGCGAATAGTCCTTTTAAGTACGCAAACGCAAGATAGGAGAAAACAATGGCTTGGAAACACAATGGAAGAATTATACAAGTAGGTAAAGCATGGGTGAGTGATGATAACACTAAATATCCAAGACAATGGAATAATCTTACTGATTCAGAGAAAAAATCTGCTGGACTTGTTTGGGAAGATGACCCAGTAGTAGAGACTTTTGATGAAAGATTTTACAAATCAAAAGATGTTGAGAAAAAACTTGCAGATGAAAACGTAGTTGATGCTGATGGTAAGGCAGTTATTGATATAAGAACAGGCAAACAAGCAGTTGATCTTGGTCTTAAATCTATATGGATTAAAAAAACAAAAGACCAAACTAACTATTTACTTTCTTTTTCAGACTGGGAAGTTACGAGAAAAGCCGAAAAAGGAACTGCGATAGCTAGTGCAACATCTACATATAGAGATAAAGTTAGAACTGCTTGTGATACAATAGAAACAAAAATTAATAATTGTAGTAACTTAAATGAATTTAAAGCCTTGTTTGATGTGCCAGTAGACAGTGATGGTAAAGTAACAGGTAATCCACCTATATATGATTTTCCTGATGAGGTTTAATAATGCCCATAACGTCTTTAAAGTTCAGACCCGGCATAAACAAAGAAACAACATCTTATTCTAACAAAGGTGGTTGGAATGATTGCGATCTTGTTCGTTTTCGTTTTGGATATCCAGAAAAGTTAGGTGGTTGGGAAAAATATTCAATAGTAACTTTTTTAGGGTCATCAAGATCACTTCATGCTTGGGCAAATCTTCAAGGCAATAGTTATCTTGGTATAGGCACGGAAATAAAGTTTTATATTGAAGAATCACAAGGTTATAACGACATCACGCCACTTAGACGTAAAGTAGTAAATGGTGTAACTGTCTTTGATTTAGGTGGTTTAGCAGTTACATCTGTTGTATCTGGAAATGCAGGAACTGGTCAAATAGGAACTGTTATTGTTCTTGGCTCACAAGATGTTCCTGTCTTAGCAAGAAATCCAGACTCTGGGGAACTTTCAATAGCAACTGGAGAAGTGGGTACAGTTACAATAGATATTCCACCAACTACTGCTAATTTAGCTATGACAACGGCAGTAGGTAATGTAACTGTATCTATAACCAATGAATCAACTGTCAGTGTAGGTGGCTCTTAATATGGCAATAACTTTTACATCTGCAACTGATAGCACAAGTGTTACTGTAAATGATTCCTCTCATGGAGCTATAGCAGGAGATTTTGTAACTTTTAGTAATGCGGCTACAGGCAACTCGTCTTTAAATACTCAATTAAATAATGAGTTTTCTATAACATTAGTTACTGATTCAAACAGTTACGTTATTACTTTAAGTTCTAATGCCGCTGCTGCTTTATCTAGTGCTGGTTCAGCAGATGCAGAATATCAACTTAATGTGGGAATAAATACTGTTGTGCCTGGAGATGGATGGGGTGCAGGTACTTGGGGAGCAGATGGATGGGGTTCTGCTTCAGGTGAAACTGCTGGTGGTGGTACTTTGCGTTTATGGTCGCAAGATAATTTTGGCGAAGATTTAATATTTAATCAGAGAGATGGTTTTGTTTTTTATTGGGACAAAACTCTTGGAACTAGTGCAAGAGCAAAAAATTTGATTGAATTGTCAGATGCTGCACCGACTAAGTCTCGTAAAGTAATTGTATCTGAAAGAGATCGTCATGTAATTTGTTTTGGTGCAAATCCTATAGGTGAGGCAGTTCAAGACAGATTGCTTGTTCGTTTTAGTTCACAAGAAAATCCATTTTTATGGACACCAACAGCTACAAATACTGCTGGTGATTTAAGAATTGGCTCTGGATCAGAAATTATTACTGCCGTAAAAACCAGACGAGAGATGATTGTTTTAACAGATTCATCTGTGCATAGTATGCAATTTATAGGACCTCCATTTACTTTTGGTATTAATCAATTAGCGAGTGCCATAACAGTTAGAGGTTTTAATTCAGCAGTTGCGGTAGGTGATAGTGTATTTTGGATGGGATATGATAGATTTTATGTTTATGATGGTCGTGTTCAAGTAATTCCTTGTTCTGTAAGAGATCATGTGTTTAAAGATTTTAATGAAACACAATCTGATAAAGTTTATGCAGGTATAAATTCAGCTTTTGGTGAAGTGTTTTGGTTTTATCCATCTGAAACTAATTCTGGTGCTAATGGTGGTACAGATGAAAATGACAGATATGTAGTGTACAACTACGATCAAAAAATATGGTATGTAGGTAATCTTGCAAGATCATCTTGGGTAGATAGAGGTGTTTATCAATATCCTATGGCTACAGATTCTAATCTTGTATACAACCATGAAAAAGGCAATGATAATGATGGCACTGCATTTACATCATTTATTGAGTCAAGTCCGATTGACATACAAGATGGAGATCAATTTGTGTTTTTAAGAAGAATGATACCAGATGTTAGTTTCGATAATAGTGATACTGGAATTAGCAATGACAACAAACAAGCGATATTCTCATTGAAAGCACAAAGAAGTCCCGCAGGTGGATTTATCAAAACATCCACAAATACTGTAACTTCTTCTACACAATTAAATCATCTAAGATTGCGTGGAAGATCTTTTGGATTAAGAGTCGAGAGTACAACGCAAGGTGTTAATTGGAGATTAGGAACAAATAGGGTTGATATAAGAGCGGATGGTGACAGATGAGTAGACAATTAGTACCACCAAATTTTTCTTTGCCACCAGATGAATATGATGTGCAGTATTTTAACGAAATGGTTAGAAGTTTGAGTCAACTTGTAACACAATTGCAAAATCCTGGAGAGCTAAGAGGTACTAAGATTACTTTGACGGATTTGCCTACAAGTGATACAGATTTAGAGGTAGGTGCTTTATTTAACGATAATGGGACTATAAAAGTTAAGACATAGACGAATAAATAAAATTGAGGTAAGATAATTACATGAGTTTAGGTGATTTATTAAAAAACTTAGCTCCGATAGCTATAAGTGCATTTGCTGGACCTGCAGTAGGTCAAGGCATTGGTCAATTATTTGGAACCTCTGCAATGAATCCTTTTATTTCAAGAGCACTAACTGGTGCGGTCACATCAAAGCTAATGGGTGGTAAAAGTAAAGATGCTGTTAGAAACGCTCTACTTGCTGGTGTTGGCGGCATGGCTTTTGATAATTTTACTGGACAAGAAAATATTGCGTCAGACGTTGCAAATACACAAAACGTAAGAAGATCACTTGATCAAGGAATATCTCGTAATCAAGCAATTGATGAAGTGGCAAAAAATGCATCACTGCCAACCGAACAAGCAACAAAAAAAATAGCAGAGGCTTTTAAACCCAAAACATTTAGTGGTGAGTTGTTACAAGCTGCTGGAGTGGGCGAAGATAATTTGTTGGCTCGTCTTCTAAATACAAGAATGGGCGAGGGTTTGACTGCAGGATTACTTGCACAATTACTTGCTGGAGATGATGAGGAAGATACAAGAAGAGAGTTTGAAAGAAGACCATTTGGACAAGGAGGGCCAGGAGGTCAACTTGGTGGTATTAGGTTTGCCGCGGATGGAGGTCCTAGTGATCCTATGAGTTTTCCTAGAAGAAATGGTGGAATAGACCCATCAGAGGGTTCTGGAACAAAAGATGATGTTCCAGCTATGTTAATGGCTGGAGAATTTGTCTTAACTAAGGATGCCGTAAAAGGTTTAGGTGATGGCAATCAACGTAGAGGAATACAAAGAGCCTATAATATGATGGATAACTTGGAGGCTAGAGCATAATGGCAGTGCAAACAGTTGAAAATATACAAAGATTACCACCATTTTTAGAGGGTTTGCAAAAACGTCTCTTACAAACTGGTTTTGGAACTTTTGATGGAGCAACACAAACTGCTCCGGGATTATTAGATAGACCTTTAGGATTGCCTGGATTTCAAATTGCAGGAGCAGATCCTTTACAAGATAAAGCCACGCAACTTGGCGAACAGATGGTTGGAGCTTATCAACCTTTTTTAAGAGGTGCGGCAGATCAATCACTAGCAGCACAACAAGCTTTAACTAGTGGTTTAGGTTTTTTACAACCTGAATCAATTAAAAGATTTCAAGATCCATTTCAAGAGCAAGTTATTGATGTGGCAATGCGTCAACTTAACAGACAAGCCGACATGAGAAGAGCAGGAGCAGATGCCGCCGCGGTGAGATCTGGTGCTTTTGGTGGATCAAGAGAGGGTGTGCAGAGAGCAGAAACAGAGAGAGGTTTGCAACAAGTTAAAGGTGACACTTTGTCAAGACTGTTATCACAAGGCTTTGGACAGGCTCTCAAAGCGTCACAAGATGCAGGAAGATTGTCTGGTGGTATTGGTCAAGCATTTGGAACATTAGCAGGCACAACAAGTGATTTAGGGCGTTTACAACAAGCTTTAGGTCAAGCAGATGTATCACAATTATCACAGTTGGGTGCTTTAAGGCAAAGACAACAACAAGCAGGACTTGATGCACAAAGAGCTAACTTAATGCAACAAGCACAAGAGCCTTTTACAAGATTGCAAATTGGTCAAAATTTATTACAAGGTATGCCAAGTGCAAGTATTCCATCTACATTTCAACAAGCTACAACGCCAGGTGCAAATCCATTTTTACAAGGTGTAGGTGCATATACAACATTATCACAAATAGCACCATTTGGTGGTGCTACAGCTACAAGAGGCTAAGATGGCACCAAAACAAGGCTTAAATCTTGGAGATACAGACACTTTACTAACAAGTTTAGGATTACCGACTCAACCTAAAACATTTGCAGAATTGTCTAAAGTGTATGGACAAGGTATTCTAGGTAAAGGACCTTTAAAAGATAAATTTATACCACCTGTTGGAAGATTTAAAACTGTTCCCGGACAATCTAGGGGTATGGGAATTTTAAAAGATTTAGGAAATGTAGGTTTAAGTGGTGTTGATTTGTTAAATCAAGCTATTGGTGGTATTAGTGCTGTTACAAATCCAGCAGGTAATATTATTGGTGATTACTTATCTCAAGTTGATCCAGAAGCATTTAAAATGCAGACCGAGGGAATTGGTGCTGGTCCTGAGTTATTTCTTCCCGGACAAGATCAAGAATTAAAAGGTAATATTGGTGCAAAGTCAATGGCAGAAGTTCCGGGTATGGACATTTTTACACAACAAGGACAAGATCGTTTGACATCTGAAACATCAGAGGCAATTAAAGATTTAATAGGTAAAAGTGTTGGTGATGTAGGTGCCTTTGATCCACAAGGTGAGGTTGATCAAGCAACTGTAGATAAAATAAAAGAACAACAACAAGCAGAAACAGACAAAAAAGATATTGCTCCAGACCCTTTCTTTGATGGCGATGAGGGCGATGGAACTGGAGAAGATACAACAACCGAAGTTGAAGGTGCAGATACTGCGGCTAAAAAAGCAACTGTTAAAGCCTTAGACTCATTTCTAGCAGAGGCAAAACCGGGAATAAGTCCTAAAACATTTGATGAATACATTAACGAGTTTGGAGAAGCTACTGGATTAGATGTATCTGGTGAGGCAGATACAAAACAAGCACTCATGTCTTTTGGATTAGCACTTATGCAAAATAGAGCGGGTAAAGGCTTTGATATTAGCAAGATACTTACATCTGTTGGTGAGGCAGGCGAGGCTGCAATGCCAGACTTTAGAAAAGCAGTGACAGAGGCAAAAGCAATTAGAGCTAAAGCGGGTGCTTATGCTTTAAGTAAACGTGATGAAGATAAAAAACTTGCTATGAATAAAAAAGCTTACTTTGTTATACCAAAGGGAGATGGCACTGCTAATACAATTACTAGTATGATAGCAGGTGGTAAAGGCAGATTGACTAGATTAAACAGTTATGAACTTAACAGTTTAGACAACAACGCAGATTTTAGTAAGCAATTTGAAATTGTAGACGCAGATTTTTATAAAGATTATGCAAAAGCTGCCATTAATGCAGCAGGTAAAAAGAAGTTTTACCAAAGCAAAGCCGTAGATGTGCCTTTGTTTGCTGAAGCACCAAAGGGCTTAAGTTTTAAAGCACAACTAATAGATGGTAATGTTGCACCTGCTGGCACTGCACCATTATTTATTGATAGTAGCAAAAGAGTTGTTGGCATGATCCAAAATATGGAAAGAAAAGTTGATTATAATGCTAAACAATTTGAAGAGTTAGCAAACTTATTAAATGAAACAGATGTAGATATATTAGATCAAAGTAGATCTGCTATTAAACAGACATTAAGAAATTTTGGATTAAACATCGGTGATACAGATCCCGTTAAGAAAATTAAAACAATTATGCAAAGATTACAAGCAACCAACGCGGCAGAAATTTTACAAGAATCTGGAAAGACATTATCAGACGCAGATAGAAAATTTGTTAGAGAAATTGTTGGTGATGTTAATTTCTTAGAAGGTGATGAGGCTGTGCTTAGAGGTAAGTTAAGCAACTTGTTTAATGTTATTGTTAAGAGAGGTAGAGAGAATATTAAAGACGCTTATGACACTTTAGGAGCTCATGGTGTTAATATCGATAGAACTAACATTACTGCACAAGGAACCACTATGGTCAAAGGTGAAGATAATGTATTTAGATTTAAAGTACAAGGCACAACATAATGGCAATTATTAATGTTGAGACACCTCAAGGAATAGTCAAAGTTGAGATTGCTGGAGATACTCCTACAGAACAAGAAACAAATGCAATTCGTTCTCAATTTTTTGCAACACCAGATAAAACCGAACAAACTTTTGAGGATTTGTTAGCACAATCAGCCAAAAAAACTCCTCAAGGTCAACCAATACAAGCGAATTTTGACACAAAATCTGGCATACAAGATGCAGGATTAAGAGCCTTACTGTCTAGTGCAGAAAACAATGCAGAAGAAGAGAATATTCTTGCCACACAAGGTTTTAGTAGAGAAGATTACACAAGAGATAATAGAGGTAGATTAGCATTAACGCCTAGTGGTGCTAGAAAAGTTGGTGTTGAGACAGATAAAAATGTCCTTATTGATGAAGAAGGTTTTAGCAGAAACGATCTATCTGATTTAGCAGGCATTATACCAGAACTTGGATTTGGTATTACTGGTGCAATTAAAGGTGCTGCAGTTGGATCAACAATAGCTCCTGGCATTGGAACATTGCTTGGTGGAGCAATTGGTGCATTTATCGGTGGTGGTGGTGGCTCTCTTGTAGAAGAAGCTATCGAGGGCATTGCTGGTGTTTCCGAACAAACTGCTGGAGAAATTGCAACAGATGCATTGGTTGAGGGTGGTATAGCTGCAGGTGGCGAACTCTTGTTCGGCATACCTTTATTAGCTTACCGAGCTATAGCTCCATCTGGTAAAAAATTTATACAAGAGGCAAGTAAAGAAGATTTAAGGATTACTGCCGAGGGTATTAAAAGAGGTTTAGAGCCTACTATTGCACAAATAAAAGGTAGACCTATTGCAGCCAAGTTCCAACAATTACAAGAAAGTGTATTAGGTGGATCACCAAGAACACAAAAAATAGCGGAAGCTATGGAAAAAGAGATAGGTGAACTAAACAAGCTTATAAGTCAAGGTGTGACAGAAGGTAGTGAAAAATCAGCTGGTGAGTTGTTTATTGAGTTTGAAAAAAAGTTTGGTAAAGAATTAGCTAAAAAACAAACACAAGCTTATGGATCAATTATGAGTGCTCTAAAACAGTCTGCCGATAATTTAGCAGGTGGTTTAGAGCGTAATCAACTTATAGATGATAATGTTTTTAACTTTGTGCAACAATCTGCAAAGAACTTTGAAAATACTATGTCACAACAATGGGCTACTATAAATGAGGTCATTGAGACATCTATTGGTGATGCTAGAATTATACCTACTACCTTAGTTAAAGAAGTTGCAGATGTGGCAGAGAAAAAATTTGCAAAAGCAGGAACTGGCAGACTGTCTACTGAAGAAGGAACAGTAGGTCTAAATCTAGTAGAAGAATTAAGAGCGTTAGGTGACAAAGCATCTTTTACAGACGCATACCAATTAAGAAGAAAACTTTGGGATCTTAAAAATGCACCAAAGACAGAGGCAGAATTAACACAAAAAGCTATTATTGATGGATCTAAAAATTTATCTGATGCGTGGGATAGTGCAATCAAAACAGTTGACAACTTACTTATGGATACAAATATTACCGCTTTGACAGATGATATTACTAAACAACTAGGTTCAGAGGCGTTTAATAAGATTAAAGTTGCATCTAAGTTATTACCAACAGCAAGAAAACAATTTAGAGAGGGTACAAAATTATATGATGATATATCCACAACTTTAGGATCAAAAGATTTAGTATCTCAAATGAGAAGTGGAGCTTTTGACATCACAAGACCTGGAGCTTTGTCTGGATTAACTCAAAAAGTTATTGGTAAGGGTGGCACACCTACTGGTCTAAAGAGATTAAAAAAAGCGTTAGATGACACGCAATATAATCAAATAAAAGGTCAGATGGGTAGAGATTGGTTGCAAAGTGCCTTAACCAAAACTGGCTTCGCATCAATCAAGCCAACAAATTTTAAACCAAATGAATTTATAAAGTCATTAGATGATTTAGGTGAAACTGGCGTAGAGTTATATGGTAGGGCAGAATACAATAGATTAAAGCAAGTTGCCAAAGGTTTTGAGGACTTAAAACTAACAAACATTGATGAAGAAGTTTTATCTAACGCTGTTGCACAAGGTTTGGATCAAGGTGTGGCTACTGCTATGCGTGGTGCTTTAGAAACATTACAAGAAACATCAAGATTAAGAGATAGAAGTGTTTTTACTAAAATTAGAGAGAATAAGCTTGATCCAGAAGAAGCAGTAGATTTTGTAATGGCACCAGGCACGACTCGTGGTGACATTAGAGCTGTTATGGAGTTTTTTAAAGACAGTCCTGCAGAGTTAAAAACTATTAGAGGCACTTATGTAGAAAATATGCTTGATAATGTTGGTGCAGTAACAAACGCTGATAGTATGAAACAATTGGCTAAAAACATTGCAAGAGCAGATAAGAGCAATAAGTTAGACATAGTATTTCCTAATGTTGGAGAAACTGCTGGTCAAGCACAGAACATTAGAGATTTTGGAAAAATATTAAACAGAATATCATCAAACATTCCAAAAGGTGATTTGGTTGCTCAAGGTATATTGGCAAACATATTCAACAATGTTGGAAGAATTGCAAAAATGTTTGTTCTTGGTCAACTATTTACTGGTAAAAAAGCTATGAAAGAAATAGTTGAGGCTGCTAAAAAATTAGATGATACTGCTAGTCCAACTGCTGAACAACAAAGAGTATTTTTAGACGCTGTGGCTAACGCCTTTAGACCTGGACAAGCAACAACACAAGTAATTCAAGAGGGTGTAAGGGACACATCAAATCAATTACAAGCTTTATCTGAGAGTAGTGGCATAAATCAAGCAGTTGGTAACATTGTAGGTCAAACGACTAATCAGATTAGAAATGTGCAACCAGTAAATCCAAACACTGCTGTTGGAAGTATAGATGTAACGAGTCCAGGTACTGGAGCGGCTTTAGGATTGACACCAACAGATCAAGCAATAGCAGCTAGACGTAAGCCTCAATCACCACTATCAGCTAATATGGAACAATTTGGAGAATTATTTAATAGATGAACATAGATGAGTTAAGAGAAGAAATAGCCACTGATGAGGGCAAGGTCATGTCCGTGTACCTTGACCACCTTAACCTACCAACGCTAGGAATCGGCCACCTTATAAATGAGTGGGATGAGGAGTATGGCAAACCAGTTGGTACAGAAGTATCAGAAGAGAGAGTTAACGAGTTGTTTGCAAAAGATATTGAAACAACAATATCAGAGTGCAAAGAGTTATTTGAAAACTTTGATAATCTACCAAATGAAGTACAAAAAATATGTGCAAACATGATGTTTAATATGGGCAGACCTAGATTAAGTGGCTTTAAAAAATTTCGTGCTGCAATAGCGAACAAAAACTGGCAAGAATGTGCCGTTCAGATGGAAGACAGCCGTTGGCACAAACAGGTAACAAATAGAGCGAATCGCCTAATTTCAAGAATGAGAGCGGTCGAGGGTACCTAATCCCAAAGTCTTGACGTTACTATTTAAATCTTGTTTTTCATATTCTTTATCAACTAATAATCCAATCTGTTGACGTATATTTCTACGCTCTTTATCGCATATAGCTTTAAGTTTGTTGTAAGTTGGAATGTCTATTCCTATTGACTTGAATTTTGATGTGTCTGTCATTATACTACCTCCATGACCTATACATACCCATTTATACCCAAAAAAAATAGAACAAGCAACAACAAGTATTTTGCAAAGAAAACAATTGCTATGGGATTAAAGTTTGATAGCAGATGGGAAGCAGAGCGTTGGGGTCAATTAAAAGCTATGGAAAGAGCTGGTGTAGTAACACAATTGGAACGTCAAATTAAATATGAGTTAAGTATTAATGACGTAAAAATTTGTGATTATATCGCAGATTTTAGATATCTACTTGAAGAAGAAGATGGGTTATCAAGATTAGTTATAGAAGATGCAAAAGGCATTCAAACACCAGAGTTTCGTCTGAAAAAGAAGATGATGAAAGCCATACACGATATAGATATTTATCTTTCTTTCAAAAAAAAATAATAAAGTTTATTGACAACTAGGTTATGTGTGCCTATGTTACAGGTATCTAGTGTCTATTTTGTATAAAGAGAAAGGAATAATTATGGATTTAGATTTTTTACATATGCCTTTGCAGGATTTGTTCAAGTATCGTGAGGACTTGAAGAACCAAATCCAAGCGTTAAAGGATAAACAAGCTCATCTTAATGATGATCTTGCAATTAGGTTTGGCAACACTGCAAGAAATAAACTTGCAGATGATGGCAAAGATTATGGCTCTGTAACATTACATGAGCATGGCTATAAAGTTAAAGTTAGCTTGAGGCAAAAAGTTACTTGGGATCAAGAGGGTCTTGCACAGTCTTTGATGGATATGAATCAAGATGATGCAAGGCACTATGCTAAGATTACTTATGGCATTGATGAGCGTAAGTATAACAATGCACCTCCTGCTATCAAAGCAAAACTACAAGAACACAGAACTGTAGAACTTACTGGTACATCTGTGGATATTACGGAGGATAATAATGACTCTTAAGATTATTACTGCTGATGAAAGATTATCAGAAAAGCGTGGTCATAAGGTTGTGGTTTGTGGTCAAAGTGGTGTGGGTAAGACAACTCTTGCTCGCACTCTTGACCCTGATACTACTTTGTTTATGGACTTAGAGGCTGGTGATGCGGCTATTGAGAGATGGCCTATTGACGTTATTAGACCAAAAACTTGGGAAGAGTGCAGAGATTTTGCATGTTTCTTAGGTGGTCCTAATCCAGCTTTAACACCAGAGCAACCATATTCAGTTGTGGAATATGAAAGAGTTTCACAAATGTATGGCGACTCAATTGAAATGATGAAGAAGTATGACTCAATCTTTGTAGATAGTATTACTGTGGCAGGTAGATTGTGCTTTCAATATTGTTTAGGACACCCTGATAATAAATCAGATAGGACTGGCAAGATTGATACAAGAGCTGTTTATGGTATGCAAGGTCGTGAGATGATGTCATGGCTAACACATCTACAACATATTAGGTCTAAGAATGTTGTCTTTGTTGGCATCTTAGATGAAAAGGTTGATGACTATGGTAGAACTTTGTATGAGTTGCAAATTGAAGGTTCTAAGACTGGTCGTGAGTTACCTGGTATTGTAGATGAAGTTATTACTATGGCAGTAATGCCAAGTGAAGAACATGGGCCATATAGAGCCTTTGTATGTCAAACACTTAACCAATGGGGTTATCCAGCAAAAGATAGATCTGGTCAATTAGAAGTAATTGAAGAACCACATCTTGGTAAGCTATTGGCAAAAATCAGTGGTAGGTCAAGCGGAGAAAGGGATTTAAACTTCGTTGACCCTAATGCAATCAAATCTAGCGAAAAAGGAGATACTAAATGATTGATTTTAATGAAGTCCCAACTGGTGGTGGCGGCGGGGGAGATTTTGAATTAATCCCTGCTGGTACTGTAGCTCGTGTTATTTTAACTATGAAAAGGGGTTCTGAAGTTATCCCTGATTACTCAACACAACCTATGTTCAAGCAAGGTCAAACTGGTACTAAGTGGCTTGAGTGTGAGTTTACTGTTGTTGGTGGCAAGTATGACAAACGTAAGTTTTGGCAAAATATCATGGTTGATGGTGGCAAGATTAATCCTGAAAGTGGTATGCCTTGGTGTAAAGAAATTGGCATCAGAACTTTTAGAGATATTATTAATAGCACTTTTGGTCTTGATCCAAACGACACCTCACCAGAGGCAGCCATGAAAAGAAAGGTCAATGACTTAAACGTACTTGATGGTGCAGAGTTTTGTGTCAAGGTAGCCGTTGAAAAAGGTAATAATGGTTATGCAGATAAGAATAAGATGATGGTTGCTCTTGCTGTGAATAGCAATGAGTATATTGGTTCTGCACAAGCACCTCAAACTAACAACCAACAACCTCAACAACCCAATGGTAATAGCCCATTACCACCTTGGGCAAAGAAGTAGGTTTCTAGGTTTCTAGCGGCAGGACTACTTTCTCGTCTGCTAGAGTCGGTTTGGGTAGCACCGATGCCGCAAAGCTACCCATTTAACTAGGAAACAAACATGATTTTAAGACCATACCAAGAAGTAGCAGTAGAGGATGCCTCAACTGCACTAGACAAACATAAAAACACAATTGTAGTTGCACCAACTGGTGCAGGCAAAACAATTATGTTATCTGCCCTAGTTGGCAAGAGATACAAAGTAGGTAACAAGGTTCTTATTCTGCAACACAGAGATGAGTTAGTAAGACAGAATAGAACTAAGTTTTCTAAGGTTAATCCTAACATTACGACTAGCATTGTTGATGGGTCAGAAAAAGACTGGTCTGGCAATACGATATTTAGCATGGTGCAAACGCTATCAAGAGAGAACAATCTAAACAACATCAATCACTTTGACTTAGTTGTGGTTGATGAAAGTCATCATGCAGTAGCAGATACATATATGCGTATCATTGACAAAGTTAAACAAGCAAATGAATCAGTAGAGATTGTTGGCTTTACTGCAACACCTAATCGTGGAGACAGAAAAGGTCTTAAAAAAGTATTTACCAACTGCTCACATCAAATTGAGATTAACACATTAATTAGAGAAGGCTTCTTAGTACCACCTAAAACATACGTTGTTGATGTAGGTGTGCAGAAAGACTTACAAAATGTTCGCAAGACAGTAATTGATTTTGATATGTCAGAAGTTGAAAAAATTATGAACAAACGTGCCATTAATGAGAAGATTGTTCAAGAATGGCAAGACAAGTCTGGTGAAAGAAAGACAGTTGTTTTTTGCAGCACAATCACTCATGCACAAGACGTTTGCGATGAGTTTAGGAAGAAAGCCATAAGAGCAGAAATTGTAACTGGTGATACACCAAGCGAACAACGTAAAGAAATATTACATGATTTAGAACATGGTGATGTCCAGGTTGTGGTCAATGTTGCGGTATTAACAGAAGGCTTTGATGCACCACCAATTAGTTGCATTGTTCTTACAAGACCATGTTCATATAAGTCTACGATGGTGCAGATGATTGGTCGTGGTCTGCGAACAATCAGTCAAGAAGAATATCCTGGAGTAATCAAGAAAGATTGTATCGTTTTAGATTTTGGCACAAGCGTTCTTACACATGGATCACTTGATGAAGGTGTTGATCTTGATGGTGCTCAAGCAAACGTAAATGGAGCAACACCACTTAAAAACTGCCCAGAGTGTCAATCTGAAATCCCATTATCATCAAGAGAATGTCCTATCTGTGGACATGAGTTTGGTACTCAAGACAAAGAAGTTCTTGATAACTTTACTATGACAGAAGTTGATCTTATTGATAGATCACCATTTAGATGGCTTGACTTGTTTGAAAACAATAGATGTATGATGGCAAGTGGTTTTAATGGATTTAGTCTTGTCGCACATTTAGATGACCTATCTGTGGCTCTTGTAAAGCGTAATAAAGGGCGTTTAAGGGTTGTTAGCGTTGGAACTAAGGAACAAGCAGTTGCGTCTGCTGATGACTTTCTAAGAGGCATAGAAGATGGTGATGGTTCAAAGAAAGGTAAGAGATGGTTAAATCAAGGTGTGAGTGTAAAGCAGAAAGACGCATTAGCACAATTAGGTCAGTTTGTTAGACCTATGGATTTTAGTTGGAACAAATACAAAGCAGCATGTTGGTTAAATTATTTGTGGAATAAAAAAGAAATTGATGCAAAGATTTTAAGCTATTACGAAGGAGATGATAATGCAACGTAGTGAAGCATTGAAAAAAGTAGACTTAATTATTAATGGACCAAGAGCTAAATCTCATGGAGATGCTACAGAAACACATACTTATATAGCTCAAATATGGAATATATTATTAAGAAAAAAGTTAAAAGAACCACTTGATATACATGATGTATATAGAGCTATGATTGGCATTAAACAAATTAGAAACAGTCAGAATCCAAAAGTCGATGACAACATGATTGATATTATTGGATATGCGGCATTAGCAATAGAGGCAAAAGATGGCAAGAATGGTAATTGAATACACTATCCAAGAGGAAAATAAAGTTGGTATTGAAAACTTTAAAGATGGCAAGATGTTTGTTCAGTTTAGTTTTGATGATCACCCAGACGTTACTGCACATAAGATGCAAGATGCGTTGATTAATGTGATGGATAAAAATAAAGATTACGTTTTAAGTATAGTCTTCATTGCTAAATTTGAAGGCGTAACAATGGCAGAGGGTGCTCTGTATAAAGAAGGAGAAGGTAGATGGATAAACCCACAATCGGAGACGATTCACTAAAAAATTTAACTCAATTATTTACAAGATTTGGTTGGGATAAAAAGTTAAGCGAACTAACTGAAGATGAGATAGTCGCAACAATATTGATTATGCAATTTTCAAAAAGGATAGATTCAGATGAACAATATACAAAAGACAGACTCGACAAATTACTTCTTGAGTATGTCTATGAAAAGCAAGACGACACAATCAATGAAGACGAAATACCTTTTTGAAGAAGTTATTGACGAAACTATTGTAAACAAAAACAGAAAAGAGCCTAGACGTAAGTATTTAGGTGCATCAATGTTGGGAGATAAGTGTGCAAGAAAGATACAGTATATTTATACTGGCTGCGAACCTGATGAAGAAAAAAAGTTTAATGCTAGAACTTTAAGGGTCTTTCAGTTTGGACATGAGATAGAAACAAGTATGGCTGGTTGGATTAGAAATGCAGGATTTGACATAAGAACTATGGATAGTAATGGCGAACAATTTGGATTTTCCATAGCAGATGATGAGATCAAAGGACACATAGATGGTGTAATTTGTTCTGGCCCTTTGAATGTAAGTTATCCAATGTTATGGGAATGTAAGTCTGCTAATGAGAAAAAGTTTAGAGATTTTAAGATGAAAGGTATAAAAGCTAATCATACTTATGAGGTTCAAGTTGCGTTATATCAAGCATATATGGATTTAACAGACAACCCTTGTTTGTTCACAGTTATTAACAAAAACACTAGCGAGATATTCTATGAGCTTGTTCCTTTTAATCAAGAATTAGCACAGTACGCTAGTGATAGAGCAGTTGATATATTAAGAGCATCAAAGCAAAATGAAATGCTACCTAGAATAGCACAGAATAGAGATGTATTTGATTGTAAATGGTGTCAGTTTGCAGACACATGTTGGGAAGATGGTTGATGGTGACACAGAAGGTAGCAAAGTGCCACCATCAAGGGGGATGGTAATGAACATTATAAAGTTTGGCAATAGTAAAAGAACTATGGATGCAAAGGAATTAGTTGAACTAATTAGTGAGAGAGTTCCTGCAAATGTTCAGATTAATTTATTAAAAGACACTTATCCACAAGGGGTTGTTAGAGGAGATCAATTCACTATTGGTTCACTTGGTGGTGAGGCAGGCAAGTCTTTGAAAATAGATATTAATCCCAAATCCCCATACTTTATGAAAGGTCAAGACTTTAATGGTTCTGATGGTGTTGGAGGTATTGTTAAGATATTGATGGAGGGCAGAAATATGAAGTTGCCTGAAGTTAAAGAGTTCTTTGATGATTATTTGAGTGATGACGCACCAAGACCAGTTGAAAAGATTAGTTCTATTGTTGATCCAAACATACAACAAATAAATTTAAACACACCATACGATAGCGAACATAAATATCTTAATGCACAAGGTGAGTTATTATGTCTCGTTCGTAGGTATAACACTAAAGATAATGATGGTAATCCAGTTCTTGATGGACATGGTAAGCCGAAGAAAGAATTTAGACAATTTACTGGTGGCAGTAATTATCCAAAGATGCCAGACGTTAGACCTTTGTACAACATACCGAACATTGTGGCATCAGAAAAGATAATATGGGTAGAGGGAGAGAAATGTGCAGATGCACTTAATGGGCTTGGTTATACTGCTACATGCACTATGGGTGGTGCGGGTATGCTTTCAAAGAAATCTGCAAATCTATTTGACTTTTCTCCGTTGCATGAGAAAGAACTGATAATATGGCCAGACAATGATAATGCAGGTCGTAAATTAGCAGAACTTGTCCAAGAACTTGCATTAAACGCTGGTGTTAAATCAGTTACTACACTTACACCACCAAGAGGTAAGCCAGAAAGATGGGATGTTGTTGATGCAGTTGCAGAGCAATTTAATATAAATGAGTTTTTAAACACCAATGTTAAGCAAGTAAAAAAGAACATTAATCTTCTTGACGATAGTTTGTTAATAAACAGATTTGTTGGCGATGCACCAGTACAGAAGTTTCTAATAGCGAACACATTGCCATTAGCTGTGCCAATTATATTCTCTGCTGCAGGTGATAGTGGTAAAGGTATGATGACTCTTGATCTAGCCATGAAAGTATCAAGTGGTCAACCAATGTCAGAATCATTTGGTGGCACAATAAGTGAGTTTGGTAATTCAATTATATTTACTGCTGAAGATGATGAGGCAGAGATGCACAGAAGAATAGAAAGACTTGATATAGACAACCAAAGATCAAGCTACGAGCATGAACTGCGAATCGTGAGTTTGCCTAATGTTGGTGGTGTATTTCCCATACTACAAGAAACACATGATGGCTACAGAACAAGTGATGAATTTGATAAACTTTACGAACAAATACTGCAAATGAAAGATTTAAAACTTATAGTTTTTGATCCATTAGCATCTTTTGTTCACGCAGATGTTAATGCAGATCCAGCGGCGGGTGCAGCACTAACTGGATTACTTGCACAGATAGCTACAGAAACTGGTGCGTCAGTTATTATGTGTCATCACATGACAAAGATTAAAGAAGACACAGTTGTTAGTACGCCTGAACAAGCAAGAAATATGATTAGAGGTACGTCAGCATTGGTTGATGGTGTTCGTTGTGCCTTTGCATTATGGCAAGTAGATGAGGCAACTGGCAGAAGACGTTGCCAAGATTTAGGCATAGATTATCAAAGAAATAAATGCTTTGATGGTGCAGTAGTAAAATCTAATGGTCCAGCAAACAGAAACATTAGGCATTTCATTAGAGATGAGTTTAGTGGATTGTTGTTAGATAGAAGTGATGATATTTCAAGATTACATACTGGCTCTAATAAAGAGATAAAAAAGAGTGCATTGTTTAATTGGATTGCAGATTGTGAAAGAGAGGGTAGGGCTATGACACAACAGTCTGGTGCAGACGCTATCTTACAACGTATGTCTGCTGATACAGATGCACCAAACGTGCTTAATAATTGCACACAACGTATGATTGATGGTCTTGTTAGAGAATTGATACAAGAGGGTAGAATCGCCAAGTATTCATTTAGCACAAGTGGTGGTCGTAAGTGGCTTGGCACAATAGATGGCGATATGAGTAGAGGTGAATACGAGGCCACTACTGCGAGGGATAATGTATAAACTTCCAGACAATAATTGTGTAATTAGCTTTAGTGGTGGCAGAACTAGTGGCTTTATGTTGAAACAAATCATTGATAACAACAATGGTCTACCAGATAACGCAGTGGTTTGTTTTGCGAACACTGGCAGAGAGATGCCACAAACACTTGAGTTTATTAATGATTGTTCGCTCAACTGGGGAATGAAAATTGTCTGGTTAGAATATGATTTGAATGATGAGAACAAGCATATATTTAAAGTTGTAGACTATGAAACTGCCAGTAAGAGAGGCGAACCATTTGATAAATTAATAAATAAGCATCAGATGTTACCTAATCCATTAGCAAGATTCTGTACTGGTAGTTTGAAAAGAGACACTATAAGTAAATATTTAAGAAGTCTTGGTTGGAAGAGATGGCACAACATCATGGGCATAAGGTCGGATGAGAAGCATAGATGCAAAGATGGTTTTCAAAATGGCTTCTATCCACACTATCCAATGGTTGAAGCTAATCACAGTTTGCGTGATGTAGATCACTTTTGGAGCGAACAATCTTTTAAACTTAACTTACCAGTTGTTAAAGGTAAAACCATCAAAGGTAATTGTGATTTGTGTTTTCTTAAATCTGAATCACAACTTGCATCTATGGTCAGAGATCACCCAGACTTAGCTCAATGGTGGATCGATGCCGAACAAAGACTTAACAAAAGGTTTGAACGTAAGAGAAGCATGAAAGAGTTTGCTAAATTTGTTAATGCTCAACAAGATTGGATATTTAATAATGAGGCTTATCTTTGCCAACAAGATGGTGGGGAGTGTACAGGTTGAAGATAGTAGATTTATTTAGTGGTATAGGTGGATTTAGTTATGCCGCCGAACAAATAGTAGGTGGCTTTGAGACAATAGCTTTTGTTGAACAAGATGAATATTGTCAAAAAGTCTTGCGTAAACATTGGCACGATGTACCAATATATAGTGATATAAGGAGTTTTAATGCAAAAGAATACAAAGACGCAGACATCGTTGTTGGAGGATTCCCATGTCAACCCTGGTCGGTTGCAGGATCTCAAAGAGGCAGCGAAGATGACAGAGATCTCTGGCACGAAATGGTTAGGGTTATTGAAGACATACGGCCTAGATGGATCATTGGCGAAAATGTGTCAGGCTTTGTTACAATGCCAATGGGTCTCAGAAGAAGTCTCGTTGACTTGGAAAGTATTGGGTACAAAGCCATACCATATCTTATTCCAGCTGCAGCCGTCGATGCCAAACATAGACGAATGCGATGCTGGATTGTGGGCTACTCCGAACACGATGGATCATCTACCACCACGTTCAGAGGAGGGAACAACCAAGTTAATGGAAGGTCAACGCAAGGGCAGAACCAAACCAGCGAACTTGAGGGAGCAAGTAGACGAACAGACAATGAGTTTGTACAAACAGACATCTTCGACCTTATGGCCAACACCGACAACACAAGAGATAGAACACCCGCAAGCGGATTTGACACCGAACAACAGACGTTTGAGCAAGGACGGGCAGACATCTCACAGTTTGAACCTAGCGGACAGCGTGAAGATGTATCCAACACCGAGAGCAAGGGATTGGAAAGACGGATACACAGTACCGCCGTCAGTTCAAAAGGGAACGAGAGCACACACTTTGGGAACATTTGTAGCAGAGAAAGAATCAATGTGGCCGACACCGACAACAAAGGGGTACGGACATGCATCAATGGGTCAGACGATGATCTTCCGAAAGAAGGTGGAGAGGGGAGAGTTGACCGAACAACAAGCACAACAGATGCTAGGTTGCACACTAAGACCACCAAGAATGGAGAAATGGGATTATCCCAAAAAGGAGATGTTCCCTACGCCATCGGCAAACGAAGATGCAGCGGGTCGACCAGGGGGGAAGATGCAAAAGATGTTAGGCAACCATCCTTCCGTGAGAGACCAGTCCTCTGGAACGCTGAACCCAACGTGGGTAGAGTGGCTAATGGGGTATCCAACAGGGTACACCGACTTAGATGTTTAGGGAATAGTATCGTTCCACAAGTGGTAGCTAG
>JGI25128J35275_1000068_pt1 | contig 28596 bp, 71 predicted proteins | sample ETNvirenome_2_60_FD_35275 | JGI IMG/M metagenome (IMG submission 35275)
GTATACGAGGAAGTTTTCAAAGCAGTTGTCCAGGAAATGAAAGATTCTGGAATGATTGCTAGTGAAAGTTTAAAATCTTTAGTTAAACGTTTTAGTGAAAGAGAGTATAATAACTTTGATGCTGATTTTGAAGATGGCAACGTTGCAGTTTCTTCTAGACTTCTTGTTAGATTACAGCTTCCAAAAGAATTAACAAGCAAAAGCAGATATCTATCTAAAGAATTGCCAAGACCAAAAACTTCCGAGGATCCTCGATCTTTTATTTGGGACTTTATGATTGGTCAACTTCGAAGCACAGAATCAATAAATAAAATTAAACAAGATTTAATTAAAAGATTAAACGTTGTATTTGAAAGAGCTTTAAAATCTGCAGCTAGTCAGCTAAGATTGCCTTTAAATGAACAAGAAGGTGTACGTGTACCAGAGTTTAAAATTGATTTTGGTGCAATGGGCCCTAGAGAGCAAGCATCAATTCCTCCAAAGCAAACAAGCGGCTCAGCCACGTACGATATTAGAGATAAATTTACTTATTGGCTTGATATTGTCTTAAAAGGTAATGAAACACCAGAAGAAATCGCTCAAATTGAAAAATTTCTAAATATTATTGACAAAGAAGAATTTTTTGAGAAGATTAGGCAATACGTTGAAGCACTAGTTAATAATCAGTTACAGAAAGAAATTATACCGGCAGCAAGAAAATCAGTCGCAGATACAATTTCTAGAGAAAAATCAACAGATGAGTTATCAGACTTAGCTGAAAGGTGGAGAAGATTTATAAAATGAAAATTACAAAAGAACAATTAACACAAATTATTAAAGAAGAGATTGCCGAAGTTTTAAATGAAGCTTTTCAGTCAAACACGCGCGCTGACAGATTCATGAAAGCCGGCTTTGATCCTGCTTCATATCCTAGAGCAGAAGATCCTCCTACAATGCCACCACAATATCTTAAACCAACAAGCAAAGAAGATTTGTGTAGCGGATGGAAAGCAATGTTTGAAAATCCAAAAACGTTAGATCCTGGATTTTCTTTTCGCAAAGCAGATTTAAATGAGTGTGAGTGGCTACAAGAATATGACGTTGAAGCTCTCCGCGCAAAATACCCAGATCCTTATGCACATATAGGCAAAAAAGTAAGAGAAGATATTAAAGAACAGTGACCAGATTTAGTTGGCGCGTAGTTACGACCTAGGAGGAAAAAATGATTAATTCAATAAAAAGCGTTATTTTGCTAAGTGTTATATTTTTGGCCGGCTGCGCATCGTCAGAAGTTGTTGACAATTGTGAAACTAACCAAGATGACCAAACTGGTACGTACGAAATGATTACTAGAGAAGTATCCGGAGATTGTGGCAGATTGGGAGATCTCCAAGTCAAGATTGATGAAGGTGTTGTTTTAATCAACGAACAATTTGGCTGTGAGCTTCGTGAAGATGATTGGAACAGTGAAATATGTGCATCGGAGTCTATTTTTTATTGTGATGATGGGGAATGGATAATGAAATTAAGATGGACTGTTATAAGCGAAACAAATAATGGTGATAAATTAATTGGTGACTTAATCGCTGATATGAATCGTTTTAGCGTTGCTTATAGTTGTTCTAGTGAATATAAATTTGAAGCAGAAAGATCTGGAGATATCTAAGTGAAGCTATTATTTGAAAATTGGCGACAGTATTTAACTGAAGAAAAAGCTTCTGACTCCTTAGAAAATTGGAAACACGAAGATGCAAAAAAATATGCTCAAGAATTAATTGATGATTATGGAAAACCTGACGTTGTAACAGATAGTATGCTTTTATGGAATGATCGCATATCTGAGTTTAAACAAACGTTTGTAAAAGATGAGTCAATTGAACATTGTTGTCCAAAGCCTCATCGTGATTACGTCTATTCAACAATGATTATCGATGTACCAGAAGATAAAATGCAAGCTATAGCTGATGCTAGTGAAAGTATTATTGTTGATCAACTTAAAAACGAAGTAACTGCTAGATGTGCTGATATATTTGCTAATGCTATTACACTAGGTTTTGTGCAAAAATTAGTAGCTGGAGACATAAAACCAGAAGATTCTAAAGAAGAATATGAAAAACACATTTTAAACGGTATGTTACCAGATTGGTTTGAGGAAGGAGATAAAGAAAATTTAGATGAATCTCTTTATTACGGAACCTCAACTGTATTTCATGAAGAAATAATCGAAAATGGTATAAAATCTCCAAGCAAATGGGGAAATTATGGTCTTGCCGAAGAAAATGCGATGAAAATCGTTGAAAAACACGGTGGAGAGCCGGCAGTTATACAAATTCCGCTCTCAGAGTTTAAAGATGAGCATTTTTTACTTGACGAATCCAATAATGATGTTATAATATATACTGAAGATTTGCATATTTTTATGGAAAAACAAGAGAAACAGCTGGTATAAAGTGACTAAAGATGAGCAAAAACAAGCGTTTCCATACGAAATTTACTGCGATATGGACGGTGTTTTGGTAGATTTGTTTGAAAATGGTGTATTTTTAGAGGCAAAAGATCCAAATTTGCGCAAAAACCTTGAAAAAATCATTGAAATGCGTTGGAAATGGTCAAAAAACCACGAAAATCCCGAAATTCAAGCCGCTTTGGAGTGGATTCGGCAATTATTAGGTGATAATCGCTCATTTTGGGCTAATTTAAGCCCCCTTCCAGACGTTTTAGCCTTCTGGGAGTACTTGGACAGCCTTGGAGAGGTAAAAGTTCTTTCTCACCCCTGGGATGAGGCCTCTGCGGAGGGTAAAATTGACTGGATTAACCAACATTTGTTTCCAAAACCAAAAAATAAGCATATTTTTCTTCCTTTGGACGGAAAAAAAGAGATTTGGGCCCGAAATAATGGAAAACCTTGCGTTTTAATCGATGATTTCTCTACATATACCGAAAAATGGGAAGAAAATGGTGGAATTGCTATACTTCACACGTCAATTAGTGACACAATTAAACAATTAGATAAATTAAAGAGAGAATTTTATGAATAACCAACCAAAAATGAACATTGATATTAACAAAGCAGAAGATTTTAAGTGCGAAAGCTGTGAAAATCTTTATTTTAACCCTGTTATTAGGTTAAAAAGGATAAGTCCGCTGGTTTCACCTACTGGACAAGAGGCTGTTTACCCTGTACAAGTTATGTCTTGTACAAAATGTGGTCAAATTTTTAATGATTTGAAGGATGAATAAGTATTTTATGAAAAGATGGCATAATTTTGTTAGCGAACAAAAAGATAGCAACAACGTTGCAAAGATTGTTTTATTTAACGGAGATAAAATATTACTATTAGTGAGCACACACCCTAATTTTAAAAATAAATTAGACTTGCCCGGGGGCCACATTCATTATAATGAAGATCCAGTAGAAGGATTAAGACGAGAAGTAAAAGAAGAAACCGGCTTAATAGTAACAGATCATCGAAAACTTTATCGATATGGAAATATGGATTTGTTTTATGGCGAAATGCCAAAGGGTAACGTTGTATTAAGTGATGAACACTCTGATTTTCACTTGTTAACAGTTGATGAAATTACAAAAAAAGGATATCAAATGACAAAAAGTCTTTATGATGCTGTTGTTGAAGCTTATTCACTTATGACTAAGGCTTAACTGTTATTTAAAGACTCTTTCTTTAGCTGTTTTAAACAATTGAGGCAAAAAACTCTTTTTTAATTTCATTAAACGGTCAAATTTAACTTTTTGTCTAGCATCTGTATATAAAGTTGTTGGTTTTTTAATCTCACCATCAATAATTTGATCATTAAAATCATAAAATTTACTTTTTGGTGAAGTTTTGCTAGAAACATCTGCACTAGCAAGCAAAAAAACACTTAAAAAACTACAAAAAACACAAAGTTTTAATTTTTTCATCTATCTGATCCTTATTTTAACAGTCAACTTTCTTTTTTGACACCATTAATGCTCTAGTAACAACATCTGCTTTGATTTCATCTAAAATATGAGAAAAATTTTGAATATCTGACTTAGTTATTTCATCCATCATGGCCCATAAAGAGTCAACCTCGTCCTGTAAGTCAACGTTTTCTTCTACTAGCCTTTTGTTTTCTGCTATTACTTCTATCAATTCTTCTTGAAGATCTTGTATTACCGCATATAATTCATTTTTATCATTGATTTTCATTTTTTTTTATCTCTTCTAATAAAGTTCTACACAAATTTACTACAATCTCATTTTTATTATAAAAAATATTGAATCTATCACCGCTAGCTAGCTTCAAAAGTTCCTCTACTTCTTCTTTTGAATAATATTTTGGTTCAAAATATGGTGACACGACCTATTTTTCCTTATCTTGTGTTTGCTCGTCTATTGATTTACCTACATTTTCAATTGTTTCTTCTAAAATACGTAACGCAAGTATGGTTTCAAATATTTTAGCTAGTTTATCCATAACACTTTCAGTTCCAAACGTTTCTCGAAGACTTAAAAAGTCAGAAGTTGCCATTTGTTTTAAAGGAGCCGGCCCAGCTTCTGATTGTTGTATATCTTCTTTAGTTACTGCGGCACTATTAGAAACTTGGCCACTATTTCCACCGCTTGAATCTCCAGTTGCAACAGCCTCACCTACGGATCCGCCTTCAACTCCAGTAGCAGCAGGTATAGATGTATTTATTGGCCCGATATTCATTGCGTCTCCTTAAAATAACTAGTTTAAGCTTTACTTCTTTTCCAATGAGACTATATTATATATGATGAAAGTAGGCGATTTAGTAAAATTAAAAGGTTTTAAAGTTTCAAATCCGAATGATATCCCGCACGGATTTATAGTTGCAGATTTAGGCTTAGATAAGTTTAAAATTAAATGGCTAGATCCTGACTTAGCTGCTCGCTGGGCAATGTCTCCAATTACACCAATAGAAAAATTAGAATTAATAACTTCTGATTAGTCTGTAGCATCCGGCCAAACAAAACCATATTCATTTTCTTCATAAAAAGATAAATTACTGTTGCGCTTATAACAGTTAGCAACATCTCTGGCGGCTTTCATAAAGTCATCAAAGATCTGTCGTTCTAAGTCGTATTGTTCACTCCGACTATAGACAGGAAAATAAACCTTAACTTTCCAACCTTGTGTTTTAAAGTTATCTTTCCATACTAATCCAATTGGAAAATTTTTATTTTCATCTGGTAATAATATCTTATATTTATCCGGAGCATCATCTTCAAGTAGACGTATTCTCATAGCATTAATATATAGTCTAGATATTTATAGTATGGGTTCAAAAGTTAAAGAATATAAATCCGGCGATCTTGTAGAAAATTTTTCTTACATTCGCAAGCCTCGTTTAAGAGGAATCATTATCGATTGCATGGGGTTTGATAAAGAATTAGATGATTTTATGTATAAAATATACTGTTATAACACCGGAAAATATGAATTTTGGGCTCACCACAGCATAAAAAAAATATAATTTGACTTTTTACTAATTTTGTCTTATACTTATAATATAGGACAGCGCATTAGCACGCGCAGTTTACTATCATTTACTTCTGTTGTGAAACAGGTGGAGTACGTTTATGTCTTTTTTCTTAGGTACAGTTTTTGGAGGGTATCTCGGCTATGCTTGGACAACCTTTTCAAACGATGATTATAAGTTTTATAACTAATCTTTAAAATCAAATCTAAATTTATACTCTTAAGATTACAGAGTATGGATTTCTATTGCCTAAGCTAAACAAAATAATTGTTTACAACACATAAAACGTTCTTATAATTTTATCAAGAGGGTAAAATGAAATATCTAACACTATTGACTACTGTTATTATATGCGCTAGCAACGAAGTATTATACGAATTTGATTGGATCAACAACTTAGGTCCATATTTATAAAAAAATGTCTCCAATAGCAACACTAATAATAGCATTTTACTTTTGGGACGTTTTCTTAAGAGCAGCTAGTAACGATTGGAATAAAAAATAGTATTTTATAGATCTTTTATTTCTTGTGGTAACTCTCTATAGAGGTTTATTAATATCTGTTTTCCTTGAGGAATAAAATCAGCGTGATTAATAAGCATCTTAAGCGCTTGAACAAATTCTGGATTTGTATTAATGCGTTCCATATCTTGAGCAGTTAAAATTCTGCTAACGTCATTAGCCGCTTGCTCTTCTGACGCACTCGCTTCAAGTGCAGCCTCTGCCGCTTCGCCAAGCGCTTCTCTTACCATAGTCTCAATTAATTCTTTTGTAATCTTCATTTTTATAATCCCCTATCTGGATCGTCATCTCTTTTCGCATCATGCATATGCTCTTTGACAACACTAGGTTCAATATTCTCGGTCAAAAGACCACGAACAATAGTATCACCAAACTTCATATCGTAAATACCAATATCACCACTCTCATTTAACGAATGCCAAAGAACTTTACCAACAGCGTTTTCTTCGGAAATTCCGTATCTTTCTAAAAGGTCTGAACTCAGACGTCCTTCCTTCATTCATTTGTGTTGGATAGCTTTTAATCTTTTTTCATCTTTTTCGGTTGGGTTTTTCTTTGCTTTAAGTTTTTTCTTTTCAGTTTTTTCTGCATCAGTTAATTTACCTTCAGCCACTCCTGTCGCTGCCTTCATACCCAACATAGCGGTTTGAAGTTGACTCCACTTCTGGCGGAGTATTGGAGCGCTCCCCCGACCTCGTTTTTCTAAATCAAACAGATAATTGCGAAAATCCTCAACCATTTTCTTTAAAGCCTTATCGTCTTCAAGAAATGCAACGTTCATTAGCGGATTGGAGATCTGTTTATACATAATACCCGGTGCATCTCCAGCATCCAACCTAGCGATAAGTCCATCGATCGCGGTACGTACGGTTTCAATTGCTTTTTTAGCTGCTTCTTGATTTTTGGCCGGCTCAGCAGCTGCCAAACCATCCATTGTAACTTCTTTTTGCAGCTCTTCTTTAATTAATTGTTTAAGCTTGCTTAAGGTAATATTCATATTTTTCTCCGAAAATTTTCTCCGACCCAAAAAGTCGTTTCATTATAATTAGTTCGCCAATTCAACCCGATCAAAAATTTTTCCCCAATTTTTTCCTAGTTATTGGTATGAACAAGATTGACCTAATGAAGTTCGCATTTGAAATCTTAATATACATAGGCGCAGCGCTTGTTTTTCTTGATGGGTATTTAAATAGATAAAAAAACGCCCCCTTAAGAAAGGGGGCTAGGAGGGCAAGGCGTCTAGGCCTTTCTTTATTAACTAGTATGGGTAACTAAGCTAAAAAAGTTCTAATTTTTCTTTTTAATCTTTGTTTAGTATAACACTAAACGTAACTAATGTTAAGAAAAAATTATTTTTTATAGACCTCTACCAAGCCTTCTGCCAAAAGCTGCTTATTAATGTTGACGTCTTGCAAATATATTTCGCCTAAACAACGGCCATACTTGTCTACGCCAATTGACTTTACACTAAAACTACCACGGTTAATACTTAAGATTTCTTCTAACCTAGCTTTGGCTAATTTGCCTTCACGTTTCTCCTCAAGGTCGAGAGTCCTTGTTTCAGGCGCGTTTATGCCCCATAAACGAATTCTACGACGAACAGTGATGTTGAACCCTAGATCGATCCAAGCATCGATTGTATCGCCGTCTACAACGCGGATTAATTCTGCTTCATATAAGTATTTATCGTTAACGTCCATTGTAGAGTAATTAGAATAAAGAATTACATTTGGCCTATAGCAAAAACCAAGAACAAAAACAAAAGACCGCAGCGAAAAACGGCGGTCTTGAAGTTTCTAAGGGATTCAATCATATGTTATTCTTCGTATCCGATTCGGTTTAATCTTTTGTTACGCTCCGAGCGCTCCGAGTCTTTATCTTTTTTTACACATTTGCCAAATTGACGGTAATCATTGCGATTCGGTGGCTTATATGTTTCGTCATCCGCACAAGGGCGCGGATCTTTATTATACATGCCTTCCTCAAGTTCGCCTTCTTCCAAGCCAAGCTTGTACAGTTTGCTCTTTACTTCGGACTCTAAGCGATCTGCAGCGCCTTGCGCGCTAAGTTTACCGCTTCTTAAGCCGTTAATGATAGAACGTACTGCATCTGCTATAGCAGATTCTCTAGGCGGCATCATGGGCGTACGCTCTTCCATTGCGTCAGGGCTTAAGCCTTCAGCCGCGACAGCAGCAACCTCTTCCTGAATTATCTCTTTAAGTCTAGTTTGTGTAATTTTCATTGGTAAATCCTTTAAATTTAGTTATTGGGCCCAGTTCCGGCATCGGGCGTACCACTTTCACGCTCAACCATATCGGCCAATTGGCGCAAGAACGTAGCACAAGCGCTAGGCTCTGCTCTCTCTTGCGGCTTAAGCATATTTTTAAAGCCGTCTAGCAGCTCCCTCGCGCGCTGATCGTTTTCAATTGGTGGAGCTTCGCTATTAATAGGCTGCTCTTCTGCGATCATGCCTTGATCTTCAGCCATATCGATAACCATCATTGCTAGTTCGAATTCGCGGGATCCCTGCTCATATGCAGCCATTACCGCTTTCCTAGCTTCTTCACCACCGGCAGCTAGCACAGATAGGGGTATATCACCACCCATATGGCCTTCTTCAAGCGCGCCTTCTGTTATGGTTAGCTGCTGCACAACCTGCATGATTTGATTAAGCACCTCTGGGTCAGTTATTTTATCAACCGCGCCACCTAACTTTTGCGCGAAAGCTTGTATCTTATCGACATTTTGAGCGGCCAGCGTGCCTAATGTGCCGCCCACCATCCCGTCGAAATAGCTCAATTTGCCTCTTTTGGCAGCTGGCTTAGCAGCTGCAGCGCCTTCTGTCACGGCAGCTAGCTCTTCTCTTAGTATCTGCTCTAATCTTTCTCTGGTAATCTTCATTGCGCGAACTCCTTGCAATCATTATAATTAGTAAGCTGCGATCTTAAGATCTGGAAAAATTTGGGCGGATTTTTTGAGGGGGGTAAAAATTTTGGAATTTTTCTGTGGGTAGCGCGTGACGATCTAGCCGCGCCGATAACCCTAGTGATTCTAGGGACATACATTCGGGGGATAGAGAGGGGAGGGGGGGGCCTATATAGCAAAAATCTAACGCTCAAAATAAAACGCTCGTTAGGCTTATGTAGACCTAGAGAAAGTTAAATTAACTATGCAATATCATTAAGGTTTTTATTATGGCATATCGGCGAAGATATCACCGTTAACATCCTTAATCGAACTGATATAAGGTTCTCCATCCTTGAAATAAACCTTAACAGTTCCGGCAAGATACATATCTAACGCGTTGTAGCATGCGTCAGCTAGGCCGGCCTTACCTACTTCATCATAGAACTCGCCTAAACTAATTAACTTTATATAAATATAGTCAATGATATTAGAGTCTTCTGGGTATATACCGTGCATTAGATATTCCTTCCATGCATATAGCCTAGCAAATAACTACCGCCGGTAGCAATAACGAGGGCCAACACTTTGATTATAATAGGGGTTTCCATTCTATGTACACCTAGAGAAAGTTAAATTAAGTTATTGAAATGACTAGGGTTTTTAAAACTCTCTTTCTTCTTCTAACTGGCGTAAGGTTTCCTTTGAGCCAAACTCAACGCCAGCAATAACGCCACAAATAAAGCAGCCAAAGCAACCAAGAATAACGAAAACGCTAAGCATATCAACACCTTTCCTATGATTATAATATAATGACAAGTGAGCGAAAGTAAAGGGTTTATTGTGAGGAAATCGGGTATATATTAAATCGCAGTCATTTCGCACCCTTACCAATTATCTATTTCCTATTAGGCTTTTTACCCTTTTATCTTACTACCTTATAAGGCTGGGCTTTACCAAATGATTCTAATGACTTAAAAAAGACACCCAAAACCTTAATCATTCTCTTCTGTTATCCATGCACAATAACCTAACGCTAATAAGTCTTCAACCATTTGTATTGCATTTTCCTGAAATGCACACTTGAAAATAGCTATTTCATTACGGCTAGTTATGTAATGCACGTGGTAACTCACATAATAAGTAGCAAGTGACTGTTATAATAGGAGAATCCATAAGGCTATAAATGCTGAAATATAAAGGGTTATTAATAGAACAATTGTTACATTTACTCTATTATTTTTAAAGACCTCGAACGATTTCAGCCATAAATCCGCCACCTTAGAGACCCAGGCCGCGATTAGTCAAGTGATTACGCAGCTTTACAACAAGGTCTTTCTCAATCTGTCCAACTCGTTGTTTTGACACACCAAAATCAGTTGCGGATGCTTTGTCTTTTCCCAAGTATTCCGCAAGGATACGACCGTTGAAGATAGCGCGCTGTTTGTCCTTGAGATTATTAGAGAAATCGGTGATGGCAGCAGCTATAGCTTCGTTGTTACGAGTGCGCTCTAACTTCTCGTGTTGATTAGGTTTTTCATCAAGCAAAGTCTCACCAAAGGTTGCACCGTCATGACCAATCGGAGCGTTCAAGCTAGCGGCACGAGTGCTAATAAGTGGAAGGATATCAATAACTTCCGACTCATCCAATCCAAGCTCACGAGCAATGATTTCAGTTGAAACGTCTGCTCCAAAAGTCCTACGAATCCGGGCAAGTCCAGCGTGCAACTTTTTTGCAGACCTTGTACCAATCCTCAACGTGCCACAGTTAGCTTGTACAAACTCTTGACAACGAGCGCGCATCCACTGCGAAGCGTAAGTATTGAAACTTGCACCCTTTTCTGGATTGAAAGTTTCAACAGCACGAATAATGCCTGTGATGGCTTCCGCTGTTAAGTCCTCGATATCAATACCGTTTCTGACATGCTTCTTTGCAATCTTAGCAGCCATCGGAAGATTGGATTTGATGAGGGCATCTAGAGCCTTGTTATCATTGGACTTTTGAGCCTCACGCACGAGGTCAATTTGAGTCCCACGCTGTAGGATTTGAGTAGTGGCTAGCAGTGTAACGATTGCGCTTTTCATTGATATCTCTCTATAATTGGTGGCTATGTCTAAACAATAAGAACGGATTTACTCAAGACAAGGGGCAAAGTGAAGTTTTTTTCACTTTTTTAACCCCTCGGAATCATTAACGAACTGCCTTGACGTTCTGCAAAAGTGCAATGATATTGCGGGGATGCGAGTGAGGCTTGATAATAAACTCACTCTTTTGTGGCCACTCGACATTAGGCAAAACCTCAATGATCTCGCCTACTTGCACGCCGTAGTGTTTGGTGTTAACTTGAACGATTTGACCGACTTTGAAAAATGCTTTCATGCTTATCCTTTTTGTTCCCTTGGAACGTTTTGAAGTTGCATATATATATTGCAAGTCGCGTGCCAAAACTGCTTTTTTGGAAAGTTTTTTTGGTTTCTTAATGATATCGCGCACTTATCAATCGGTCTCTTTGGAGAGACTTGGCAAAAAGTGCAATTTTTGCTTGTTTGTTGATACTTCTTGCAGAGCTAGCAGTATCACGTTTAGGTGCTTGGGTGTGCAATCTTTGCAGACTGCGCTCTAAGTTATTGTTTTTGCTTAGGAATGTTCGGTTATTTCGGCTAGCATAAACCAACAAAGGACCGCCAAGCAAATCATCATCATTAAAACTTCACCTTGCGGCCTGTGAGCTGGCTTGCGAGTGCAGCCGCTTGACTGCGAGCCTGTGAGCCTTCAAAGACAACTGGTGGAGCTAGTGCTTTCTCATTAGCATCAAAGAGGGCAACCATGAACTTGTCGTTAGACTGAGCGACACCGCAAAGCTCACCCTCTGGAGTGAAAGCGCGGAAGTGAATGTGCGCGGGCATAGGGCGAGAATGAAAGCGTTGACCCAAGCTTCGACGCGTACGTTGAACACGCCTGCTTGCTGCGTTGCCTAGTGAAATCTTCTGATTAGGTTTCTTGTTACCAAATGCCATTTTGTGTGCTCCGTCTTGGAAAGTGTTATCGGCTACATCTATATAATAAGAACCGATTTCGCTGAGTAAAGGGCTAAAAGTGTTTTTTTTGTTTATTTTTTTAAGCTCTCGAAAATATTCGGTTTTTTACGTGTATGCGAGCGAAAAAAAAATTATGCGCCCATATACGCGAGGGCGAGCAAAAAATTATTGGAGCCTAAAAGGTTACGTCGGCCCAACCCGGTAGAATTGCTGCGCTTTTTACCGTGACCAACTGACCATAGCGTAGCTTGCACTTGCCCTCGGCGTCAGCAGCGCTAAGTCCCCAAAATGTCTCGTCTTTTGATTGCTCTTCGTAGATGGCTGGACGGTGACGCTTGGCGACGTTCTTGAGGTAAGTCATTGTGACACGGTAAGGCTTTTCTTTCATCGGTGGCTCCTTCTGCCGGGTACATCTAAACAATAAGAACGCATTTTAGAGAGTAAAGTTTTTTTGTTACTTTTTTTATAAGCTCTCGGAATTATTGCTTTTTATTGCCTTTCAACCATTCCCAAATATAGATGGCACAAACGGCACCAATTAAAGCTTCAATCATTTCATCACCTTACGTGTGTGCACGAGCAAAAAATTATTAGCAGCCGCAGGCTTTAAGGAAGCGGCTGATATCAAAACGCGGGTTTGTCTCTTTGAGACCGTGCGCAATGTCAAGCGCGAAGCATTGACGCTGTTCTGGCTTTACAAAAGCGAGGCTGGTTTTGATGGTGTCTGCAATAAGCTGAAAATCTTTGCGGCTCATGTCCTTCTCCTTTGTTGGGGACAATTGAATTATAGGAACGGTTTATGTAGAGTAAAGGTTAGGGTTAACTTTTTTTATATAACTGTCTGAGAATTTTCTTTCTCTACCGTCGAAGGTCTTGATTTTAAAGATGAAATAGTTCCACCTTCCTGCCTCCATTGTCTCAACTATTTCTTTATCGACCACTAAACCAAGAGAGCCTTTCGATACACCAACTGAGCCATGTATAAACTCAACTAAATCACCGATTTGAATTTTTGGTTCCATTCTAAGCTCTCGTAATTATTAAGCTAATTCAATGCTGAGTGCTGAGCAAGCTGTTGTTTTGCTTGGGAATGATACAACTATTCCACGCACGATATCGTTAGCTATCACCACTCCAATCTCATTAAACCATGGGCCGGAATGTGGACACAAGCCCCGTGCACGTGTGCGCATATCATAGCGAACTAAGTCGCCGATATTAAACTTCTTTTTCATTGTTTACCTCTAGCTGTGTCCTTGAAACGTAAATGCACCGATTATCCTCCGACATTAGACTAACGCAATTAGTGCCGGGATGAAGCTCTATGACGTAAAAGTCGCCGGGTAAGCTCTTTATCTTAACTAAATCATTTACCAAAAGTGTCATTTTGAAAGTCCTTTTGCTGGTTACACCTTAAAGATAGGAACGGGATAAGCAGAGTAAAGGGAAAAATTGGCGCGAAGTTTTAAGCTTCTGGATTTACTGGCTTTTTGCCGAAAAGATGTGCGATTTCCGCCTTGAGCAAAAGACTGTCATAAAGCTCAATCTCTTGATTAGTGGAGAAATACGGGGTCAAGTCGTCTTTTTCCGGGTGAAGGATGTACTGTGCTCGGGGCGAAAGTGCTTCCGCCATGCGTAGAAGGTCGTAGAATGCTTGTGTTTTTTTCATATTATCCACAACTCCTTGGCTGCGACCAATTTTCATACTGCCAATCGGAAATCTGCTCGTTTTTACAAAGCATATCGGTCCAATTGTTCCAAGTTTCGCTGCGCGCAGGCCAGTCAGGAATTCCGTCCTGCTCGTACTCTTTTTCTATGCCTGGAAGAATTTCACAGTTAAAGTATTCAACGGCATCTTTCCATAGAATCGGGCTATCAATATCTCTGGCCATTTTGGCGCTCCTTATCTCGGTTACAACTAAACTATAAGAACGAATTTTAGGGAGTAAAGGATACAGCTTGATTTTTTAGCTGATAAATTAGTGCGTCAAGCATTTTCACAGCAACTTCAAGGGCTTCCGCCTCAGTTGCGTTAACACGAGAGCGAATATTTAAATCACTTANCTCTTCGCGATGGTCAATAAGTTCATCTAGCATCATCATTAGCATACCTCAGTTGTCTCTTTGATGTAACGATTAAGACCGCCAACATAAGCGAACCTGAAATCATTCCAGAACTCGCGAGCTAGCGACCTTGGCACCTCAACATTCTCGCCGAAATACTTGACCTTGAAATCTTCAAAGGTCCAAAAACTTGAATAGGGGTTTAGGTCTTTCTTCATTGTGATTTCTCCTTTCACGTTATAATAATAAGAACGGTTTTTCTAGGGTAAAGGGTTTAATTGATTTTTTTTAAATCTTTTTGAAGGTATCGGAGTTGTTGACCATCTAGCAGTTGTACCGCCCAAATCGTTCTCTCCTCAAAGCCCGGTGAAGGTGTCCATCGTTCACAAAGCACGCCAATCGAACCTGATGTAGCTAAATCTCGCGAGCGTAAAACCTCAACTAAATCACCTATTTGCATCGGCATTAATTCCTTTAATGTGCTTACATATCATCCGGCGATATTTAAAAGCTGAACAATTGCAAGACCATGTATCCTTGTCTACGTTATGGACGACCTTATACTTTGAGCCTTTTGAGCCTACAACACTGAATTCATTGGTCTTTGGCGCTTCATACCTTTTCTTGACGACGTATTTGTTAAGTGTTTCAAGCGTCGTACCATTGGGCACTTCAATCCAATCCCCTGCAATTGCATAGGTTTTGTTGCCTACTCTCATTATTCCGGGGGTAATCTTAACTTCAATAGGTTTCATAGTCCCTCACACGTATACGCGAGCAAAAAATTATCGGGGCTGAAAAGTAAAATCAATATCACCCTTTGTGGATATCAAACGCCAGTGCTTACCATCTAAAGTTTCAAGCTCTGCGATTTCAGTGCCTGCGGGGAATCTACCACCGGGTAAAGCTCCTTTGATTCTCGTAACTTTCCAGAGTTCACCTTGTTCTCTTACTCTATTCTTCCCGTGTTTTGTTTTACCAGAAAGAATAACAATATCACCGACTTTCATTAATCACCCTCAACTCTGAATAGTTTCTTATATCCTCAACATCTCCATCATCGAGCCACTCAACTAGTGTTACCCACTCGTTGGCTTCAACAATCAGGCCAAGATACTCGTTAAACTCAACTAAATCACCGACTTTCATTAACCACATCCAAAACTGTGCGCATAGGATTAGAAATTGTACCGTTAGACCATATGACTTCGCATCTAATGCCATAGCAGCGCATCACCAAACCAGTTGCGCTAGCATCACCGTGATACAAATGAACTAATTCCTCTCTAGCTAGCTCGTCTAGCATTACCAAATCACCAACTTTAGGGTGCCTGACTGGTGGCATTAGATTGGCTCCAAGAAATCAGGGTTAGCGAGAAATGTTTCGCCATCAGTATCAATTGCTCTAACATAATCAGGGCCGCTAGTCATAGCTACAAATTCAATAATGACTGCTGGAATCATATCTTCGCCGTAATATGAGCGAGACTTGAAAAGGGCCCCAACTTTAATATCGTCTTTTGAAAGGTATTTCATCTTCATATCCAAACAATAAGAACCAAATTCAAATAGTAAACTAAAAACTTCCGTTATAGTCCCAGCAGTAATCATAGCCCCATTGACAGTATTCTTCATACCAACCATCGGAAAACCAAACACAGCAAGTTGTATTATCGTCGTACCAATCACACCACTCGGCAGAGTGATTATAGGGGTCTTCGGAACAATAGTCTTCGTAATAATAAAGGGCCCCAGATATCTGCGCAGTTGGCTGTGAATCTTGGACATACGACGGTCGCGTGCTATCCAGAGAAAAACGACAACCACTCAGCATCAAGGCTAGTGTTATAATTAATGTTAGTTTCTTCATCCCTTATATCCCCACGATTGAACTATTTCATCCCAATCTACATCATCTAGGTTATCACCGTCAGGTGTATGATTGCTCCACATAAAACGACAAAAGTTTTCAAATTGTGACGCGTCGGTCATTTTTAACACGGTCACCATTTCATAAAGATAATCATCATTAGCAAACCAAGCGCTAACATTCCAGGTAGCGCGGTTTGTCCATCCATTATATTTTTCGTCTTCATTCACGATATAATAATAAGAACCATTTTTAACGAGTAAAGCCCATAGGCGATTTTATTTCTGGCGTTACTGCTTTTGGTATAGCAGCAGCACGTTTATGGGCTTGCTCAATAGTGTTGAAAGTTAGGCTGGCTTGTTCAAGCCCAGCGGCCATTGAATAAAACAATTTGATTAATGTTTTCATTTACTTATCCACGATAACAATACGTTCATTGGTTTGAAAGTAAGGATTGCGACCATTCCGGCTATCAGTCATCCACATACGCGGGCACTTGCTAGGCTTAGGCTTTGGTGCACACATATCAGTTAAGCAGATATGTCCGTCATACTTGCCCTTGTTGACAAATTCAGTCGGCGCATTGAAACAAGTACCGCCATACAAAACACGCTCACGCTTGCGTTTCTCGCCCTTCTTCCAAACGTAAACCTTATCCTCTGCCACGCGAGTATCAAAAGGAATTACAGTAAACGTAGCAATTTCAGATAGTTTGTTAAGCTCAGAGTAAAAAGCTGCTAGCATTTCATCGGACACCGAACCAGATTGGTCAATGGAAATAGCAATATTAGCAACACGCTCAACCTTACGACCGGGATGCACGTAGGCATAACGCTTGTTCAATCGGCGCGGAGTGCTACGCTTGTTAGAGCGTTGAGAGCATTTAACAAACCAGCGAAGAACCTTTCGCCAATCAACCTTAGTGGAAAGCTTATCGATAATCTCTTTGCGCACTGAAGATGAGACGGTGCCCCAATTGTTTGAAGAGCCTGCTTCATTTACCGCGTCTTGCATAGCATCCTTGAGCCTTTGCTTAGCAATCTCTTTGATGCCATCATCACACTCGCCAGCACCCCACTCGCCATGGTCGTCAAATTGTCCAGCAGCATTAGGGTCAAAGTATCCTTCGCCTTTGCCACCTTCACCTTTGCCATTCTGCTTTTGTTCTTCAACCTTGTGTTTAAGTTGCTCGTAGTACCATTCTGCTGTTTCACCCTCTGGTAGGTTCTCAAATGGTTTTGTGCCTGGAAAACAACACATATCGGGCAACCTAGACTTACCAATCATACAATTAATTGATAGGTCAGTCGCGATATTCCAAAGCTTGAACAACTCTGCTTTTTCTTTTGGAACATTACCGTTGCTAGTAAATACACCAGCTAATTCATCAGGCAGGCGACCAGTAACGTGCTCAAAAATAAGGTGATAAAACTCGTGAATGAGCACACCTGACTTTTGTTCTTCTGTTAAGCCCTCAAAGAAATCGGCATTATAAACCATTTCAAAATAGCCGGTCTCAGGATTGACGCGGACACCAGCAGTAGGAACTGCTTTAGATTCTCTCTTCTCAATACGTCGCGACAACGCAGCGAAAAAAGGCTCGCGCTGAAGCAGTCTGAAGATATGATCGTTTAGATTGAAACTCATTGTGACCTCCGTCTTACATTGTAAGAATAGGAACGGTTTAGAGATAGTAAAGAAAAAAAGATGGTCGAGGGACTGTTTACTCACAGAGCAGTCTTGTTATCTGGTTTTTTGATTAGTGGACTTGTGTCCGCCGCCGAAGCCAGCAAATTGGCAGGTACTAGTAATAAACTCCCCGACCATCACCTCATAATCTATACAATCTAAGAATAACTAGTTGCTAGCTATCCTTTCCGGTCAACATCTGGACCATACGGGCTGAAACCTTAGTTCCATCGGTAGCAGTAGCTTTGTGAAGGCCAATCACGTTAGCGTTATCTCCTTTGCCTAGGACAGTCCAAAGCTTCATAGCACCCTCAGAAGGAAGCGTAACGAAATAGTTGGCTAGGTTTTGGATTTGATTAGCGTCCAATTCATCCTTGAATGTATCGCTGGCCTCCATTTTTTCAATCAAGGCACAATGCTCGTTGATGCCGAAGTCAGCAGTCTTGGAGACTTGTCCATCATCTAGAATCATCTCTAGGGTAACTTGGCGCTCGTAATTTTGAGCGAAATCGTTGAAGGCGATCGCTGCCTCCATACCAACAAAGGCAGAAGCCAAGTGATAGATGCCCGCACTAGTATTGTCGCGAGGATCCGCTAGCATACCAGCATTAAGCAAGCAATCGTTTAGGCGTTTCCAAGAGCGACGCGAAGGGTATACCTTGTTAGGCTCATAGTCCTCAGAATGCTCAAGGTGGGTACGGTTTTGATTGATGAAGTCCCAAACAAGACCATCAACATTGTCCTTGCCCCAGTCAAGCCAATCCTCAACAGAGGGCTCAACATCGAACACAGTCCAGCGATCAAGCTCAGCCGGATCCATCTCACCAACTTGATATTGCGAGCCATGCTCACCACCGTTAACGGCGGCAAGAATAACAGTACCCGGATGGATGCGCTTGCCAAACAACTTGCGTGAATCGGTAAGCTCAAAAAGACCTTGGCGAACCTCGGTCACTGCGCGGTCAACCTCATCAAAGAAGAGGACTACAGCCTTGTCACAAGCCTCTTGGAACCAGTCAGGCGGGCAAAAGGAAGTGACATCGCCATCAGTCTTTGGAAGGCCAATCAAGTCGCCTTCAGTCATTTGAGATGCGCGGCGCTCTACGACGGGCAAATCAATGTCAGAAGCGATTTGATACACTACCTCTGACTTGCCTACACCGTGACGACCGCGAAGCAATACAGGCTTGTGGACAGCAATTACGTGAGGGGCAACGTTGCGGAATGTCTTGAAGTCAATAGCCATTGTATTCTCCTAATAATAAATAGTGGCTCGTCTTACACTTTAATAATAAGAACGGTTGAATTAGAGTAAAGAACTTTTTTTAAACAGGGCGCACAAGCACCGAATAACTTAAGCTAACAGACATCAAAATAGTGTAACAAACAGTCAAAGCAACAAAATCCATTGTAATCTCCTATACTTAATGGATTAAAAGTAAATGGTAGCACCGGAGGGACTCGAACCCTCAATCCCGTCAGGGCGACGGATTTTAAGTCCGTTGCGTATACCAATTCCGCCACGGTGCCTCAACAACTAAACTATAAGAACGGTCTTTCACAAGTAAAGAAATTAATCAGTAGCCCACTCATAGCGAAGAATGCGACCAGAGCCGCACACACAACGTCCAGACTCAGGTCTTTTCAGGTACTTGCAGCCACAAGAGCCGCAGTAGTAATTGTAGGTAACTTTAGGTGGTTTAATAGACCAGTCAAACATTTTAACCTCGTGCTCTTTTAAGCCATCGCACTTCAGTCTCAATAATCTCTGAAGATCCAACGGGAAGTACGTTTACAGCGACGGCGCCCTTAGCTGATCCAGCAACTTTGTTAGGGTACTCAATAATCATAACCATTTTGTGATGGTACTTCCTGTAAGTGTTGGGAGCGGTTTGGCGAAATTGCGCCATTGTTCCTACATTAAACTTAGGCACCGAATTCATATTGTCTAGCACTTTCTGAACATATTTATTCTCGACCATTGANCGATATTGTTTCTCAGTTGGAATAAAAGCATCATCGTTTAACACACGACGAGCGAGTTCGCCAAAGTACGGAGGATTATTAAGGTAATACTGCGCAGCAATTTTCATCTCAGCACGTTGCTCATCACTATAATTAGCCTTCCAATCTTGGCGCTGAGCGATAATAGCAGGGTCTTTGCTTGTCTCAATTCTCTGAAGGATGCTTTCTTGCTTGCCAGTCAAGCTTCCATATCTTTGGATACCTTGTTTAATTGATGTAAGAAAGTCTTTTTCCCATGTGGAAAACTCTACATCGCGAGCCAGAAGATTATCAAGGCGCGCAATCATTTGAAGCTTAGATTTAATACTCTTGCACTTAGTCATTTTATTATTCCTAAATGGGTTGCGCTTAAACTATAAGAACAGATCAATCACAGTCAAGAGGGATAAAGCGTCCGCCGTCGTGAGGGGCATGCGAAATAATCATAAGCTCCCAGTTTTCACGCACTTGCACTCTCTGAGTGTTTTTATCATTCCATTTCTTTTTAGGTATCATATCAGCGTCGCCGAGCCAGTGTACAGTAACATCAAAGCGTTGTTTTTTCTTCTGGCCTAAACACTTAGCATGGTGATCACCTACATAAAGTTTTTTAGACAGAACAATGCCTTGCACCTTGCTATCAGGTAGCCAAGCCTCACGTACAATTGCGCCGGGTTTAAGTTTCCTGGCGTCTTTCATATTCATCGGCGGCGTCCCTCAATGAAGTTAGCTTTATCGTCAGAGAACGTATCCTCTACAACACGCAGCCTTCGCTTGTTCTTTTCCGCACTTTCGCTGTGAGTAGAATCAGTTTCATATATGGCTTTCTCTGTCTGAAACACGGCCTCTTTTAATCGATTGCGCTGATTATTAACCATTGTGACCTCGGCCCTTTCTAGCCTTTCAGGCCCAGTATCTTCCGTCATATCAAGCACTCGCGTTGCTAACTTGATTAATGCTTCTGCTGATTCACGAGGAATTGTAATAGTATCTTTCATTTGATCTCCATGAATAAATTATAGTAACAAAATTTAGAAAGTAAATATTTTAGGCTTACTTGCGATAATGAAAAGGGCGATCGTGCTTGAATTCATCACAAGCTTCGGCGGCGCGTAGAGCGCCTTCTTCAGTAAGAAAATCATCAGGGATGAAAGCATCAACCGGAGAAACTAATTTAAACGCCATCTTCTCATTGATTCTAGATGGCTCATTGTCTAACTTTGAGACCTCCATTGGCAATAAACTACTCCAGAGTTGTCCATTTGGATAGTATTCAGCAGGTTTTAGGGAGCGAGAAAAAACTACATCCGTCCAAGCTTGCGGACCATCGTGCTTTGTAAAGTGGCTAATCTTATCCCAGGAAATGCGCTCTACAATTGTTAACTCTTCATTTTCACCGTAGTAATCCCCACGGTAACCTAATGCACCAATGCCGAATCCAGTCGCAATCATTCTCTCGGCGAATTGTTTTCTGACCTCAAGGCACTCTTTCACGAAGACCTTCATATCAGCTTTGCGATGAGCACAAGTTCTGCGAGTGTGACCGGGCTCATTACAGTAAGAACACTTGCGATTCTTGCCGCGATTATTAGCCTTATCAAGTTGCTTTTTGTGATTGGCTAGAAGCCTTTCCGCGTGTTGACGATCAAAATCAGTGAGGTCTTTCTTCTTTAGGATTTTCTCATAGTTAACGATATTGTCTTTGTGCATCTGTTTTTTTGCTGGGCACGAAGACTTGTTATGTCCAATTTCGTAGCAGTATCCACATCGAACAGTACGCTTGTAGTTTCCGTTTTTATCTTGTGTGTACGCCATCTCAATCCTCCGGTGTGGCGGTTACATTATAACTATAGTTACGCAACTTGAAGAGTCAAGAGCGCATCTAATAAATCTACATTTTTTGGTTTACCGGACACCGGCTGAATCCAACACTGCGCGCCCAAAGGCAAGTAAACATTGGTGTTTTCTTCACAAAGCACTGTGATAACGCGGGCCATATCTACATCCTCTAGAATATATTCACCATCGTATCGCTCTGCATCAAATGCAATTCCTGCCTCAACAAGCAGAATCATCATACCATCAGTTAAATCTTGCGAGTCCAAGGCGCCAGCGTGCACGCAAGTATCGGACCAATACTCCATCATTGTTGGCTCTTCTAAGTGACACTCTAATTGATACCAGCCATTTTTAACTTCGCTGATGCGCCATCCGCAACCTTGGTTATGCCAATCAAGAAACTTTTCGGCGAAAGTATCAATTACTCTCTTACAAGTTTCTACATTATACTTTGGCTTAAAGATCCAGGTGGTATCCATTTTTTCCTCTGTATTTGGTGGACCCTCTCGGATTTGAACCGAGGACCACCCCGTTATGAGCGGGGGGCTCTAACCGCTGAGCTAAAGGTCCATATGTGGTTGGCTCGGTGGGACTTGAACCCACGACGACGACCTTATAAGAGCCGCGCTCTAACCAACTGAGCTACGAGCCATCAATCTGCTTACAGTATTATTATAGGAACGAATTCATTCTGGTAAAGAAATAACTTCTACACAATCGATTGGTGTCCAAGCCTCTTGAGGTCCGTATTCATCGTCAAACCAGTGAATCCAGGCACCTTCATTGTCGCTGATCTCTTCAAATCTTAAAACAATTCCGGTTTGGCCTATAAAATAAGCTCTGGCAGGTGACGACCATTTTACTAAATCACCGACTTTCATAGGTTACGACATAACAGTGTCTTGTTCCCAATCTATATCAGCGGAAGAAGTCACTTCTAATTCGGTTACAGGATAATTTTCTACCATTGGATAGTCTTGATCAAGCCACAAAATCTTTGCGCCTAGATTACCAATACTCATTACAACTCCAAAAGAATCTTTATCAATCTTGTGTTTTACTAAGTCGCCTGTTAACATTACTATTCTCCTTGTAATCTTCAACCTTTATTAGGTTATCTAGTTTATGATGTTCAGCAAATGTTCTATCGTAGAAATGTACTTTCGCTTCCTCTTGTTCACCTACAAAAAAAACATCCATTACCAACCCTGGTGCGGGATTGGGGTAAAGCTCAACATCATCAATGTGAAAAACTAAATCTCCAATTTTCATAATCCCTCTAGCCAGTCGCCTCGCATCCAAGTCGCTTCGTAACTAGCATTAAACCAGCATACCCTATATGGACATCCGTGAGGGTTTGATAGTTGCGGCTTACTTATTTCTATTATAAGCCCCATATTCATAGGGTAAAGGCCGTGGATGTTTTTTACCAAATCACCGACTTGCATTAACATTCTCACAGGATTCTTCAACGTATGCCTTGTCAAACCACTCAACTTTTCCACTGGGGCATAGTACGCCATATGATAAGGTGCTATCTTTAATCGCTACGATTAAGCCCATTTCAGGATACTCTTTATCTTTGATCAAATCACCGACTTTCACTTACTAACTCCAATTGTTCTTCTGAATGAAACAGGAAATCGCTGCTCCATTGCACCCTATACGTCTTCCAAGTTCCGGTAGCGTTACTGCCTTCTTCTATTAATGTAATAACCCCTAGACCATAGTAAAACTCAAATATTCGCCATTCGTCTTTAATTGATACAATGTCGCCGACTTTCACTAGTGATTACCTCAAGCTGAGTTATATGCATATTCACTGTGCCTCCGGGCCATTGAACTGTAGCACATTTATGCTCTGGGCCAGTGCTCCAAGTATTATAGGTTTTAATTATAATACCAAAACCGTCGTCTTCCCAGCCTCGTTGCACAACGAGATCACCGACTTTCATTCTTTGTCCTCCTTGCCCACAATTTTTCAAATCCATAGTGGCAAGACATTAAAATAATATGAAGAAAAATAGTAATGCTTGTTGCTGACTTAACGTCGCCGGTTGCTACAAAAAGCACCAACATAGTCACCAGTATTGATATAGACCTCCAAGCAATTACTTTCTTTAATATATCATGGGGCTCCACTGATAACCTCGATGTATTCCTCAGACATGGGTCCGTAGCCTCCAAACATTTCTTCGTAAACAGGCTCAAGGTGCCAATAGGGCATGCCGGTTGAAGCACCTATGTATGCCTGCTTAGTGATAATATAGATGCCCATCCTTGTGGGCAAAACCTGAACTAAATCACCGACTTTCATTTTCAATCTCGTGTGAAGGACAAACCAGCCATACTTTATTTCTAGGACTCCAGCCTTCTTGGAAGAACCTGCCCATTGCTAAAGCTTCTACAACTGGTTTTGTAGGATTGCTATCTGTTACAATAAAACTATAAGAACTAATATACTTTGGTAAAGGTTTTTTTCTTTTTGCTATCGATAAAAGATTCTCTTTAGTCTTTACCTTTGATTTTAAAGCAATCAGTGCAGTGTATTTTTTTCTTGGATTACGCTCCCACGGAATCTCGTTGCTTTTCATTTTTCACCAAAGAGTAATAATCACAGTAAGTTAAGCCTTTATCACTTGAGAAATTAACCAAAACGGTACTGTGATTTGAATAGAACCTAATGATTTTTCCTATTCCATATTCAGGCTTTCCCGGTAGTCTAACTTTATCGCCTACTTTCATTTATAACCTCAAGCAAGTTTGTTCCCCACCATCCATCAGGGGTATATTCGCAAAACCATTTAATTTTCATATTTTCGTTCATTGGCGTTAAATCTCTTTGTATCACTAGACCAACAGGCCCACCTCTAGGATTGCCATGTACACGAAATTTAACCAAGTCACCCACTCTCACTTATTAGCTCCAAATCATTTTCTGTGTGCCAAACGCAATCTTGGCCCCATTGAACTTGATACCAGAGACCAGAACGATCGTATTCATCAATCATTATAATAACGCCAGAACGAAAGTAAACCTCTTCATCGCGTGGAAAAAAAGATTGTCCAGATTTTAGCTTTACTAAATCACCCACTCTCACTTATTAGCTCCAATTCATTAAACTTCCACCATCCGCTATCTTTGGCCCAGCATACCTCATAGTAGGTTACACCATCATAGTCGTCTTCCCAAACGTCTAGAATAATTCCGCAGACTTGCGGACCTAAACCTTTCAAAGGTCGAACTAGGTCGCCTTCTTTCATTTTCCAGCGTCCTTGGCCATAGACCTGCTTGTAATGTACATATAACCGCCTTTGTTGTAGGCTGGCGCAATGCATCGTGATTTGTGTAGAATTTGCTTTGCGGCCCTTTTATCGCCACACTCTAGGCAAGTCTTTAACCCTAGCGCTAATCGCTTGGGGTTAAAAGCATCTCCGCACTCAATACATTCAGGTTTCATGCTCTGCTCACAATCTCATATAACGAATTACTAGTATTAAAGCTTCTTGCATCCCAGCCATCCGTACATAATCCAGCGTCTCGCCATTGAACCTCAACAAAAAGGTCCATACCGGATGTCTTATGATTATCACCGTATGGTCCAATAGTGCTAGTTGAGATAACAAGACCAATATCATCATCGTCAGTGCAGCGGACTATATCACCGACTCTAGGGTATTCGCTTAAAGGAATTATATGTGATGAGTGGTTATCTTTATTTGTCAACATTGAGGAACTCTTCTTTTTGTTTTCTAGTAAGTCTTTTAAAGTTATACTCTGCCTGTAAAGCATCTCTACGTGTTCTACAAACTCTTGTGTGTACGTAGCTGGATGGCCTTCTTGAGCGAGTGTACTTAGCACCCTTAGTTGTTTTGTTGTGCTCATGTAACCTGCGTTTAAGATCCGTTGTTACACCACAATAATAAGAACCATCAGCGCAAAGTAAAACATAAACATACCACTCTTTCATTTATGAAGCGCTAACGGTAAACGAAAGGTTGCCCGCAGGTGTTTTAACACTAGCATCCCAGCCCGAAAAGGTAAAATGAGAGGTGTTATTATTTAGGAGTTCACCAATTGTAGTTTTAAAGTTAGCCGTGAGGGTGGTAAATCCTCGCTTGTAATCATACTGCTCTGTGTGATGTTCGATGCATTCCACATCGTAAAAGTTTTCTCGCATAACATCAGCAACAAAGTCTGCGAAACCAGAAAAATCCCTAGGGTACTCATCTAGCAGCATACTGTCACGTAAGCTATCTAATGGGTTACCGCCGTACTCACCTTCGATTTTTATACCTGTAGTGGTGATTACTTCAGCGACCCTCTCTACTACATCTGTTTGCTCAACAGCAGCTTCAACATGCGTGCCGTGACAATGTACTACATCGATACCATCAGAGTAGCTTAGCTTGACCTCTGTGCTCGGGTCCAAATTCATTTCTCGCAAGTTATTAAAACCAGACATTGTTTCTCCTTGTGTGTCTTGTGAATTTATTATAATAACAAAAGTAGGCTAAGTAAAGACAAAAGTCTGTATTTTATTCTATGTTATCTTTTTTTAACTTGTCCCAGATATCTTTGGGGATGGTTAATATTATTTTCTTTTCGTGTATGTCGCCGTAAAAATTATCAATAGTTTTAAATTCAGGGTCTTTTATCTCAAGATAAACTCTACCTTCATCATACGGCTCTCTATACAAATGATGTTTTTCGCTTTTGCTTATAGTTTCTTTTTTCATATCGTCTTCCAAGATATATCTGTTCTTTCCTTCCAAGATACCTTGCCGTTGTTTTTCATTACATAAATAAAATCCGCGTCGTTATTTTTAGAATGCGGGTCATAAACGTAATACGGTAAGGCTCCTGCAAATTCTGTCTGCCCTTTTGAAGGATAGAATAAGCGGATGCCTCCTTTTGAACCTGCGACAATTATATAATCTCTCAACATCTTGTAGCCACAGAAGTCCAATTCTGGTAGCATATGTTCTGGGTATCCATCATAAAAACATTGGACCCCGACAAAACTTTCATCGGCTTCTTCTATATATATGTCGCATCTGGTTCCCATTTTACATTTTTGGTGTTACAAAAAGAAATCAACATCAAGTTCAATACTTCCCGTGCTTTCAAAGCTTAATGACCAAGCGTCGTCTCCGACGAAAGAATCTAACTCCGAAAAATCTACGTCCTCAAGCTCCATTTCGAGTTCTTCTTCACTCACCTTTTTCTCCTTTAAAAATAAGTTTAATAGCCAATAGGCTGCTGATATTGACAAGCAATAGCCCTCCGAATATCATTAAATAAGTCAACATTTTACCTCCAAAAAAAATTAGTTCTCGTAATCTTCTAATTCATCCATAAACCATTGAAAATCTGTATCCTCTACTAACATTTCAAAGTCAGATTCTTCTAAGCAGGAAGAATAAAAGTCACGGAGTATTTTTACATTGGCTAAAATATTCTCTAACAAGTTTGTAGCAATCTCGCAATCGTCGTTCACACTATTTCTCCTATATCTAATAGTAACTTTCTTATATTATCTATCCGCGCGTTTAGTTTTTCTTCTTTTTCTGTTAACAACGCGGTTTTCAAAAGGTATAGTTGTTTTTTTGCTTCTTCTAGTATTTCCGATGCCTTAGATGGCTCATATACTCTCATTTATCTTGTTCCTTCTTATTTTTAGAAAAGGCTTTTATTGATTTTAACTCTTCTTCTAATTTTAAGTTTTCTCCAAGTAAACTCTGCATTTCCTCTGCTAGTTGTTTTACTAATCGCATTGCTTTGAAATCAGTTATGAACGCTGAACCTTTCTGCATTTTTTCAGAATAGTTCCTTGCTTCGACTATTAATGATAATCTTTTTTGAATGTTCATAATCGTCCATCTTAAATACGGTCTTTATCCTCTGAAAAGAAAACTTCTATATTATTAGGTAGTTGCGCAACAATGAAATTACACATTTCTTTTTCGCTATCAAATGTAATTAGATTCGAATCAAAGTAAAGCTTAAATTGGTTTAATTCTCTGATAACATCCACCTTATTGATGACCAACTTGTTGATAGAATTTAAAGCAATACTTTTCTGCAACTCATTTAAGTTTAGCCAGTTGCATTGACGTGGCCGACCAGTGGTCGCACCATACTCCTCTCCTAGATCACGAAGCGCCTGGAAGACAGGCTCATCAGGCTCAAAAGATTTTGCACCTACATAAGTCTCATAAATCTTAGCAACTCCCCAAACATCACGAAGCCACCTAGGAGAAACTCCATTTAAGAAAACACTACCTAGACCGCAATGAGAAGAAGTGACGTATGGATAATCGCCCCAGTCAATATCCAGACCGAATCCTTGTGCTCCCTCACATAAAACTTTAACTGATGCATCACTATGAAACTCCTCGTACAAATCAATCATATAAGAACTTAAAGAAGGTACTTCACAAGCTCTAATTCCCTTGCGGGCGTACTTATCGCGATAGGCAGGGCCATTACCGCGTCTTGTAGTACCAATCTTTTGTTCAGTCAACTCTTCTTGTAAGTGTGTTCCCGTAATAACGTGAGCATTCTTTGCGATGAATAGTTTACCGTGTAGATTAATTCCAGCTTCCTGTAATTCTTTTACTTCTTCAAAAAAATGTTCAGGACTAATCACACAACCCGGACCAATAATTGATTTGACACCATAAAATACTCCTGCCGGAATATGATGAGTAACAAACTTCTTGCCCTCGTGGTAGATTGTATGCCCTGCGTTACATCCTCCATTAAATCTTAAAACATGAGTATAACTTTTGTACTTTGATAAGTAGTGTGTAACTTTGCCTTTGGCTTCATCGCCATGTTGAATTCCTAATACTACGTCAGCTAACATTTTTAATCCTTTGTTTGGTGCCCCCTGTAGGGTTCGAACCTACGACCTACAGGTTAAAAGCCCGGTGCTCTACCAACTGAGCTAAGGAGGCGTATTGTAGTCTCACGGGGAATCGAACCCCGACTACCGGAATGAAAACCCAGCGTTCTAACCGTTAAACTATAAGACCATTGTTTATATTATAACAACATTTCTCTAAGAGTAAAGGTTATTTACATAAAAATTTGATTTGCAACATAGGCGACTGCTGAAAATGCAACTGTAACTATAATAATCAACATTACATATTCTACTTTCTCTATGTCTCGCTTGAGCTTATTCATTAA
>JGI25128J35275_1000070_pt1 | contig 28535 bp, 40 predicted proteins | sample ETNvirenome_2_60_FD_35275 | JGI IMG/M metagenome (IMG submission 35275)
GCTCGGCAGGATTAAAATAAGCCAGCCTTTGGCCCTGATACGGCTCGTATTGGATGCCGCTCTCATAGCCAGTACGAGCCAGCAGACTCCGGTAAAACGGTTCTGCGTAGTCAGGAAGATTTGTTTGGGTTACCGTTGATTCAGTTGGACCGCCGCCACCTTTGCTACCCATTCTTCATACCCTTCTCATAAAACGCGGATGTCTTTTCAAATCCATCCTCTTTTAGGAATTTCCAGAATCCAAAACGCGCCACCCCTTCGAGGCCGTCACAATCTGCGTCTTTTGCGAATCTGGATATTTGCTGTAATAACTCGCCATACCACAAGTCAAAGTCTTTCCCCCCAAGGAAATGCATGGATAGCACTCGCTTGGCTGGGTAGTTGGTAACTTCGGTGGTAAGCGTGCCGATGATTTCTTGCTGATCATCGAATGCGATCCAGAGCTGAGATCGTCCAGAGGCGAGGGCAAAGCATAAATGCTCTGTCGTCCAACGCCCATTTGATGTTGCTACTGCTTCTTCTAAATAATCCCTGACCTTGGACCAAACATCCATAATGTTTTCAGGCGGGACTAGGCTTATATTCATACGGGCATATTTTTCCTTGCATCAATTGCGGGTGGCTGATCGCCATTGCCGCCGCGTGCCCGTCGCACTCTGTCCATCATTGCGTATAACTCGTCAGATCCGGCGTCAGAGCTTCCATCTCCCAAGTCAGAAACAACATCTGCTGGAACAATGAACTCTCCGGGTGACACAGCAACAGGCTGTTGGTCGCCTATCATACCGGGAACCGCATCATCCATGCCACCGCCGTTGCCGCGAATCATCCCGTTTGTCTGGGCTCCCGGCACAACCATCTTCAAGATCATGTCTCTGACCGCCGCAAACATTTCAGGGCCATACCTATCAACAAACCTCTCGACAATGGCGTCTGAGTTTTCAGACTTACCCAAAACCGCATCCGCGAGCATAACCACCTCTTCCTCGCTGGGGCTTGCGCTGAACTGCGTATCCACCTCGGCTATTCCTCCAGCGGGCACTGCCGCCTGCCCTAAAGAAGACTTGAGGGGCACCGTTGGCTCGGTTGGACCGCCACCCTCCATACGCCTCGTTCCTCTTCGACTTGTTGCGTCAAATGTTGGGGCCTGTCCCTCCGTCACGGGTGTGCGTCCTGCGGTGAGGGCACTGGACCCAGCAAGACCATAGTTGCCAGCCATACCGCCAAAGCCATTCGCAATTAACTCTTGTATATTTGGCGGCAAATTCGCCGGATCAAACCCGCCAGCTACGCTAGTGGAGTTCGCACCTCCGCCGGCTCCAGAGGTGGTCGCCTGCCTGTATTCTGCGTCAGTGACAGCTCCGTCATTATTGAGATCGTAGCCGCTTTGGATTGCGAACTCCTGATTCGCGATAGCCTCCTCTCTGGTCATCCCTCGACTCATTAGCTCATCAACCCGCTGAAGAAACAGATCAACCTCTTCCCCGCCGCCAACCCCAAAGCCCTCTGGGGGCTCAGTGGGCTTTTCTGTATCCATGACCTGCGGAACACTGCTCGGCAACGTCTGCCCGCGATAAGTTTTTACCCACTCACCTCCAGATTGGCCCGGACTACCCGTCCATATCCATCCTATATGCTCTCTTCCATCTGCCGGCGGATCACCTCCCTCGGCGTCATCGCCTCCGGCCTCAACACCAAACCCTTCNGGTGGGCTCGTAGGCTTCTCNGTGCCCGTAACTTGAGGAACACTCCCTCCGGGCAACACCTGACCGCGATAGGTTTTAACCCACTCACCATCGGCCTTTCCGGGGCTTCCTGTCCAGATCCACCCAACGTGCTCTGTATCTGGGAAGTACCCTTGCTTGTCATCAGGCTGTCCCGGTGTGCTCACATCGTCATCATCAGGATCATCAGGATCATCAGGATCATCAGGGCCAGTGCCCATGCCATAGCTGGCCAGCGTCTTGTAATATTCTTTTAGCTTATTCTTGTAGCTCTGACGGTCCAGAATGGGATCAAAATATGGGCCCTCCGACTCAATACCGCCGGTAGTTGGCCGGTAACCTCTATAGGGGTTTTTTTGCGCGTAGGGGTCATCTTGGAAATAAGAATACTCGGCTTCAAATCCGGGCATATAGTCATCTGGGGGTCTAACAGCATATTCTCCCCGCAAACCAGCCTGAATGGTAACCGGATCAATCCCGCCAAGATTCATGCTTGAGGCATAACCAAACATACTTGGAAGATCTCGCGCAACCGCGCCAAGATCAAAGTCACTGTCTGTTTCGGTAATTTGCGAGGCTCGGTTCTGCCTTTCCTGCTCGTAACGGTTGTAGTAGCCCTCTAACACCTGTTGCTGGGCAGGTGTCAGGGCCTGATTGCCCTTTGCCATCGCAAGCACTGCGGCTTCGTCGCCCGTGGGATCTACAACCAATTGACCTAGATCCGCAGATGTCACGACGGGCTCGTCGCTTTTACTTGACCCGCCTTGGGCAAGCCAGTCAGCGTAAGATAGATCTGATCCGCTATTCTGCCATTCCTGATATGAATTGTCAGCTTGACCGCCCTCTTGCATCCTTGGCATTTGACCGCCACCCGCCGCATACAAATCGGTACCATAGTCGCGTATATAGCTATCCATGCGCGCTCTCATGGGGCTTCTGCCCCTCGGCGCGTTTGGTTGCGCCATCGAAAAACCACGCTGAAGATCAGCCACGGACTGTGCCTTTTTCTCCTCAGATTCTGCCATCCGACCTCTTTCGGCCCGCTCAAAATCTTCTTGCACATCCATCTGCTCTAACATGGACTGACCAGTGGAGGCGGCAACAAACTGGCCCATGCCGCCCAGCTTTTTTAGACCCGCTTGGGCTATGCCTTCGCCTCTACCGAAAACGGCATCACTCATGTTGGGGGTTCTTGCGACGGGAGCGGTGGATGCAACAAGATCCTTAGTCTCCTGAAGTTGCGATGCGAAGTCGGTTGGGCCGGTTGGCCCAGTAGAAGCGACAAGATCCCTTGACTGTTGAAGTTGCGCCGCTAATGTGTCTCCAGTGGTCACACCCGCCTGACTTAGAGTTTGGCCTGTCCCAGCCAATTGCTGGTTAATCTGACCAAGCGCATTTCCGGGGTCTAACAGACTAGGATCGACATTAGACAAATCCCCGATTGGCAGTTGATATGCGGCGTCAGTGATATCCATAGCCGAGGTGGCGTTTGACAAGTCTAGCGCCGCAGTGCCCGCGTCTGCGGCGCTAGCCGCCGCCTCGGCGCCCGCAGTGGCCGCATTGGCCGTATCCAATACCTCTGGAGCAGAGTCAAATAAACTACCAATACCCTCACCCAATGGCGCGGCAAGCCCTGCTGTAAGCCCGCTAATCAGGCCGCGCTTGAGATCTCCTGTAACAGCGGCAGTGCCTACCCCTGTGAGCACTCCAGTGCCAAGAGCGCCTAATTTAAGCGCCCCGCCAAGAGCACCAAACAGCAACGGCAAAAACGCCTCTGGCTGTCCAGTCACTGGGTTAGTGGTCAAACTACCCGTCGGCGATAANGAGGCAATGCCTGCAACCTCAACAGGGTTCATGTGCACAAGCATNGAGTCGCCGTAGCGCCCATGCTGTGCCATCTGATCCATCATTGGCTTGGCTGGATATTGATTCATAGTTAGCTGGTCTCTACACCGAATAAGTTAAAGCTGACATTGGCCGCGCTTGAGTACACCTTCACCACATCCTTTTGACCCAAACACAGGCCAATTACTACCGTTCTAGACGTGGTAGCCGCCAAGTCTTCGTCATAAAAGATAAACTGCTTGTCGTCTGCGCCTGCATTGTTAACGTGGACGCTGACCCGGAATGTAATAGCAGAGCCTCCCCTGTTGCACACAACAAGTGAGCTACAGGTGGTTTGCGTTAGGTCTGGCGCCGAATACAGCGTAGTTGTCGTGGTTGCACTGACATCAACTTGGCCAAGAACCTTAATCGCATCAGCCACTGGACGCTCCCATCAGCAAAAACTGAAAGCGTCTAAGAGCTAGAGACGAAGGCTTGCTCTTCTTGTTGGTGTTGCCGTCAACCTTATTCTCTAAGTCTTGGAATGAGTTTTCTATTGTCCGCCTAGATATTTGCTCGTTTTCCGCGTCATATTGCCCCGAAGCCACGGGTAGTGGTCTGGATGCCATCGCTATCGCCTCCCGTCAGTTCTAATGCCCAAGCGAAGATCGCCCAGAGACCAGCCATAGCCCTCGCCGCTAGACTCTATTCTTACAATCTGCTCTCGGGCTCTNGCCCTGACAAANGACTGCGTTGTTGAGCTGGTCACGGTTGCTGTTGACAGGTCAGAAGCATCCTCAAGCGGGAAGTTTCTGCCTTTTAGCTTCACCTCAATGTTTGCCTCAGACTCGTTACCTGTAAACGTAAAGTCAGGGATAATCCGGTTAACCATCATAAACGACTCGCCATCTCCAACCCCGAGGTCGCCAGACTCAACAAAAGCCGTAATTTCAGCGCCGTCACCGTCATAACCAATCTCATGATTAAACAAATAGTTGGTGAGCGGGTTATCAATGTCATTTGTCGCGGCAATTGGGTACTGCCGTGTCGCCGTCGGTATGTATGCGCCACGGCTCAGGGTGCCTACAGACCACACCTGCTCTAAATAGTTGTATGACACATAGTTAGTAATGTCTGAGTTGTTGGAGCCAATAGGGTAATACCACGTTACCTCTGAGTAATCGGCATTCGTTGTCGCAAATACTTTGTATATCTGATCTTTGTTGATATTGTCAAAAACGTACCTATGGACAGAGCATGGCAGTCTCTGAACCGCGCCCCTGTAAACGTAGAAGCCGCCGGGGTCCATAAAGTACAAGGTGTCCGCCGCCACAACAGCGGCACCGGGAGATGCAAATCGAACGTGCTCTGCCACTGGGGTAAATGAAAAAACAAACGGCGCCCCGACAAACCGCATGGACGTTAGCCCGTTGTCGGTGCTTATGATTATTTCCTGTCTTGTCTTCAATGCGCCTATAATCTGAGTGCCAACAGAAAGAACCTGACCGCCAGCGCTGTTTGTCGCCGTCGGCGTCCAGTCTGCAACATTCTCTTGATCAGACCAGCGAACTAAAAGCGGATCTAAATCTGACCCCCCAATAGAATTTGCGCCAAAACAAATGACATGACGATCTATGTCCGAAACCATTACCTGAAGCGCGGCTGTAGGCGTATTGCTTGCCCCGCTCAGGGTGCTGATATCAACCGCTATAGTGGACAAACCTGCTGACTTGTCCCAAAAAAAGACACTACCTGCCCGAGGATTAAAAATTAAATCGTCACCAAAAGCGTCCTGACTAAACAGCCTAAGCTGATTTGACAGTGTTATCGTTGTCGAAGAACCCCACGCGCCTGCGTCCCATGCGCCAACACCCCACCCGGTTGCCGATACATAGCTATTCAGTCCCGTAGTAAGCTGATATGCCGCCGTTACAGATCCCCCGCCATTCCCTGTGTCACTGGAGTTTGCGGTCACAGCGGCCCCGCTAGTGTCTAATGCCGTTATAGTGTACGTGTTGGCAGTAAGAATGACATTGACCTGATATTCCTGATTCAGCACCGTCGCAGTGACAGTGCCGCCAAGTGTTGCCGCGCCCGAGTAGGTTACAAAGTCCCCGGCGGCGGCGCCGTGGGAGCTGTCGGTAACCGTAATAGTTGACGATCCGTTAGTTGCCGCAAAAGTAGCCGCATTAGTCGTCGTAGCCCTAATAGGGGTGACATCATTAAGCGAGCCGCCCGACTCGATATAAAACTTTAGATTCGTACCAATTCCCAAAAATACCTGACCGTCTTTTGTGCCCCAGTCCATCAATGAACGGGCCACGCCCTTAATCGCGCTGGCAATGTATTTCTGCCAGCCACCAATTTTTTCAACGCGGCCTTTGCGGAACCGTATCTTGTCGGAGTCAAACCACCCAGAATCGGCTGTGTACTGGGTGCCCTCTTTATTTATTCCGGGGGCAAATGCAATCTTGGACAGCGGCACGACTACACCTCCTCAGTACGACCAAACGGTGGGATAGGGGCGGTCATAGTCCCAGTCCAGATGCACAAAACGCCCATCGCCACGCTGGTTGACGCCAATCCTTGGGCAACCATGCGCCAAAGCAACCTCGATCAGTTTGTAAGCATCAGCCCTGCTTACCCCCACATCCACCGCCTTCCCAGTGCAGTGCGCCCCCGGCTGTTGCTTCTTAACCTCTATTGGGTGATCAACACAGCGGTATCCGCTGGTTATAGGCATGGGTCCAAATTCCCGCCGAATTGCGTTAAGTATTTTTAAAACGCCCTCATCAAACTTGTATTTCCCGCAATGCTGGCAGGCCAGCTCTTCCTCAGAAAAGTAACTCATTTTTCTCTTTGCACGCCTTTGGTTTTTTCCAGCGTCCTCATGCCGCCGAGACCTAGCATGCCAATGAGCACAGGCATCATTGTCTCTAAGTCGATTAGCGGTATTGTTATAGGGCTATCAGACAAAGCGAGAGCAAAATTAGCCATAGGGATAAGGATGTAGTTTCCTGCAATCCCCAGCGCGAACGTCCATCCCAAAGCCGGTCGCCAGCCCGCGACAAATAGACTTTTATGCGCGGCTTCTGTTTTGTTAATTTCCATTTGAGCTTTGTTGACTTCATGGGCGTGTCGCTCTGACATTGTGGCAATCTGATGGGCGAGCCTATTGCGTTCGTCAGCGTCAGGAATAAATTTGTCTAGCAGACTAGATACAGGGCCAATCAGCAGTTCAATCACTTGTCAGCCTTTTTGTCGAGTTTTTCATCGATAGAATCCAGCTTTTCCATAAGCCGACGCATATCATCCTTCCATTCTTCGCGCTTTAAGTACTCGCCCGCTACAGATACCTGCAATGTGCCTACCTGATCGTCGAGGCTTTTGATCGTATCCCACATGCTTTTTAAGACAAGGCCATACGCGCCAGCGGCTATAGAGATAATCGTGTTGATTAGCGCCTGATCCATTATCGCCAAACCTCATGCCATGCTTGCTTTAGGGCTTTCTTTGCTTTCTTGTAGCGGTCTTTAGCGTCTACTCGAACGGTATAGAGAAAACCATCAACACGGGTAAAAGCAGTGCGGAGATCACCCCTAACACCAGCATATACTCTATGAATTTCCGATCTAAATTGCTCACGATCCATCCCAAGGGTTCCCGTCATTACAGCGGTCTTGCCACTCAAGCTCTTCAAATGACAATATGCCGGTTGGCTGGTAGTAATCGCACATGTCATACACGCCGTCATTGTTCACATCGCACTGTCTTTGCCAAGTGACCATGTCAAACGTAAGCCCCTCAGACCACGGTATATATGTTTCACACCACTCAGGAGTGCCCACACCGCCTTGTGCGCCAGTTTCGACAGGAACATAGTCACGCTTGGTGGTTGGCAAAATCTTGGTTAGCTTCACATCGCCCTTGCTGAAGTTGTGCATCTGATACAGCTTGGAGTAATTCGTAACATAGACCTTCTCGCTAGGCTCTAGCGTATACTGCAACCCGTCATCAAAAAGTATCACCGTCTGTGCTGTTGCGCTTACCACAAACAATGTAACCAGACCCGCTATTATGTTTTTCATGTCGCCCCCTGTATAAGCGATACAGTCCCAAAAATAATTGCGCCGATAATTAAAGCCCCGAAAACGATAACTGTAGAATCCATAATCAGCCTCTGACGCTTTCTTTGCTTGTAGATTACCTGCTCTCGCCTTGCCTTAATCTGTCGCCTGAGCATTATCATTTCTTGATATGTTTCCGTGCCGTATGCCCAGATAATTAGCTCTCTAATCTGTTTTTCTTGCTCTTGCAGTTTCTTCTTAGCTATGACGCTATTGAGCGCCTGTTGCTCTACGGTGTTGCCTTCAAACAGCTTCTTAAAGACTCCCGGTTTTTCTGCTTCGCGCTCCGCTTGCTTAATGTCAGCCGCGAACGAATACCACGCACCCAGCTTCTGGGCTACAGCCTCAATCTCTGCCCCTCGATTTACCAATGTCTGAATGCCCTTGAAAGTAGTCGAGGCCATCGCAATCAAAGACAGCGGATCCATTAGCCCTCACTTTTTTTTAACTCTAGGCTGATCACCAAGGCACCCCTTCTCCGGTAGTGGGGTTTGCTTCTTCAGCAATTTGCGCATCAATAGCCGCTTCTATAGCCGCTACTTGATCGTTGCCTAAAGCCGCTTTAGCCCAGCCAACAGCCGTAGCTTCGGTGATGTCAGCCCACTCGACAAATGACCCACTAGGAGCCTCAAGCCCTACAGTGCCGTAGGATGAGCCAGAGTTTTCTCCGACAGTCTTTGAGCAACGCCAGTGTACGGTGTTGACTACGTTTGTTTTGCCGTCTTGTGAGACGGTGTAGTCCATTGCGGCCACAGTCCATGAGTGTGCCATTGTTTATTCTCCTTTTAGTGCCGCTACTTCGGCTTCTAGTGTTTCGATTCGTGTTACTGCTTCTTGCAGGGCTTTGATAAGTCTTGTCTCAACAACACCTAAACCCGATACCATTTTATATCCATCTTCACCATCAGAAACCAGATCAGACCATGCGGTTTGATCTAACTCTTGCGCTACAAAGCCTTCACCTGCACCTTTAGAGCTATCTTTCCAATCCCAGCTAACAGGACGCAAAGCCATAACATTAGTTAATTCTGATTTATGATCTGTTACGTTTTCCTTGAGGCGAATGTCTGAAGGAGCGCCAAAGGCAGGAGTGCCGCCCTGTGACACACCAATAGTGCCCGACTGCACATCGTTTCTAAAAAACGAAACTACAGTTTGACTTGTGGTAACGCCCGATGTGGTTCTATTTAAATAAAGAGGAATGTCGCTATCATTAGAAAATATTGCTGTACCACTGTTCCCAAGCTGACAGCCTTCGGTGCTGACAGAGCCAAATGAAGTACAACCAACCAGCACGTTACCAGAGCTATCAACACGCATAGCTTCAGCCCTGCTTGAGCCTGTAAGTATCCTTGCATAGCCCGTAGACACTAAGCTCATGCTATCGTCATTGTGATCATACCTGACTTGGCCCCTGTACTGGGCATCGCCACTTGTACCATCGGCAAACGCAAGGTAGTTAGTAAAAGTTGTGCCTTCAGCCGCTAAAGTTATACCGCCCTCATCTGAACCCGAAACCACTAATTCAGTCGCGTAGTAAGAAGAGGGACTCGCAGTACCAATACCCACGTTACCAGAGGCATCAATACGCATGGCCTCTGACGTACCGCTCCCAGCACCGCCGCCAGTTAAGAAGCGCATTTGTCCTGTGCCGGATGATGCTCCATAACTGTGCATTGAGACTAGGTTACTGCTGTACTCAACAACGCCCGCATCGGTTTGGTGACTTGCTAAAGACCCTTTGAAGATAACACCGCCAGAGCTATCAATACGCAGACGCTCTGAGCCGGCAGTATGAAAATTTAAATTATTGGTCCCATGCCCATATTCTATAACCCCCACACCATTACTATCTGGATCACCAAAACGTATTTGAGCGCCTTCATTTGCTGGCGTCAAAAACTGCAAAATAGCTGTGCTGTCATCTTCTATAGTAAGCACAGAATTTGCATGACTATCTACTGTGCCAGCAGAACCTTTAGAAAGGTGTAGTCGCGGCCCTGAATCGGGACTTGTAGTACCAATACCTACGTTACCAGAGCTATTAATGCGCATTTTTTCAGCGGCGGCTTCACTAGAAGCTGTTTTGAATACAAGCGAAGTAGCATTGCTAGAGGAGCTAAAGTCACCCTCAGATACAGCTTCAATGCCTGCGGCAACCAATATTGCGTCTGTGCCTGCGCCCTCGTCAGGTGCCTGAAAGTTAATTACGCCCAGCTTGTCGCTGGCGGCAATGTCTGTGTCACCCGTAGCCAACAAAAACGTGGGAAACTTGTCGTCCCCAGTATTAGCGTGTTTGAGTGTTAGGCCAGTATCTGCAACGTGCGTCAACGTAATGTCTTGGTCATCACCAAAGTACACAACAGCACCATCTGCAAGATAAAGGTCTGACCATTCCAAAGAGGCCGACCCCAATGTTGCGCCGTCGCTGGCATCTGGGACTGCCGCTGTGCTGGCGGTTATAGTGGTGCCTGTAATTGTCGTAAACGTGCCTGCGGCGGCTGAAGCGCCTCCGATAACAGTGCCGTCAACTGTTCCGCCATTGATGTCAGTAAGGCCGCTGACAGACAGACCGCCGTCACCAACAGTTGCACCGGTCACCGTTAAGTCAACATTAACGTCAGTGACTGTTGCGCCTGATCCGCCGCCGTTAAACTTCAACAGAACATCTGCGCCATTGGCAATTTCAAAGTCATTGGATGCGTTGTAAGTGCCCTGAAAGACAATAACTGACCGGCTACTGGACAGGCTGTTGCGGATGTGAACAACCTTTTCGGCATTATTCGGGGTAAGTTGCACATATGCCGTACCACCCAGATCCCCGCCATCCACAAACTCAATAAACTTGTTTCTACCGTTAGATGAGGCCCCATCCGTTATGGGCAGGGCTGTAGGAGATCCAGAGCTTCCCGCCGAGGAAAGGGTGACCGAGATAATCCCGTTGATCGCCTCATCCAGTATGTCAAAGTTGGTGTTGGTGGTATCGCCCCATGTCCCTGACTGTTCGCCAGTTCCAATCTTCTCAATACCAAGGTTAGTTGTATAAGTGCTGGCCATTAACCAATCCCCTTATGCCGCAATATCTTCATAGTTTGGCGTTTGTGATGGAGTCACCTCGGACCATCCGGGTGACTGTGACGGGCCTATCGCAGAGTACCCTGCCGACTGGGAGGGACTTATTTCTGAATTACCCGCAGACTGAGACGGTGCAATCTCTACATAATTTGGAGTTTGATCTGGAATAATAATTCCCCAAACCAAAACAGATCCGACCTGACCGGAGGCAGACACGCCCTCCACAGTCACGCTTGCCTGAGCAATTGTCGTGACAGATCCAACACCGCCCGTGGCAGAAACGCCAGTAACGTCTACATTGTTTACAGTCTGGATCGTAACAGAGCCGACACCGCCCGTTGCCGCGACTCCTGTTGCCGAGACATTTGAGTCCGCTGTCGTGGTAACTGAGCCAACCGATCCGGTTGCCGCAAGCCCTGTAACGCTTGTGCTTGAGTCTGCGGTAGTTGTTACCGATCCCACAGATCCAGTTGCCGCAAGCCCTGTAACACTCACGTTGGCTTCAGCAACAACAGTAACCGAGCCTACAGACCCAGTTGCAGAAAGTCCTGTAGCGCTTACATTAGCGTCAGCAGTAACCGTGGCAGAGCCAACACCGCCTGTCGCGGAAAGCCCTGTGACGGACACGCCCGCATCGGCGGTAACTGTGACAGAGCCGACACCGCCCGTGGCCCCCGTATTAGTAACGCTACCTTCGCCCCAAGCAAGGCTATTCCAACTGCCTCGACCCCATCCGGTGAGTGGGACGATAACGTCGGCCATTACGCTATCCGAATAATCGCGTTGCTCGCGTCAGCCGTAGGAAACACAATCGTAAAATCTCCGGCTGTAGAGGTCTTGTCTCCGCCAAAGTCCAGCACAACAACAGTTGGGTCTCCTGATGCGCTGTCGTTGTATATCAACGCTCCGCGAGCAGTCACAGTCGCCGTGCTAAATGTTAAGTCAGAAAAGTCCGTAAACGCTGTGGTGCTGGACGTTGTTGGGTCTACCCTAGTTAGGGACGCCCCGCCAGCAGTGTATCCGGTCCCGCTAACCTCATTGGAGGTGGTGTATGCAGTTGTCGCCGCAGTAAAAGAGGCGCTGTTGGTGTACATAGCCAGCTTAAACGTGTTTCCGCCCGAGTTTTTAAAATTGTGCACACCCTCAAGCAATTCCTTCTTGAATGAAGTGCACATAAAATTTCCACTAAACGCCATTCAAAGCCTCCTAATAGCCTCGGCTAGATCCTTTTGCCCTGCTTCTACCAGAGCGTTGTAAATAGTAGTTCGGTCACTGCGAATCGCCTCATCCATATAGAACAGCAACAAAGCCCGTATACTTTCACGATAGGCCATTGCCTGATCTTTCAGCTCGCGAGGAGCAGAATCAGAGACGCTGATAATGCGATCCAAGCACCGCTCCGCCACCTCTTCCGGGGTAAACCCGCGATTACTTGTGGTCTGTACCGAAACGTTTCCTACAGCCAGCTCAAGCATTACGTTCTAGGCTTCCTAACTGCGCCGCTACGATAGCTATCCGTAGTGTTGTAACCCTCCCCTAGCTCTTCCAGCTTGGCTATTGCCTCTTCGTAACGCTGAGCATACAACTGCATCAGGTCCGCATCGCCCTTGAGGTAGGTGTATGCCTCAAGAATACAGCCGTACAACAAGGTGGACTCTGCATTAGTCCCCAGCCAACTAGTCCCAGAAGAGGCCGCAGTGATGGATTCTGGCTTGTGGAAGTAGTGAAGCTCTACCGCGTAGTTGCTGTTGGGCGTCGGCCCAATAAGAAAGTAAGTGTCGCTAAACAGGCCGTAGCACTTGGGGACGCCGGACGTAGATGCAGACGGATATGCCTGACGGATAAAGTTAATATCTTTAAACAGCAGGTAGTCATAACCGGAATTATCTATTGCGAGAGAATATGGCGTTAAAAAATCTGTCGGCATGGCCAAATACTGGTTGCCGGATGTCATGCTGGCCGTGACATTTTGCCTAAAGTCGGGCAACTGGCACCGCTTTAAAATCCTATCTTCAGCCTGCGTAATAATTGTAGTCAGGTTGTTGACAAAACTGGTCTCGCTCGACTCCGTATAGTCCTGTATTGCCTGCTTCAGCGTGGTAAAAGTGAACGCCATTAAGATATCTCCACTGTTACGCGGCCCACTTCTCCAGCCATGTCCAGACCAACAGTACGGCTACCCAAGGCAGTGTTCCCTCCGCCAACTGGGTTAAACGCAGAAAGCGCTCGACTTTCATCCAAACTGTCGTCGGGTCTAGGAAATCTAAGGGCTTGAGGATCGCTGGCGTTGACATCGCCCAGCTTGAGCTGTGGCTGGTCTTGATCAACCACGTCTCGACCGACTAATAACCCATTCCAACGCCCGTCTTCAATCTGACGGACCAGATCTCTAATTGGGTAGCGAAAGCCCGTTCTGTCGCAAAAGCCAAATGCGTGTTTTCCGGTGACATAACTACTCATAAGTTGTTATAGCCTCCGGGCGACACATACAAAGACGCCTTCTCTCTTGCCGCGTCTGCCGCCAAGCTCCACTGCTCCTCATAAATCTGCTTTAGGCTTGGAGCTAGTTGTAGCGACTCCGGCCTTTTGCTGGCAATCTGATAAGCTAAGCCGGCGACAAGGCACGGCAAAAATCTAGCCGGTACGTCCATATTATTGGACGCCGGTCTTCCGCTGTCTTCGATGCGGTCCATGTAGTAGTAAGCAAAGGTGTAGCTAGTTGTGGCATCAGGAACCGGCCAAAAGTGCACCGTGATTCCAGTCGGCTTGCGCTCAACATAATACTGTAGCGGGCGCCCTTGGGTTAACTTATTGGTCTGGTGAGCATACTGACTTACAGAAATCCTCTGCATTGTTAGATCAGCCTGCTTTGAGCTGTCGCCCGCGTCTGTGCGAAGCAAGCCCTCAATAATATCTAACTTGTCAGCACTAAGGTCGTATGCCCCTGTCCCTGCAACAAGAGCCACCGTGGTGTCTCGTACCGTCCAGAGATTAAGGCCCCTGTTTTGCCACTCAAGCATAAGCAGATCAATGCTACGGCGAGCAGTTTTGTAATCATATCCGCTCCGCAACTCAAGACCCGCACGCTCGTAAGCCTCCTCAACAATGTCTGACAAGTCAAGAGTAAAGCCGGTTGTTCCGCTGGTAGCCATTTATACAGCCCGCCCCCGAGTTCTGCCCCTCAATGCCAAGCCATTACGGCACTTGGGAGGGGGTGTTTTTTTTGACCTTGGCGCACTCTTCGTTTGCTTGCCGGCCTGCGCTCTGCTAATTGGCATCTTAGCTACCCTTCTTCCATTTCTTGGACTTGGACTTGGTCTTACTAGGAGACCACTTCACCTTATCTGCCCAATATGCCGCAGACATTTTGCCTCTTTTGATGTTTTTAGCGTGACGCGACTTAAACGCTTTGCGCTGACCTACTGTCTGGTTTGTCTTAACCCCCTGCTGGCCAAAGCGAATTACCTTTTCTTTTCCGCCCTCGCACGCCTTCACGACATGCGACTTCTTAGAATGATTTGGTGTCCGCTTTGGCTTGTTGCAGGGCATAGACTTTTTTTCTACGCGACCGCCCGACTTGTAATACTGACGCATTACTTCCTATGCCTCGCCGTCTTCTTGGCAACCTTCTTGGGTTGCTTGGAATGTTGCTTGCCCTTTTTGGTATCTGCCTTCTTCTTACGGCTAGTCGCGGCGTACTCCTTGTCAGACAGTGACTTGATTGCCTTTTCTGGCAAATAGCGCTCACCAGTGGCCTTTTTACCCTGAGTGCTGGGCTTGCCAGACTTAGTGCGCCATTTCTGCTTGGTCCACTTTTTAAGCGACTTTTGCGGCTTCTTGAGCGCCATCAGTCTTTGTACCCGCCGCCAGCTTTTTTGTATTGTTGAGCAAGCATTTGTGCTTTACGAGCAGACCACTGCCCCGGCTTGCCGCCCTTCCCCCCAGCTTTGATCTTGTTAAACAACCGCTTCCGCATACTAGGCTTGGTGTAGTTACCAGCCTCATTGACGCGAGACTTTGACTTTTTTGTCTTTGTCTTGCCGCCTTTAGCGTAGTAGCGGTTCATTAGGCGTAATTCTTTTTAACTTTTAAGACGATGCTGTATGAGTCACCTGACGAGTGCCCCACGGTGGTAAGTTTGATGTCGCCCGTCTTGCCAGATCCCGCGTTATTCGGAATACCAACAAAGTCAGAAAAATCTACTGTGTCTGAGTAGTCAGCAGGAAGTTCCCACGCCAGCACATTGGTCGTTGCGTCGAACAACAGCTCTACGCCCATACCGATGGTGGAATACCAAATGCATTCAATCTGCACGTCACTACAAGCCTTTTTGCTTGCAGGGTCCGCAGAGAGGGCGGAAACGTCAATCTTCGTCACAGCCGACTCGCCTGAGCCATCGCTTACGTTTGTAAGCGCAATGATTGCCGTGCGGGGGCCGTCCTCAATAGTGTTGCTTGTAACTGTATCAGCCATAACAGCCTCCAATAATGGGGGCCGAAGCCCCCGTCACGATTATTGATCAGCAAATGCGGGAGCAGTTGCGCCCGTTACAGTGCCGAAAATCTGATAATTGGTTGTGTTTAAGCCAATAATTGTCACATCAAAGCCAGCAGGCACATTTAGCTGAATGCTACTGTTTGAGTTGCCGTCAGAAAATACCGCGCTGACCTCATTGTCAGTGTCCAAGAAAGTAACACCGCCTATGTAGAAGTTGGTGTTTCCGGGGGTAACAATAAGCGCATCAGTCGCATCTGCCGCACCGCCGGCATAAACAAACCTAAACATAGAGCCTGCAATAGGAGCAGGAAGCGTATAGGTGTTGTCTTGTCCGCCGTCTGGAACGAGAAGGATTCTGCCGCTGTGGGTAGCGTTGGTAAGCGTAACATTCCCATCAGCAAGGCTAACAGGGCCATCACCGATAGTGGCGACCTCAGTAATTGTGCCTGTGGTGGAGTTTTTGCTTATGGTTTTGAAGGTGCTTTCGGAACGCACTGGTCCCGAGAAAGTAGAATTAGCCATGTGAGTCTCCTGTCTTGGCTCGGTCTAATGTTCCATGTGGAACAATTAGTCAGGAATAAAAGGGGGCCGAAGCCCCCGTAGGGTTAGGACGTTCCGGGTGAACCGTAAATGCCCAAAGGATCAGATACGCCGAAGCTGTATCGCTCGCGAGCCTTGTACCGGACGTTACCAGTGTCAAAGTCGCCATCCATTGAAGTCTCCAACGCGGTACGGTTGAAGTGCTTCATGCCATTCGGCACATCGGTGATAACAAAGAAAGCATTGGTATCAGTCAAAAAGTGATTGACTGAGTAGCCTTCTGGAATCGATCCGTTGTTACGAAGAGCATTGATGTCGTTGTCAGACGTGCCAACACGGCCATCAGTCTCAAGCAAGCGAGTTGCTACAAACTGAAGCGCGGGTGGAACGATCAAACGACGGGGACGTGCCGCGATCAGCAGACCACGCTCGTCGGTAAATGCGGCGATGTTAATCACAGCATCTTCCAGCGAGGTCTCGTTCAGGTCAGCCGCAGTGGACGGACGGTTAGCATTAGTGCCACCGTTTACCAATGGGTGAGCTGTGCTGAACAGCGTTACGCCATCACCAGACTGATAAGAACCGAAGCCATTGTTAAGTGGATTCGCCGCTTTTACCTGCTTGGTGTGAGCCATAGCCCGAGCCAACGCCTTGGTGTAACGAGCAGACAAAGAGTCATACAAGTTATCTTCCATAGCTTCTTCCGTGATGGAGAAGCCAAGGGCGATGGTTTCGTGGTTATAGCGAGCAGTGAATGACTCCTGTGCAGAGTCATAGCTGATGGCCGCGCCTTCAGCTTTGACTGGTGCCGCACCGAAACCAGACAGCTTCACTTCTTCTTCAAAAGAGCGCTCTGATGATTCAGTTTCGTAAATCATCGTGTGCTCATCATCATACCGCTCGTATTCCAGACCAAACAGGGCGTTTAGACCGGGGAGCAGTTCTTTCAGCATTTGTGCGCGTGAAATAGCCATTTCTCAAGTCTCCTTAAACGCCGAGCTTGGTTTCGTAAGCATGGCTCAACGGCAAGTAGGTAACGACGCAATCTGTGAAAGCATCACCTACGGTGCTGTTTGGCCCGTCTACGAAATCAACGACACGCAGTGGTAGTGTATTAGTCGTAGCAATAGAGCCGCCATCTAAGGCGTTCTTGCTTCGACCAATCGCGGTTGATCCAGCAGTGCTAACTGCTGAGATGTTGTTTCCCAATCCCGTCTGGGCGACGGCCTCATCGGCCTGCATTTGGAACAACAACTTAGGATCATCGACGACATACGCCACGATATCATCCGCCGCTGTTGACGCAGGGAACTGCTGGTTGAAGGTCTTCTGGTTAGTGCTAGGATCGGTGTAGGCGCATCCGACAAAAATGCCGACAGTGCCTGCAACAACAGAAGTCGTAACTGCCGCTTTCTCTACCGTTCCCGCCGCAACCAACTTAACGAAGTCGCCATAGAAGATAGCTGTGCCGTAAGCATTAGCGATCTTAATGTGGCGAACCTTGCCGGTGAAAGACCCTGAAGCACTGAGCGTGCCTACAGGTTCTGCACCCATTGGAGTAGCTGAAGTAGCCATTTTTCTCTCCTCAAAGGATCAAATAACGAAACCGCTCCGGTGATCGAAGTCAGTTTCGGCCAAAGGTTGTCCGAGTGGACCGCTCTGGGTTCAGAACGGGCATTCGGGGATCGTTTTGCTTGAGGAAGTTATTGTCCACAGACTCCATCTGACTTGACGCCATGTGCTCAAAATATTTATCGCGTTGATCGACCTTGTCTTTTGGCGCTTTGCACAAAAGCAAGCCACCAATTTCGAGATTGCCACTAAATCTAGAGTCAATGTCGGACATGACCTCCAACTCAGGGTGGTCTTCGGCTTTTACCGGGATCCATCCTTCGCGGAACTTTTGAGAGACGTTGGTGTTGTCGGCTTTGCCCAGCGTGCTGGTGCGAATCCAACGGAATACCCATCCGTCTACTGGCTTGGGGTTGGGCAAAATAGATGCCGGCAACCATGAGTCTGAGGGACGTTCCTCAGCGGTGCGAGACTCTTTTTCTCGCGGTGTGCGCTGTTCAGCCATTATCAATTCTCCTTGAGCATCTGATTGGCATATTGTTCGACGGTTAAACCAAGGCGCTTTGCGAGAGCAACTTGGGTGCGGCTCAACCTCACTTTGCGTGGTTTGGCGCCATTATTCCTAGAGGACGGCGCCACCACCACGGAGGGGCTTCGGGAGGTCGAGGAGACAGATACATCTGCCGAGCCACTTTCTACCTCTCCGAAGTATTCTGGAAATCTGGACTGCACTCTCTTGTCCAGCTCGTCATAGTACTCATCAGATTCGGGGTCGATGCCCTCTTTCCTGATCATTTTTTCATGTACGCCGTAGGCGTATGCCGTCATTTCAGTGTGATCGTCTGACTGAAACCACGAATTCTTTTGTGCCCAGCCCGCCGCTTTTTCGCTGGGCGCTCTAGGCTGTGGTGCCTGTTGTTGAGCTTGTTGTTGAGGCTGGTAAGCAGGCTCAGGGCTCCTTGCGGGCGGTCGTTGCTTGTACTGACCCACATGACGCGACACCCCATCGAGGTCGGTCTGAGCCCTGTTAAGGAGCTTTTGCGCCTCAATCTGACGATCTGTGTTGCCTTCCTCAACGGCTTGCCGAAGCATAATTTCTGCATGTTGCAAGGCAAGCTCTGCACGGCCCTTAGATTGGCTCAGCAGAACCCCTTCACCATCATGAAGGATCTGTTGCAGGCTTTGGTTGTGTTGCGTAAGTTGCTGGGCAACACGAATCGCCTCTTCTCGCATACGCTCGGCGTCTTCGCGGCGCCTGCGCTCTTCATGTTGGTCATAGCGGAGCTTGTTGATCCGCTTTTTTACCTTGTCGCTGTAGCCCTGAAGCTCTTCATCCTCATCCGAAGTAGCTCCCTTTGCCTTAGAGGTAGCTCGCTGATCCTCTGGGGGCCGATCATCCACGACCTCAAGATCCACTTCACTGGACTTGTCGCCTTTAGTAAATGTGGTCTTGACGCCAAAAAATTTTTCTTCAGAAGACATTCTCTCTTCCGACCCTGTATCCACCTGTTCTTCGCTCATGCTTTTTCAATCCCCCGTGGGTCTTCGACAACCGCCTCTACGCTGTCATCGTTAATCAAACGAAACTCCTTGCCGTGCACCTTGAATCGAGTTCCACTATAAGAACGCATCAAGATCCACTCGCCTTCATCGCAATAGGGGCCATTTGGGAACCTCTCTGCGTTTTGATAGGCATCTGGGCCCATCTTTAAAACAAAGCCGCAAATAGAGCCGATCTCCTCAGTCTCCATCGTTTGCCTTGATTTTAAGATGCCGCCCTCCGTTGCCTCATCCGGCTCTGGTAAAGCAATAAGTAGTTTGTATCCCGTGGGGACCGGGAGCTGGCTTGCAGTCTTCGGTCCGTCTTCTTCCGTCATGTCTTACACCTTCGCACCGAAAATTGGCGTTCGGAGTCGCCCTGCACCGCGTCATGCGGAGAATTTATTCGCGATCCATTCTGTCGCTTAAATCAAGAAGCTCTCGTTCTGCGTAGGCCAGTCCTTCGATAATGCCTACACACCGAGAGTAATCGTTCATGTCTTTGCACCCGCCCGTAGCGATGTGATCAGTGATTTCGTTCATGTGATTGCGGTACTGATCTTGCAGAGCGGACAGCAGGTTATTGCTGGCCCGTTTCGTCGTCATCTAACATGTCCTTTACTATGTCGAAACCAGCTTTGAAGCCCGCAATTTCCTCTCGAGAACGGCTCTGCTCCTGCTCAACCGACATTTTTGATGCCAGTTTTGCGGCTTCTAAGCGCTCTTGCTGTTCCAGCTTGCGGGACTCAAGCGCAGACCTGTCTTTTGCTTTTTCTAGATCTGCGTTAATTTTAACCATCTCGGCTTGAGCCTTTGCCATATCCACTTGGGTCTTGGCGGCGACCTGTTGCTCTTTGATTTGCATGTCTTTTTGCGCGGTCTGAGCCTTGACCATTGCCTCCTGCTCTTTCAGTTGCAATTCTTTCTGTTGCATCTGAATAACAGGGTCTTGCTGTTGCTTGGCGTTTTGCTCTGCTTGAGCCTGTTGCTGAGCCTTGCCGGTAACCTGCGCGGCGGCAGGGGCGACCAGTTGAGATAGACGGTATTCAATATCTTCTGGCAACGGCTCATCTGGCGCGGGCAACTTAACCCCAAGCTCTTTCTCAATCTTTTGCCGATAGGCAAAGGCCACATGCTCTGCTATATGCGATGCCATTGCCGCCTGAGACGCTTTCGCGGTCGGGCTTTTAGCCATTAATTGTCCGACCTCTGGGTTCTCGGTAAGCGACATATGGACCTGAATGTGCGCCTCATGATCCTGATAAATAAACGCCTTAACTGGCTCCCCGTTGAGAAGGTTCATGTTCTCGCTAACTGGGTCAGTCGGCTTAATATCGTCCTCAAGAGGCACAATCTTGTCCGCGTCCTGTATGCCCAAGACATCCAGCATTTGCCTGTGGAGAAGCGGCATGTCGTACATCTGAGGCGCCTGAGAGGCAAGCTGTAAAGCCGCCTGATACTGCATAATCCTTTGCGCCATCGTGCCTGCATTGGGGTCACTGACCGGAATAATATCGACGCGATCATCAAAGTCAGCCCTAACAACGGGCTCCTCGTCTGGATCATAAGGATAAGTTTCCGGCCCATAGTCGCGAACCAGCTCAGCCAGTATCTTTAGCTCTTTGGATACCGAGGCATGAACCCTGCTCTGAACAGCGCTCATCACCTTCATTTCGCGCTCAAGCACGGCAAGGGTGGTCCCTACCGGGGCCTCACCATTAATGTCCGACGCCTTCACATCAGCCGCTGAAGCAAACCTGCGGCCTTCCTGCACGATATCGCCCAGAAGCTGATACAGGACGCCACTAGGCTCCTTGTATGGCAAAAAGGCGATGTTGTCTTTTATTGCTCCGCCGGGAACATCAACATCCCTAAACTCTCCGGGCATAATAGGCGTGTCATCGCCCTTGATCCTTAGCCCGCGAGACTTGAGCCCGCCCGGAAGATTGGAAAGAGTGCCCGCATCCACCAACTGGCGAAGTATGGCTGTGGCAGACTTAGACAATCCGCCAATCATATGCACAAGACCAAACCCATAGAAGCCAAGTCCGGGTAAGTACTGGTAGTGGACGTAGTGCTCCCGTTGCATTCTCATCGGGTCGTCTTCGTACCAGTTGCGCCGAATTGACAGTATCGTTCTTGATGACTTGTCAATTGTAACGATGTACGGCAAAGCAATCCCCGTGGGAACGCCCTTGTCAGTATCCTCAAACCCGATAAGGTCGATATTGACTTGCATTTCCAGTAGGGTGTGCCGGCTGTCGTACTCGTAGTTGTCTGAGTCCCCGGTCAACCTGTCATATTTTTGCTGTATCTCTGATATGTCAGGAGAGGGGGGCGGCAGGTCAACGTCGGCGTAAAAACCTGCCACCTGCAACTTACGAATTTCGTTCGCGCTCCGCTTCATCACATGAGTGGCGCGTTCGCAAGTTGACAGGTCAGAGGCCCCATAACTCACAACAAAGTCTTCTGCCGGCACAAACATCGCGCACGGACGCCCCATATTCGGGTCGTAGTAGACTTTGCGGAAAGCTGATCCAGCGATTGGCAACGAAAACAGTAGTTTTTCTGTCTCGGTGCGGTACTCCGTCATGCGCTGGGTAATCAAATAGTTCAGATAATTCTGAACCCTATGGGCCTGTTCGGTTTTTTCGTCGTTAATTTTTCCGACAATAGTCGTTTTGACTGGGCCACTTGCAGGGTATATCTCTTGTATTGTCTGGGCCTGAAAGCGAATTACCGCCTCAGACAGCATGGGATGGAATACGCCACAGGCGCCCTCCCACGGGGTTGATCTGTCTTCAAATTTAAGTCCAAGCAGGTCTAAACCGCGAACATAGGAGTCTTCCCAGTCTGCGCGGCTGTTCCGATCCGCCTCAAAAGAAGCGACTAGCTCGCCGGCAAGGAGCTGAAGGTCTTGATCTGACAGAAAATCAACCAAGTTGGAATCATGGTTGGCGCCCAACAACTCATCAGCGTCAGGGTCTAGATCGATTAAAACTCCGCCATCCTCATCATAGACGCCCACAGACTCGGGATTTTCTATGACAATCTCTAGAGCGGCTCCATCCGGCTCAAACTCAGCGGGCATCATGGCCCCGTCAATAGCCATTAGAGGATTTTGCCACCCTTAAAGTAGCCCTTAGTCTTTGGAGGCTCAACTGGCCCGCCCATCTTTTTTCCTTGGCCATCAACCATGAAGAAAGGCTTCTTTTCTCCCGTCTTAGGGTCTGTCACCATCGGCAGTTTCGCCTTAGTTTTTCCGCCGGCTACCATCCCCTTTGGCTTGGGCCCACCAACAGCTCCGCCCTTGTTGAACATGCGGGCGGTTTTAGTCATTTTCTTGTTCATCACTGTTACCTGCGTATAGGTTGTCGAACACTCTGTTTACGTCCAGCGTGTAATCCAAGTCGGACTTGGAATAGTGAATGTGCTGTGACGGCCTAAAATCTGGCGCCCCCTCTCCAGTCGAGAACCACGCCGGATGTGTTACCCGGACTCGGTTGTTGGGTAGCGCTACAATATTTCCTGTCCACGGGCCTGCATCCAACAGCTCCATTACATGGCTTTGCTTGTGCTGTGCAGGGTCATCCGCAATCTCACTGTCGGTGTAGTCCACCGTGAATAGGTACTTGGCGGGATAAAGCTCGCCATCAATCTTTGCCAGCCAAGGACACGGTGTCGCCCTGTCAAGGACATACACGGCGTGCTCGCGAGAGGAACAGTCCCAAGGCTGTGCCGCATATACCGGCATCGGATCTGGCCACTCTTCAACGGGAGTGTCGGCCATTAATGCCGTTATCGGCATTCTTGCCCACATTGCGCCACCATGAACATTTGGATCGTCGTTGTCGTAGGTTTCAGCGCCCGTGAAAATGACCTGAAAGCTCAGACAGCGAGAAGGCATTGTGGTGACGGCAATTGCCATCGCGTGAAGAAACTCACCGTGATATTTCTGGTGATTGTGCGTGTATTCACGCCGCACCCAGCACTTAAAGTGCGGAATGTTGCTTTGCAAAAAAGCCACTAGCTGTCCTCCCCGTAGAACTTCTTCTCCCACTCCCTGTGTCTTTGGAGTGGAACCTTGTAATACGGGAAAAACCGAACAATGTATATACATAACTTGTTAAGTGTATGGAGAAGCCACGGCAAAGGCCGCATATAGTCCATAAACAAAACAACTCTAGGGTGGTCTGTCAGGTTGATAGCAAAATGCTCATAGGTGTCATCGAAGACAACAACCTCGCCATCCTTCCATCGATACTGCTCGCCCCTTACTGAAAGGGTACAGCCGTTTCCATCCGTGGGAATATCCACGCCAAGGTGCATTCTTAGCACGCCCGACCACGGCCCCTCATGGGGAACCAGCATCTTGTTGGATTCCAGTATGGAAAAGTAAGCAGACACAATGCTTGGGTCGCTATCCACGGCCTTCATTGTCTCTGGAAACTGCTCGCAGTTCTTTTCAAAGCGAATATTGTTCGACTTCAAGAAAAACATCTTCCACTTATCGTCGTTGGAGATATACACCTGCTCAGGACTAATGTCCTGAAACAGCGGAAAATCTGCCATGCGAACCCTGACTTTGTCGAACTCGGCCCTGATCGCCGGATAGCTACCCTCTAGCGTCTTTGCTACAGGAAAATTCTTGGTGTCAAAGTAGGCCGGCCCACCCAGCCGAGAGCGCCGACGAAACAGCGGCCTAAGCCGCCGCTCCAGCGCATCAACTTTGCCGTGCCAAGCGTTGACCTCTGCGCTTGTTTCAGTCATTAGTAGTAGTCTCCCCGTCTACCGTAATCGACGTACTCATCCTCCTCATCTGTTCGGAGCGACAAAAAGCCGCCCTGACGGAATCTGAGTAACGCCTGCGTGGAAGAATCTACTAAGTCATCATGCTCGCCCGAGGGGAAAGCCGCGAATTCTTGGACAACATCTTCCGCGAATCGTGTCTCTGGCGCCCATACAACGCCAGAAGCAAACAAGTCAGCAACAGCGTTTACTCTTGCTATCTTGTCATTACCACGGGACGGGGTGTATTCCGATACCGGAATCCCCATCGCCCGTAGTTCAAAAATGAGTGGCATCCCTGCCGCTTTAGCCTCCACTATAAATGCGTCTGGTTGCATCTCAGCCCAAAGCTCGTAAGCCTTTCGCTTGAGTTCAGGAAATTCCAGACGTTCCTTGTAAGCATCCAATAGGATGATATTGGGCTTGGTAGCCCCTTCCTCGTCGGGTGTGTAGAACACGCCCCACGTTGTGCAAGCCGAATAGTCTGATCTTTGCGTTTTTAGAAACGCGGTGTCCCATGACTGAATAATAAATTCACACATGGGCGGAGAGTCCTTTTCCCAGACCTGCCACCATTCTCGCTTGATNAGTGCGCCCTCTTCGGACGTTGGGTTTTGCTGGTACTGTGCATTCCATTTTGACGATGGAAGTTCGCTATGCAGAGCCTCTAGCTCTGTTTGGCTCCAGAACTCAGGCCACAGGGGCTTCCCCGAGGGCATGATTGCCGGAAACTCTATAACCTCCCACTCATCGCTACCTGCGCGTTGAGTCGAAGACTTAATAATCTTGCCGGTCAGATCCCGCATGTGCCAGCGGGTCATCACTACTACGATAGCGCCTCCCGGCTGTAGACGCTGTCGGGGACCGGATGTGTACCAGTCATAGGTTCTGTCAAAGACCGATGGGTCTCCAGACTGGCCCTCCTGCTCTGAGTGAGGGTCATCAATGATTAAAAGGTCAGCACCCTTACCTGTTACGGCTCCGCCGACACCAATTGCGAAGTATTCTCCGCTTTTGTTGGTGCTCCAGCGTCCTGCCGCTTTAGAGTCCGCTCTAAGTTTTAGACTGGGAAAGACTGCCTTGAAGTCTTCCGCGTCCACAAGGTTTCGCACTTTTCGGCCAAAACCTACCGACAACTCCGCTGTGTGGGCTGTCTGGATGATCTTCTTCTCTGGATACTGGCCTAAAAACCACGCCGGAAGAAGATAGGAGGCAAACTCAGACTTAGTGTGTCTGGGCGGCATATTGATAATTAGCCGCTTTAAATCGCCTCTTGCGATCCGCTCAAACGCCTCCGCCATAATCTTGTGGTGACGCCCCTCAATAAACGCCGGCCACATATATTTGACGAAGCCCATGAAGGTCTGCTGTGCGTCTTCTTTTCTTTTGGCTTGCTTGACCTGATCAAGAAGCTCTGCCGCCCTGAGCTTTGCCTCTGGGCCTGCGCCTTTAAGTCGCTTTGCGATCTCCGGCGTTATTAGTTCTGACATTGGTGCTCCACCAGACGTGGACTCTTCCACAGCTCTCGCACCGTGCGTACTCGGTTACGACACGTTTTTTCCTGACAACCTGCCTGTCTTCGGTAGCTCCACCGCAACTACACTGCATCAGGCCATCCTTGCTTTCTTGGTGCGAGGAAATGATCGATTTTTTGAGCGAGAAGCCACCTTTAGGTTGCTTTTCTCGTTTGATCCACCCTTCGCCAAGGGCTTTTTGTGGGCCACGTCTTTGCCGTCACCCTTGCTGACCTTGCCCGCTTTTTCCATTGTGGCGCGTGCCGCATTCCTTTTGGCGCGGTTTTTCTTCTGCTTGGGCTTGGAATGGTAGTTGTCGTATTCCTTGCGGTAGTCGCGTCTCACCTGTATCCGCCATATCCCATCGGCTGGTAGAAGCTACCTATCCCACCCATAGATCCGCCATAGCCGCCATAACTGGAATATCCTCCGTAGGAAGGCTGTTGATATGACTGTTGATATGACTGCTGATATGGCTGGCTATATCCGCCGTAGTAGGACGGCTGACCGCCAAATCCACCAAAATATGAGCCTCCGCCGCCAAATTGGCGCCCACCAGAGCCCATGCCGCCGTAGTAACCAGTGCCAAGCCCTACCGGCGAGGAGCCATACATCCTGCGTCTTTGGGACTGCTGGGACTGGAATGGGCTTAACTGTTGGGGTGGTTGTGCCTGCTGAGATGTCTGCTGAGACGTTTGTGCGCCTCCCTTTCCAGATCCGCTGGCGCCGCCCTTGCCGGGAAGACCAGCGGGAGGAGGTTGTGATGCTGTAGATTGGTCACCCGAACCTGAGCCAGTTTGCCCTGTGTTAGTTTGGCCTGTGTTGGTTTGGCCTGCATCGGCGCCCCCATCACCCTCTGTTCCGGTCTGGGCTTGATATTCAGGAACGTCAAAGTAGTCTTCGGCCCAGCCTTTACGGCCCTTTACGTTAAATACCTTTTCGCCAGCCTTGGCTTTTTCATAGTCCTTGTAGTCAGGGCCTTCTTCAATTACGTTCCTTTTGCCCTCTGTATGGGCTTGGATCTGGTCTGTGCTGTAGCCCTTTCGGAACATGTCCTCAATGGCGTTGTTACGACGATACATCTGCCGCTGAAGATCCTTGTCCATCGTTCCCGTGGACCCTTCATAGTACCCTGACTGGGCATAGACATCTTCTTTTCGGCCTGCCCTCTCTCTAAGCCTGTCATCAAGAGCGCCTTGCCATCTTGACTGGGGGCCAGCATAGTAGAGTTCTGCTGATTCATCGACATCAGCGCCAAATAGCCCGCCAAAATCGTCGCTGTAGTCCCTGCTGGGATCGTACATGTTCTCTTCTAAAAACTTGTTTTTGTCCTCAAAATACTTCTTTTTGCGGGCCTCTTCCTCTGGGCTGTTTAATCCAACCCCGGTATTAGTGTCATACCAGCCTTTTTCTGGATCCCACTTAATCATTGGGCGCCCCCCTTGCCTCCGCCTGACTGGGTACCACCTTTTCCACCGCCCATTGGCTGTTGATTAGGCTGTTGCTGGTAGCCCATGCCATAGCCTGTTGAGTAGGGGTTGGTGGGCTGTTGGTTGCCGCCAGCCTGCTGGTTATACAAGTTCACGCCTGCTATTCCAGAGCCAAGTAGCTGATCGCTCTGGGGGAGCTGGCCTGCGCCAACAGTGGTGGTGCCGTCTGGGTTGGTAGTGCCCATCATGCCGCCAGTCAATGTCCGATATCCGGGCGGCAACCCAGAGGCGTCAGTCAATGACGGACTTCCAGTAGCCCCGCCGCTAAAGTCCACAGGGATGCTCATCGTTTCGCCGGTTTGCGGGTTGATATAACTTCTGGAGTTTCCTGTTTGCGCGCCTTCACTTAGCACGAAGCCGGGGGGTATTCCTAACTGCGCCCGAGAGCGGGCAACGTCTTGTCGGTATTGCTGTGAAGCATAAGGGCTTGGAAAGCCACCACCAAAGGTTCCCGTTGCCGTGTTAAAGCCCGGAGCGGCCATACGGCCACCAAACCCTCCACCCATGTTGTTGAATCTAGGCCCAAAGCCTCCGCCATAGGGATTGCCATACATGGGGGGCCTGCCACCGCCCTTACCGCCTCCCATTGGGGGCCTGCCGAAGCCACCCCCATAAGGGTTTCCATACTGCGGTCTGCCGAAGCCGCCCCCATAGGGGTTCCCATATTGTGGCCCACCAAAGCCTCCGCCATACATTGGGGGTCTGTAACCGCCCTTGCCTGCGCCCATCTGGGGCCCGCCCTGTATGCCATAGGGATTACCATACACTTGAGGCCGAGTGTCGAAGTCGTTCCCTGTCTGCATATCGCCGGGAAGGAAGGTGTCGCCCGTGTCGGGGTTGATGCCTAAACCCCCTGTGCTGTCTTGTGGCGGCACAAACTCTGGCTCATAGCCAAGGTCGCTCGTATAGTTTACCTGCTGACCCTTAATCCCTGCCGTGCCCCCATATGGATCTAAGTCGGGCTTTTGAAGACCCCCAAGCATCGACTGCATATGCTGTGCATTCGCGGCGGCAATCTGCTCCGGAGTCATCATGCTTGGGTCATATCTCATAGTTTTTCCCTATTCAACTGCATTCTCCGGGCACAGGTGCCCCTTCACCAGCCTTAGACAGGTCTAAGTCCTGTCTAGACTTGCTTAAATTCTATAAATAAAACAAAACAGGACGGAAACAAGTGCTTCCGTACTAAGTAGAACTGTTCTAGAGCTAGAACAGAAACAGATCTAGAACATTCCTAGTACTAGGACAGTCCTAGATAGAAAAATCTCCAGATTTTAGAGATCATACCCCCTTGACAAAAACATGTCTACAGTAAGACATGGTTTTTTTGGTAATTTTTGGCAAAAAGAGTGATTTTTAGGATTATTTATGGGGGTGGGGGGACTCCTAGACTTATTTCTGAGTAATTTTTCCAGAAATATACCCCCCCTATGCGAAACACACGCCTATTTTTGTAAAAACACGGACATTTCGACAAATAACGTGTTAGACAGAGCAAAATTAGGTAATTTTTTGAGCGGAATACTATGTATATAGAATCAGGTACCCGCGCTCTGTCAGGGGGGGTGGGGGTCGGCTAGTGCATGATGGATCGATCGGGCGCTTTTCCAGACTCATCCGGCGTTTCCGGCGAGTCATCGACCGACTCCAGCATGGTNTCCAGCTCGGCGAGCAGTTCCTCGCTCGACTTGCTATCGCTGGTCTCGATCACGTCTCGGAACATGCCGACCGACTTACCTAACAGCTCGGCCGCTCTGATCTTATTGCCATCAGCAGGCTCGGCGCTGTCCGTCCATTGGCGTAACTTGCCCAGCACTCTCTCCCTGTCTGAGAGGGCAGAGGCCA
>JGI25128J35275_1000077_pt1 | contig 27565 bp, 51 predicted proteins | sample ETNvirenome_2_60_FD_35275 | JGI IMG/M metagenome (IMG submission 35275)
AGCGTATGAGGATAAACTCAGATGGAACTACTAGGTTTAGTTACGATGCATCTGTTGAGTCTTATGGTGGTAATTTTACTGTAAAATCATTAAATGGATCAGATGGTGATGCTACTTTAGTATTAATAAGTGATGTTGGAGCGTCAAATGAAGATACTTGGAGGATTAATGCTGATGGAAGTGATAACGACCTTGATTTTATAAATCATAATAACACAAGGATGACTCTAACTTCTGGAGGTAATCTAAATGTTACTGGAACAGCAACTGTTAATGGTGCATTAATAGACCTTAGAGCATCTGCTGATACTGATTCAGAGATTATATTTAGAGAAGGCTCTACTGCAAAAGCTATGATATTTAACGATGCAAGTACAAATTCATTAAGCTTATCTGATGGTGGTGGAACTTTAAGTTCTGTTGTTAATATAAATTCTTCCAATGTTGGTATTGGAATTGTTCCTGTTGCAAGTCAAAAACTTCAAGTAAAAACAGCTTCTAATATTAATTTTTCAGTAAGTGCAGTTGGTTCGGCTTTACGAATAAATTCAGTAAATGATGCCGCAGATGCAACTGCTCCTTTAGAAATGAACGCATCAAGTACAAAGTTTCTTTCTGATGTTTCAGTAATAAAAGGCACAACCTCATCAACTCAAAATGTATTAGGAGTAGGTAAAGCTGGTAATATTGAGAGTTCTGGAGGTGGTGGTGGATTTTTAACTGTGCATGGTAACACAAATAATCAAAGAGGTCAAATAGAATTAGGTTCTGATAATTTAGTTGGTGATGGCTCTATAATGGGAAGAGTCTTTTTCTATAATTTAGATGGTGGCTCAAGCGTAGTATCAAGAGCGCAAATAAGTGCTATGCGAGATGGTGCTGATGATGCGAGTAAATTAGTTTTTGCAACTGAACCTACAAGTGGAGATGTTACTGATAATTTTGTTTTAGACGCCAACTCCAGAATTTCACTAAGTAATAATGATAATAATACTGGCAATACAGTATTTGGTAATACAGCTTTTAACGCAAGTAGCGACAATGGTTCAGATAACAATACAGCAATAGGATATTTAGCAATGGGAACAGGAACTGTTTCTGGAGCAGAAAACAATACAGCAGTAGGTCGCCATGCTTTAACAGATATTACAAGTGCTAATTACAATACAGCAGTTGGCTCTGGTGCTTTAGCAAATGCTACTACAGGAGAAAGAAATGTAGCGATAGGAGCAGATGCTCTTGGAACGGCTGTTAATGCAGACTCTTGTGTTGCAATAGGCAACTATGCAATGGGTGGTGCAAATATGACAGCAGATGGAACAGTTGCTATTGGTAAGGCTTCAATGCAGTTACTTACATCTGGATTAAATGTAGGTGTAGGATTTCAGAGTGGTAGCCAACTAACTACAGGGACTCAAAATACGCTGATAGGATACCAAGCTGGGTTAAATATTAATGAAGGTGGCAGAAATACAGCAGTTGGTCATTCAGCTTTTGGTGGAGCTTTAGATGCAAATGGTGATGAGTCTTTTGATAATACATTTATAGGTTTTGGCTCTGGTGCTGGTAATTGGGTAACAGCAGTATCTAATAAAAATACGGCAGTCGGTTCTTATTCCATGCAAGGTGCTATGAATGGTTCATTAAATAATACTGCTATTGGATATGGAAGTTTACAATCTGTGACTACAGGAGATAGTAATTCTGCTGTGGGAAAATCTTCAGCAACAAATATAAACACAGGTGGGAATAACACAATAATCGGTGTAAGTGCTGGAGCTAATACTGTAGCTCTTACAACAGGAAGTGATAATACATTAGTAGGAACTTTATCTGATGTTTCGGCTTCTGGAGCATCTAATCAAATTGTAATAGGTAAAAGTGCAAAAGGACAAGCAGATAACTCAGTAACTCTTGGTAATAGTTCTGTAACTAAAGTTTATATAGCACCAGAGTGTGGTACAAGTGCAACTCAAGCTCTTGTTTTTAAAGATAGTGGTGGAGAGCAAGGTCAAGTTGTATATGATCATGGTAATGGACAATTTCAGTTTTATGTTGAAGGTGCGATAAAAGCAAGAATAGAAAGTGGTGGTGCAATTTATTTAGATGGTGGTGGTATTAAGTTCCCAGCATCACAAGTTGCTCATGCAGATGCAAATACTATGGATGACTACGAAGAAGGTACATGGGAAGTTACAATGGCGTGTAGTACAAGTGGGACATTAACTCTTAATTCAGGTCAAAACACAGGTTCTTATACTAAAGTAGGAAATGTAGTTCATGTAATTATGAAAGTGGATATTGAAACAGTTAGCAGTCCTGATGGTTTTTTTACTGTTGGTTTACCTTTTACTATTGGAGATGGAACACATGAATCTAAAAGGTTTACAGGTTCAGTTACTATTACTGGAACTAGTTTAAATTGTAGCAATTTTTCTTTAATTGGAATTGAAGGAGAGGGAGGTGTAAGAGTTTATAATGGAACTGGAACTGTACTTGCAGATGATTCCGCAGATGCAATAGCAAATGGAAACGATTTTTATTTAAGTGCAACGTATCAAGTTTAATTGGATAATTAAAAAGGAAAAATAACATGGCTTTAACAAAAGTAGAAAAAGATGATTATGAAGTAAGAGGTGAACACAAACATATCAATGTTCGTACTAAAACATCTATTATGGAAGATGGTGTAGAAATCTCATTCAAATATCATAGAAAAGTATTAACACCAGATATGGATATAAGTGGTGAAAGCGATGAATTAAAAACACTTGCTGGTGCTTTATGGACAGATGACATTAAGAAAGCATGGGCAGATAAGCAAAAAGAATCAATTTAATTAACAAGCAAGGAGTCGAAAATGGCTAAAAAAGAAAAAGAAAAGCCAGTCTTGAATCTCGATGGTAAAGAATATGTAATCGAGGATATGACTGATTTACAAAAAGAAAAAGCAAGTGAAGTTGCTTTATATCAAAATCATGTAGCAGATGTTCAAAATAAGCTATCTACAAACGCTTTTATGAGACAGCAACTAATTGAGTGCGAAAAGGTCTTTGTAGATAAACATCAAAAAGGTGTTAAAGAGCTAAAAGAAATGCTTGATAACGATCATTCGCCCCATGATATGGGAGATGAAAACGACTAATGATTATTAGGCAATGCTCCCATGATTATGATATTACTATTCACTTAAATAATAAAAAAGGAATAGTAAAAACATTTTCTCTAGTTGATGGTACATATGCTACAATAACATATCCAAATTCTAAGGAATATTTCCTTTTAGTAGATGGAGAGATTGTAAAACAATCTAATTCATTTAAAGTAATAGAAGAAGAATATGTTAAAGAAGTTGCCAAGAAAACTTCACATGGTCATGGGAGGATTGATCTATCCAAACATAAATTAATAAATAATAAGGTTGTAAATAAATGAAATCACCAATATCTAAATTAGTAGAATGGCAGATAAAAACAGGACAGCTTGATGGTTGGACTGCTTATCATTTAGGAGCAGGAGCTTTTTTCTGTAAAATATTCCAATGGTTAAATTGGAGTGATTTATGGTGTGTTTTAGGAGTATTGATACTTGGTATCGCTTGGGAGATTTTCGAGTGGATAGTAGAGGATTATAAGCCTTATGGCACTAAAAAAATATGGGCATACAACACGATGGCTGATATAGTTGTAGAAACTGGTATAGCTTGGTGGATGGTGCTATGAACAAAGTAATAGAAAAATTAGATAATGGAGATTTTAAAGTTGTTAGTACGAGTTATGATATTCCTGTTAAGTACAATGGGGATACAAAGTTGCAGTCAAGGATGGATCGTAGGAAATATCCCTCTCACACCGCAGGATACAGTTACCAATACAGTTTTTATAGAGATAGTGGATGCTGATTCTACAACACATTGGTATCATGGGAAGATTTACGATCATTCAAACTGGTGCTATGCTCANGATGAATGGGAAGATATAAGGATCAAATGAGTGAAAAACCAGATACCGCTAGAAGTTATAGGACTACTATTCTTGACGATAATGCCATTGTTAGTATTAACCTTAAATGGCTTGGTCAAATTGCAGTTCTTATCGGAATGTTGGTATATGGTTATTGGCAGATTGAAAGTAGGATTAGAAAGCTTGAGAATAATGTTACTATTGCGAATGAACAGATTGGGGATTTACTTAGTAAACATATCATGGAAGAAAGGGCTGAACGACAAGAGTTGGCAGACAAGGTAGCTTGGTATGAAAAAAACATCAACCCCTTATCTTGGGGTAAAAAGAAAAGAGGTAAGAAATAGTGGATACAGCGACTTTATTAGAAGCATACGGAACTTTAGGGGCAACAGGAGTTATTTCTCTTTTATTTGGTTTTATGATTACCAATCTAATTAAGTCACAATCAGCACAAAATGAGGCTTTAGATAAAATGTCAGTAGACTTAGCAAAGGCAGAAGGTACAAGTTCAAATGTTGAAGGAATTTTATTAAAATTGCTAGATAGGATTCAGAGAGATTCTGAGTCTCAATCAAATGAAAGAAACAGAAGGCATGAATCTCTTATGAAAGAAGTAGATGATTTGTCTGATAAAATTAGTTATTTATCTGGAAGAATCAATGGTGGAGGAAAGCATTAATGGATAGCTTAAAAGTCGCCTCAATAAGCTTTGCAAATTATGGAGCTTATTTAGCTGAAATTAACTTACTATTGCAATGTATCGTAGCAATAATGAGTATAATATACTTAGGAATAAAAATAAAAGGAAAGAGTAATGGACATTAAATTAATGTTAGTAAAAGTTGCTGAAGAACAAGCAGATAAGATGAAGGAACAAGCCGTAGGCTATACTCAATCAGAAGAGTTTGCTGAAAAAATGGCTCAGTTAATGAATGATAAAATAAACATCCCATTTGTTAAAGAAGAAAAAGAGGGCGAACTATTTAAAGAGTTTGCTGAGGTGGTTCAAGATTTAATTGCAGGAATATTTAAAAAGTAATGCCTAGAAAGCGTGATCCAAGATTAGCTAGGCATGGGCTAAAAGGGTACAATAAGCCAAAGCGTACCCCTAAGCATCCTAAAAAATCTCATGTAGTTCTTGCAAAAGTTGGAAGCAAGGTCAAGCTCATTAGATTTGGACAGCAAGGAGCTAAAACCGCAGGTAAACCAAAACGAGGTGAATCTGCTAGGATGAAGGCAAAGCGTAAGTCATTTAAGGCTAGGCATCGAAAAAATATAGCAAGAGGCAAAATGTCAGGTAGCTATTGGGCAAATAAAGTTAAATGGTAGGAGTGTAAAATGCCAAAAGGAAAAGGATACGGCTTTGGAAAATCAAAGCCAAAAAAGAAACGTAAGGCAATGAAGAAAGGGAAGAAGAAGTAATGTATAAGTTCGGTAGGCGGAGTCGAGAACGGCTTAAAGGGGTGGATGTTAGATTAGTCAATGTATTAAATGAGTTAATTAAAATGATGGATGTTACTATTATTGAAGGACTCCGTTCTGCTGAACGCCAAAAAGAGCTTTTGGCTAAAGGTGCAACTAAAGTAAAATACTCTAAGCACATGGAAGGAAAAGCAGTTGANTTATCTCCATACCCAATAGATTGGGAAAATAGAGATGGTTTTTATTATATGGGTGGAATGATTCGTGGCATAGCTAAACAAATGGGAGTTAATGTGAGATTTGGTGGAGACTGGGATAGTGATGGAGATACAAAAGATAATTCTTTTGATGATTTAGTTCATGTTGAGATTAAAGATTAAATTTGTTAAACATTTAACAAAATTACTATTGCATTAAAAAGATTCACATATTAACTTAGGAATAATATGGCATACTGTACAGAAAGAGATTTAAAAGATGTTTATCCATCAATAGATGAGTTTGATACTAAAACTCCTTTATATGGCTGGGTAGTCCATAGCAGTAACCTATACAGAGCAGATAATTGTGGTCTTGTCACTCAACTTTTCGCAAATGGACAAGACTTAGGGAATGCTCAAGCAAACAGCGGAGTAGTAAATTCTAATGGGGAATGGTATTATGAATCCACATTAGATGCTGTTTATTATTATAATAGTGCAACCAATCCAAATGATATGCTTATGGAATCTGGTGACGATTGGGCAACGCTAAAAACTCGCTATATATCTAATGCTGAAAAGTACCTTGATTCTAGGCTTGATGGCAGACTACCCAGAAAACAATTCAAAGATAAAGATGGTAGTTATGACTACACGATCATAAGGACTACTGCTTTACTTGCTTGTTATTTTCTTATTAGAGCAAATGATCCTACTTCTGAAGTAGCAAATGCTTTATTTGAGGAAGCAGATAGAAATATACTCTCTTTAAATGATGGAAGCACTAAATTGTCTTGGCAAGTTTCAGGCGATGCTAGTAAAGGTGTAATTAGACAAGTTTCCGTAAGTGGCTCAGTTAATCTAGTAGATACAAGAGGACATTATTATGATGTCTATGATAGAATAGGAGTTAAGATTACAACTGCTGGTGCTTTAGGTACGGCTAAGTATTCCGTATGGCAAAAAGATGGAGACAATCTAGGTGCTGAGAGAATGAACAATGGAGATACGGCAGATTATATAGATACAATAAATGGTCAATATCAGCCCTTAGCTAATGATGTCTACATTAGGTTTGCAGGGGATACAGCAGATACAGCTACACTAAATGACAAATGGGAAATAGAGTTCTTTGGTAAGAATGAATCAGTAGATGACACAGGGATGCCATACTCGATTAGGATGACTAGGACTTAATGGCAATTACATTTGTTAATATTTGGGAAACAAAGATTTTGGATACTATTAGAACTTTTCTTAATGATGAGTTTGCAGGTAGTATCCCAGTATATACAGGAAATTTTAAGGATATGGGCAATCAGTCTATACGCCTTAATCCAATAGGCTCTGACCTAGTTAAATACGATGCAACTTCAGAGACTAGAGAATATATTTTAGATGTATCATATACATTTAAAGAAAAAACAGTAAAAAAGGATACTTGGGAGCATATACTTCGTCAAGTATCACACATAGAAGCACTTTTCCATGACAACACATTTGGTGGTAGCACTACTTATTTTAATGGAAGGCTACAATCATGTCGAATTAATGAAAAGACTGATGAGGAAAATGAGATAGATGGTCTTAATGTAATGAGATGGGAATGGAAAGGTATGCACTTAGGAAATGTATCTTAAAGTAATAAGGAGTAGGGTATGAAAATAAAACTAAAGAAGGGGGAGAAGTTGCCATCAAATTATAACTATTGCAACTTACCCTATGATAAATGGGTAGCACTAAATCAAGGGAAAACTGTTGAGCTTGATATGGTGCCAAATCAATTAAATGAAAAAATAGATAAATTAAATTCCAAAAAAGGAGATAAGTAATGGCAGATGCAGTATTTTCACCAAAAGATTTTAAAGCATGGGTAAAGGAAGAAGCCGCCTGTGGAACAGCTAATAGTATTGATAGTGCCTGCTATCAGTTAGATGTAGATTCAGTTGCTTTTCCAAGTCTTAGTCCAAATCAAGTGGCAGGGATAAGGTCAAGAAGTGGCAGAGTTTTACATCAAGATGACTTTTTTCAAGATAATGATATGAGAGTAGTAGAGGTTTCTTTATCAGGAACTTTTCATGTTGATGGTGGTCATGTTATGTTAATGCAAAGTGTTGCTGGAAATAGCTTAACACCAGCAAGTATTGCTGATGTTACTGTTGCGACATCTGCTACTGGAGTTACTGGTAAATATGGCGAAACAGCAGGAGATAAAACATTTACACTTATTTTAGCACCACCAGATACAACAGATGGTTTTAATACAGTTTTAACTGGTTGCTTATGTACGAGCTTTACAGTTTCTGCTGATTCAGGTACAGATGGTGGGGTTTACAAGTGGAGTGCTACTATATCAACTGGATTTAACCCAACAACAAATGATGAAACAGCAGAGGCAGGAACTGCTTATGGAACTTCTTTAATTGGAATTTCAACACTATCTGCTAAAAAAGTTTATGGCTTAGATGTTGTAATGAGTTCTTTTGATGTAACCATTGAAAGTCCTGCTGTTTATACAGGGTTTAACTCTAATGGGTATGAGGCTTTTGGTAGGGGTGAAGAAATATCTATTACCTCAAATGCAAGTGTTAAATACGATTTGGTAACAAGACCATTATACCATGCATTTAATACGCAATCTGCTCATAAAGAAGCTAATTTTTTTACAATGACACAAACTTCAGCAGGAAATTGTTCTATTGCAATACCTGATGGAATTTTAACTGATGTTGTTTTCAATGAAGGTGATATTATGATGTTAGATGTTGCCATGAAGGCAGTAACTGGAGATCATGCTCCAATAACGATAGACTTAACATAATGAAGTTATCTACAGGAAAAGAAATTAAATTAAAAGAAATGTCTGTTGATGATATTGATTATTGCAATGATCTACCTCAAATGAAATATGAAAATAATGAAGTTGTATCTATTTCTAATTTAGCAAAAACAAGAACTGCTTGGATTCGCAAAGGTGCTGAAGGTGTTGATGATAAATTTATTAAATCACTTTCAGAAGATGAAAAAAATGAATTATCATTAGCTATACAAGAACATCAACGCTTGGGGGAGTAGAATCCCTTACTCTTGAAACTAATTTCTTAATAGATAGAAAATGTGAAGGGTGTATGTATCACGAGTACCCTTATAAAGCTCAAATTCCTGTCTTAATCAAGGGAAAATATACAACTCGCACATTTACATCAAATGATGAAGTTTGGGATGTTATTCGGCTAATAATAGACGAAACCAAAGAAGAAAATAAAAAAGGTAGAAGTTTCAATATCGCTCAATCGGTAATGGCACAACTACCTTTTTTTGCTTGTAGTAATATGATAATTGATAGTAAAGCTCAGCAAGATATATCAAGATTTATGTATGCAAGGCAATTTAAAATATCTCCATATAAAGGGAGTTATGGAGAACAACCTAAAAAATGGGTTGAAAAAAGTTTTTTATTAACAAATTTAATAGAAAGACAAAAAGCAAAGGCAATAAAAGATGGCAGACAACATAGTAAAAATTAAATTTGAAGGCAATAGCGATACGCTTACAAAAGCAATAAAGCAATTAGATACTGCTACAAAAAATTTATTAAATACACAAGCAAAAATTGTTGATTCTAATAAAAAGTCTCAATCTTCAAGTGAAAAAAGTAAAAATTCTATAAGAATGTTAAGGCTTGAGCTTAATCATCAAGGTAAAACCTTAAAAGATTTACAAGCTCCAATGTTTTTATATAAAGATGCTTTAAGAGGTAATTCTTTTGCATTAGCAATTTTAAGAAAAGCTACAAGATCATATATAAAAGATTTAAACTCTTCTAGAAATGCCACTAATAAAAATACTAAAAGTAACACAATACATAACAATAGTTTACTAGCATTAGGTCACTCAGCAAGACAAACAGGTGGTGCTTTTTCTGTTTTGAGGTCAAAGTTATTGCTTGTAAATTTTGCTTTAGGGTTAGGTATAAGGCAATTAAATAAATTTGTACAATCTGCATCTCGTGTAGAATCAATGTCTAGAGCTTTTACTACATTACAAGGTGGGGTTGGTAATTCATCTATAGCTATTGAAAAACTGCAAAAAGCTACAAATAACACGATGACATCTTTTGATTTATTCCAGCAAGCTAATAATGCTATGATTTTAGGGATAAGTAAAAATTCAGATGAAATGGCTAATATGTTTGATATGGCTCAAAGATTAGGTCATGCAGTAGGTCAAGATACAAGAACATCTGTTGAGTCATTAGTTACTGGTATAGGAAGGCAGTCTCGTCAAATGCTTGACAATATAGGTATTATTGTAGATTCTAAAAAAGCGTACAAAGACTACGCTTCTGAAATAAAGAAAAACGTAGATAACTTAACAGACTTAGAAAGAAAACAAGCATTTTTGAATGCTACGCTAGACTCTGCTAGAAAAAAACTAAAAGGACTACCTAAAGAAGTAACAGATAATACTATGGTTTTTCAGCAGTTAGGGGTAGAGTTTGAAGAAGTTTCTGTAAAATTAGGAGATGAGCTTATGCCTATTTTTATTGAAACATCTAAGGTGTTAATAGACTTACTTGGAAGCATTGATAATAAAAAAATTATATCATTTGGAGCTACAATAGCTTCAGCAACTGAGATATTTATTGCTTATAAAAGTGCTGTTATTTTAGCCAAAATAGCAACTATGAATTTTAAAAAAGCATTAATAGGTTCTGGTATTGGTGCAGTTATCATTGCATTTGGATACGCTTTAAAACTTTTAAACGAAGAGTTGATGCTTCAAAAACAAGCATTTGCAAATGTTCAAACAAGCATAGAAAATTTAAAAACTGAAATTAGTAACTATAAGGAAGTTCTTGAAAATGTAACAGAAAAAGAAGAGGAAAGAGCTAAGAAAATTATAGAAGATTATGGAAATGCAGTTAAGTCTATGCTTCACTTTCAATCTGAAACAGCAAAAGCTATTAGTGAAGAAATAAGATTAATGCAACTTTCTCAAGAAGAAAGAGATAGAATGACTAAACTAAGATCAGATAGGGCGAAAAAATTTGCTGAATTTGAACAAAAATACGGAAAAGACACAGTTGCAAGAAATAAGGATATTTTTAAACAACTAGCAGTTGTTGTAACTGAATACGAATCTTTACAAGAAGATCAATTGCAAAAAGGAAATGAAGCACAGCAGGGAGCATTTGATTTTTTAATGTCTCTACAGAGAACGAGAACATCAGAGTTAAATAAAGAACAGCAAGCTATCTTTGATAATGAAATGTCTATTAATTCCTCTAGAACTGAAGAAGAAATGACGGCAATGGAAGAGCAAAAATTAAGACATGATGAATGGCTTGCATATAAAGCAGAAACAGAACAATCAGACTTTGAAAGAGAAGCTCTTATAAATCAAATGAGAACAGAAGGTCAGCAAAATGCACATAAAGAACATTTAAAAAGATTACAAGAAAAAAGAAAAGCGGAAGAAATAGCAGATACAAATTCTCTTAAAAAAATGCAAGTAATTGTAATGGCTAGTAAAGCAGTTACAAATCAAATAAAATCAAATTTAGATTCTCGAGTAGAGCAAGAATTAGCATCACTAAGAGATACCGAAGCTTACCAAAAAGCTAGTGCTGAAAAAAGACAAACTATGGAAGATAAAGTTGCAAAAGGATACGCTGAGCAAAGAAAAAGAATATTTATTTTAGAGAAAATGGCTTCTTTAGGAGAAGTTTACATAAGCACAGCCGAAGCAGTTCAAAGAGCAATAAAAATATCACCAGAAACATTTGGACAGCCGTTTGCAGGATACGCTGTAGCTTCTGGAGCTGTACAAGCTGGAGCAATAATGGCTCAACAACCGCCAGTATATGAAACAGGTGGTTTAGTTGGTGGTCGCAGACATTCTCAGGGCGGAACATTAATTGAAGCAGAGCAAGGTGAATTTGTAATGTCTAGGAGTGCTGTACAAGCAGTAGGACTAGAGCAAATGAATGAAATTAATCAGGGTGGTACTGGTGGGGTTACAGTAAATGTAACAGCACCACTTGTAGATGAAACAGTAGTAGATTCTATTATACCTGCAATAGAAAAAGCAACGAGGTTAAACTTAGCATAATGGCATATCCTTCATCAATAAAAGCATCAAATATAACAGAAAACTGGCTCTTTGAATTAGGATTTTATAATGGAGATGCACAAGGTTCTGGAGATGGTGGATTTGATGCAGTAAAACAAGCAGATGGAAACCTTAATTTAGTTAAAGGAGCTATTGTTAGTGATAGTGCAACAGCTATAGACGTAGATGATACAACTATATTTGCTGTTGGAGATTTTATAAAAATTGGGAGTGAAGTTTTATTAATCACAGCATTGACAGATAGTGATACGTTAGCAGTTACTCGTGGTGAAAAAGGAACTACTGCCTCAACACATTCAGATAATACACAAATCTATTGGCATAATTTTTTACCATTAGCTTTTTCAGATTATACAGATAATGGAACATTTTATCATGGAGTTATAACAAATAAGCCAGCTATTCGTGAAGCTATAGATTTAAAAACTTCTACAAATAAAACAAGTAATATATCTATTAGTTTTGCAAATTTTACTTATAGAGGAAATCCTGTATATAAAGAATTAATCAGCACCCATTACTATATAAATAGAGAGTGTAATGTTTATGTAGTGGTCAATGGACAAGCAAAAACAAAAATAGCATCTTTTAGAATTAGCGATATATCATTTTCAAGTAATATAGTTAAAGTATCTATGGTGAGTCATCGTCCGTGGGATAATCTTACAATTCCTCAAGTTCAAACAAATACCACAAAAAGATATTTCCCCATTGTATATGGAGATTATACAGGAGTTTCTAGTACATACGCTAGTCCAGCTTATTTAGCTGATTTACCCAATACATTGTTCCCTTTAGAGGTTGATAGTTATGGTCATTATTACACTTGTTTACTGCATAGAGATATAGGAACTAGTGATATAAAGCTTAGGTATTATGATGAAGGTTTGGATAAATTTATACCTTTAGATTATTCAGATACTAATGGAGCATCAAGCTACGAAAATGGATTTTCTTTAAAAACAGAATGGCATTTAAAAAGGCATTTTAAATTTAAACCTTTATTTGCTATAGAAAGAACTTTTGGAACTGATGTTGGAAATGTTTTTGATGATGATGATGCAGATGATGATAGTAGCACTAAAGCAGAGTTAGCAATTACAGCAAATGCCTCTGATAATCCTATTAGTGTAGATAAAGATAATTTATTTGATTTGCCTACATTTGATGATCCCCCAGATAAAACAAGCTCATCTAACAATCATGGCTTAACTTGCGAAGTAAGATGGGATTATACAAAATTTTTAGCTACAACAAACGCTACTGAAGGTGTAAGTGCCAATACATTTTCTATTAAAGATGCTTCAGATACAAGCTCATTAATTAGTTTTGGAACCAATGGTTCATTTTCTGACATTACTGATACATACACAACTGGAGGCGGTGCTAATATATCAGCTCAAACAGCATCTCACAACCTTGCTGTAAATTATAGTAATACAGGTGGTTTTCAAGAAGGATTTAGGCTAAGATTTAGTAGAGGAGCTAATTCAGCACAAACAACAACAATCCCAGGAATTGTTTCTGGCACAGCTCATAATATATTAGGGGTTTATGACATAAGATTTAAAGCTACCTGTGCTATTGACAGGTTAAATAAAAGTGATAATAGTAGAGTGACAAAAGTAAAAAAATTATATTGCAATGCAGATGGTCTTTTTGCTGGAATAACAGGAGGCACTTCTCATGGTACTAATATAATAAACGAAATTCATGATGCTCACTTAGATTTATTAAATAGATTTTGTGATATTGATGTTGCTACAAATCCTGCAACTAATATAGATGGATATAATGCTCTAAACTCAGATAGGTACTCAGATTGGGATATAAAATATTGGATACATGAACCTATTGAATTAAAAAAAGTATTAGAACAAATGCAATACGAAGGTTGTTTTATTTTTAGATTCAAGCAAGGCGACTTTAATCAACCTCAATACATTCATATCCCAAATACTATAAGTTCTAATTTAACTTTAAATAAATACGATTTAGAAAAAATCAACTTACAATCATCTAGTCCTGCTGATATAGTTACTAAGCAAGTAATTAATTACAATATACACCCAGCAAGAGGAGAGTATCAAGAAAATGTTACAGCATTAAATTCTACATCAAGAAAAAACTATAACATCGCAGATAAAGAAAATATTGAAACTATAAATTTAGATATGTTAGTTGGTGCTATAGGTGATACTGATCCTACAAATGACAATAGAAATGCATCATTCGCAGGTTATAGGCATAAACTATTTGGAGATTTATACTTAAAGATAAGTTGTGATATTATAAATCCTGCAAAGTGGGTAGATTCATCATTAAATCCAATAGAAGTAGGATCAATAATTGAATTTGATGAAAATAATATGTATCCAGAAACACCAATAGGATTTAACTCAGATGACTGGGATGGATTAAAATTTATAATAACAAGTACATCAAGATCACTTGGTAAACTTTCAATACAAGCTAGGAGCTTATAATGGCAAATATGAATATAAGAACACCAAGATTTTATACAGATTTAATTTCATACAATATAACAAGGGGAGTAGCTCAAAATGGAAACTATGATATTCAGGCAACTAATAGTGGAAACAATTTAGTTGGAATCACAGATGGAGGTGGTTCTGAAATGGATTTATTTGATTTAAGACCTTTAAATCAAGTGACTTTCAATACATCAAGAACTGCTACAGAAAAAGCTGATCATGTAGTAATTACATTAGATATGCTTGGAGATTCAAGAATTAATTTTGTTGCTATATTGAATCATAACCTGACATCATGTACTGGAAAAATTAGAGTATCAGCATCAGATACAAAATCTCATGTAGAGGAAGCTGATTTTGGAAGTGCAACTGCTATAGATTGTTCAGGGGGAGAAATTGTAAATGCAGACACAATTTCATCAAATATTATAAACCCAGCAACAGATGGGAGTACAATATTTACTTTTTCAGAAAGCCATTTACGATACTGGGGTATTCAGTTTGAAGGTGTTCAACCAAATTTTAGTAGCACATCTCTAAAGGTGGGTTCTATTATAGTAGGTAAATATTATGATATGCCTAATTCCCCAGATTTAAATGTTAAAAGAACTATAGCGTATGATAATAATAAAATAACCGAGTCTTTAGGTGGTCAAAAATATGGACACATGATTAACTTAGGAAGGACAGCGACAAGCACATCTAAAAGTCCATTTGCAACTGCTTCTAATAAATATAATATACATGGTGGCAAGATACAATACGATATGAGTTTTTCTTACTTAAACAGTACAGATGTTATGCCTGATGAATATCATACAGTACAACATGGAGATAGCAACTTTATTAGTGATGTATGGAATATAATAGATGGAAATCACAGACCATTTATATTTAGTGCAGATAATGGATCAACTGGAGATAGTGCAGAAAGTGAGCATATCTTTGCAAGATTTGACCAAAATAAGCTTGATATGAGTCAAGTTGCTCCAGACGTATTTAATATGAAACTTAAGATTAAAGAAGAGTTTTAGGATCAGGTATAACTATATTCATATCTACAGCACTCCACCTGATTATACGTTCTATAAATACTGAAAATTCTTTTGTTGATAATGTCTTGGTACTTTCTACATTAAAATGATTTTTAATAGTGGCGTGCATTTCTTGTTCAGTATATCCTAGCTCTTCACCCAATATACCTACAATCTTCCAGTAGTAATTATTTTGTTGAGCAGAGCGTACACCTGTTTCTTTTAGCTCGATATAATACTCACCTTGCAATTTAGATATAGCATTATCAAATTCAGTCCTATTCAATAAGGACATCTTACCTTTTTCTATTTTACAAGCAAATCGCAGTCTGGACATATTTTAGCATCCCATAGTTTCATATCAGAGGATTTCCAAAGTTCACCTTCAAACATATTCCATTTCTTACGGCACTCTGGACACCACCACAAATCTTCATCTGCTCTGATCTCATCTGTTTTATGATTTTCTCTAAATCTAGTTTCTATAACATTACTTTCAAGGGCATCAATTACCCATTGTATAGAACCAAATTTACTTCTTTTTTCCTTTGCTTTTGCTTTCTTCAATTATACCACCTAACAATAATAAATAATTCCGTGCATCCTGTATTCTACCAACTATAGGTTCCTCTGATACTTCCTTGCCATTTAACACAAAGTTTCTAATTGAATCCATGTGCTTTAATAAATAAATAAGAGCTACTTGTTCTGCTCTTAAATTCATCCTATCTCCAATACTCTTAAAATTTTTAAACTTATCCTCATCTGAGACTGTATATTCTTCGCCCTTGACTAGCATAAGCCTATTCTCTTCATCTTGCATAGACTTTGCCCACCTCATAAAGTGACTAACTTTCATACTGAAACCTCTCTATAATCTGTAAAAAAACATGAAAAGCAATTAATAAAGCTATTGAAAATAAAAGCGTACTGAGGCTAAAGAAAAAAAATGTTACTACCCATTCTGCAATATCAAACATTATCACTATCAGACTCCAAATGTTCTTTATAATCTTCATCATATCTTTCTAAATCTTTAACTCTTTCAATGCTTATATAAGACCATGACTGATCTTTGCTATTGTACATCTTACTAACAAAAATATCCACTTCGTCATTAAGGCTCCAACCTGCCTCTTGCCATATCTCAACAGGCAATTTAACTAATCCTAAGCTATTACTTTTTAGTGTATATTTTTTCATTTTACTTCTCCTCCATTGTATAGTTTAAATATTCTCTGATTCTTTTTTCTAATGTATGTAATCTCCATGTCATCAATCCCCACAAGCATACCCAAAAAAAATTAGACAACAAAACATCAAATGCTTGTGTCTGTAATATCTCTGTAAAGTAGTGTAATATCACATTTTCTCCTTTATTTTTGTTAAATGTTTAACAAAATTAGCATAGATAGGGAAGGTCGAGATACTAACTTACCTCTAATGTTCCCTATCGCCACTAATATTTTGCCCCAGTTCTGTTTTAGTGCCAACCTTAACATTACATTTGTCAATAACTTTTTCACTATCAACTACTATACATTCACATCCTGATTGCTTATTGTTTCGCTCACAGGTTTGATTATTGATTATTGGGGCAATTCTCAATTAACTATTCAGTCCTTCTGCTAATCCATCTGAACATGAGTCACAAACTTCATAGCTACATAATGAACAGTTTTGTAATTCTTCTAAATCTCCTAACACATCATTAACTATATTACTTATTTCATTAATATGTTTTTGCAAACCAGACCTTGAAAAATCTCCAGTTTCTAATTCTGTATAACTCCAAATGCTAGTTACCTTATTTTTTATTTTTTGTAAGTCTTTCATATTCGCTCTCCTTGTTATATGAATATAGTTAGATACCTACCTAAAAGTCAAATGTTTTCTGTTTGAGTTTCAATGCTATCTCCTCATAGTCATTGTCTGTAAACTTAATAATTGTATTCTTTCTTTCTTTCACAGTTTCATACCATTGGGTGCCACGCTTTTCAACTGCCCACTCAACAAACTCGGCAGGAGTTTTGTGAGCAGAGAAACTTGAGGAGAACACATGACACCCAACACAGAGGCAAAAACCATTATCAATATCCCAACGAACAGAACGTATGGATCGTGAGTAAAAATGATGTGCATTTAGAGGTTTTGTCTTGTGACAATTTTCGCACATCCCATATTCTTTTATTTTGTCTGCCCATAGCTTATCTAGTTTCTTTGATAATGATTTCTTCACAGAGGTTTAGAATGGGGGTTCATCCTCTGTGGTTTCGGATGCTGACTTACCTTCTAATATATTAAGTAAATTCATCATATTAGCTTCTACGACCACCAAATCCCCAGTAGTTAATGTTGTATTTTTCTTATCAACTAAGCTCAAAGCTAACTTCAAACATACCTGCTTATGTATATCGTGAGTCCTATTATCTATTGTATTATTTGAAGAAGAAACCATAGGTTTAGGCTGAGTATTCCCTTGAGGTATTACGTTCCATGCAAACTTATTAGGAGCGTACTCATCTTTTCTAATATTAACTGTAGCACCCTTACCAAATGTACTAAGTTTTTTATGTAGGTTTTCTGTTGCAAAAAAGCTAGTTTCCTGACCTTCTTTATTTACTCCATACAGATACCAAGCACCATAGGCATTTTGACCTTGCTTTGGCTGATCGTATAATAATTCTACGACATTATCTGCATCCTTCGATAACTTAAATGAATCTTTATTTTCCATTATTTTCCTTTGTTTTTAATATGGTTTTAACTGATTCTGTAATATCTCTCCATTTATCTACATTGTGATCTTCATACGTTTCCATAGATGCACATTCTAAATATGGATCACGACCTTTAAAAAGATCAAGATACTCACTTACTCCTTCAAGTAGATCATCAATGCTATGCCTAACTACTGTTTGTTCTCCCTCTGTATTCTCAAAATATCTACCATCATCATCAGTATATCCACCCCAACAAATCGTAGCCATATATACATCTTGCCTATTCAACTGGAACAACCTTACAGTTATTACGTTCNAATAGCTTTACNACCATCATTCTAATAGCATCAATCTCNTCTTGACTTAGTTCTTCTGGAAACTCTACTCTAAATTTCCCTTGTGTTATTTCTTGTTGAGTGTTCCAATATTTTAATTTCATACGTTCTCCTTATGTTTGAATATAATATACTACGATAATATAAATCAAGTCTAACCTTTAATTAATTCACCCCATAAAGATGTTTTACCATCTACTATCTGTACCATGTGAACTGTAAAAAATCCTGAATGGTAAAAATCAACAATAGCAAAAGCGTGTTGCCAGTTATGTTGCCTGTTGCCTAACCAAGCATTTGATTCTGCACTCATATCTTTTAAGCAACCTATAGACCAAGCTGACTTGACCCCATCAATATGGGTAACGGAAGATTGTTGTATGTCGTGATGATGTCCATACATAACATTACCACCAAGACGAAGGAGGTGGTTACGAGTATGACTAATCCCAGCGAAATGATGTCCATGATAAAAGTTGAGTTTGCCAATCTTGAGCATCTTACCCAGCTTGTGATATTTATAACCACGATCTCCCAATTTAATAGCATTTTTAACCAAAAAATCCTTAGCAAGGTAGGGGTTTTCTTCAACAAATCTATTAAGCCAATCTTCATGGTTACCTTCAACAAAATGTCTCTCCTTTACGTTTGCTTTATCAAGTGATTCATCAATTATATCCATTCCTTTATTAACTTCCTCTATTTCTTTCGTAACAAATGGTAATTGATATTCTAGTGGTGGTCTTTTCTTTTTCTTCCATTGCCAATGAGATACTGACTCCCACTCTCCAGTATCTCCAAGATCAATATAACCATCAGGCTGTATGATCTCAATAGCCTGACAAACAACACTTATAGCTTTCATATCAGCCATAGGAAAATGTTTATCAGGAGTTACTATATACCTTTTAACTTTCATGCTTTCTCCTTATATAATTTTTTAATAGTTTCCTCATATAATGTATTAATAGATTCATCATCTAATCCTTGCTTATCAAATGACTGTTTTCTAGTCATTACTATCAATGGTGCATCAGCCAAACTTGTTGCTCTTTTACCATTTTCACTACAAGTCATTAATCTCCCTAACCATTCCTCTTTAGTAATTTCTTCCAATCCAATAGTCATTAATGGTTTTTTCATAATTCCTCCGATCTCAGCCATCTTTCTAATGATCTATCCCATTCTTTGTAGGTAGCTTGATTTTTATTATATTTGACCCATATCTTGTCAAATTCTTCCCAGTTTCTTTTTCTTAGGTGTCTCAATCCACGATCCATGCTTTGATCATTAACCCTATCATCATCAACCTCTTTCAACCTAGTTAAAAAGATTTTCTTTAAATTCTTCAATGTAGTCCTCATATACTCCTCTTCTTACGTCATACTTTAATTTAGCAGGTTCATTATTTGTAGGTTTACCATTCTTATACTGAAACCTAATCTTTTGAACGTGGATACCTGCGTAATCCTCACTTTCACTTCTATGTCTATGTACAGTTATAGCGTTATCTGCTTTATTATACCAGTTAGCTGATCCTGCAATATCGTAAGGGGTTGGCACTACTGGTTTTCTATCTACTCCATTCTCCATTTTTCTTGGATGTGCTACAATCCAAATGTGCATCTCATTCATCTTTGCAAATGCACTCAGTTGCGAAAGTACCCTCGATACATATAAAGTCTCATTCTCTCCATCTCCAAACTTATGCTCTAATGTATTCCACGGATCAACAACCAATCCCTGCAATCCATATCTATAATTTAATATCTTAGCTTGATCCATGATGTTCTCTATTGTTACAGAGTCCTCTTGTGTACCTATAAATTTAATATGGTCATTTAATAATTTCATTGTACTTCTAGCTGTTTTTTCATCCATCCTATCCTCACCCCAAAATGGCTTAGCAACAAACTTACCAACCAATTTAAGCAAATGATGTTTAACTGGAAAATTCTCTGCTGAGAATATACCAAAGTTCCACCCATAAAGTTTAACCATGTTTATCATAACTGCATCCATCCATTCAGACTTACCCATATTTGGGACACCAGTTATAATCGTGAGTTCACTAGGACTAACTAAATAATGCTGATCTACTGCTGACCATCCAGTAGATAAACCTTTAACATCAGGCTTTAATAATAAATCAATAGCATCATCTTCAACATCTTGCACCATAACAACGCCATCAATAGGGTAAGGGTGGGCATTACTAACTATCTCTTGAACCTTATCCTCTCCGTATTGCATCAGCACTTCATTGACATCCTTGCATCCTTCAGGATATGTCACTCTAAAGCATTTTTCACGCCCTATACGCCTAGATAATTCATCTCTTAGGTGTTTACCTGCCCCATCAGAATCTGTACATAATATGACAGTTTCAGCGTTCATCAGATGTTCCTCTGCTGATAATAAATAACTAAACTTTTTATCACTTGGTTTACTACCCTCAGCAGGAGCACCATCAGGAACAGACACCACATTCATAAATCCACATTCAACCAAAGATAAGGCATCCATTTCCCCTTCAGTTATAATAATAGTTTCCATTCCCTTCATATTGTCAAATCTATAAAAACACTTTTCAGCATTCTTTGATTGTCTGAACTTCTTGTCTCCAGTTCTTGATTTTATATTTACTACTTCCCCATCTTTGTAAAATGGGAAGTGAATCCATCTATTATCGTAACCTATTTTTTCTGCATCTACTGTTTGTTCACTTATCTTGCGATCCTTAAACCACTCATAAACATTCTCAGGTATTTCTGTTTTAGGTGGTGATGGTAATGTTGGCATCGGTACAACCTCTCTTTTTGTTAAATGTTTAACATTTTTTAACGAACCCTTCCAACCACAATGGTGACAGAACCAAATCCCTTCATCAATGTTTACTGCTAAACATGGATCAGATGATTTTTTTCTACTGGTTGAACACTTTGGACATTGTGTCTTTACTTCGCCTGAAGTATCTGTAATGTAAATGCCTTTCTCCTCAAATGTCATTATATCTCCTATTGGTTTTTGTAAGCGTTTAAAATGTTATTATACTTAGTAACTCCATTTCTAGATTTTTTTCTCAATGCCTCGATTGAAAAAATATTACTATGCCAAAAGCTATCTTCCAATGCCCACATCAAAACATTTTTCAGTTCCTCTGGATGGTGCTTGTCTTTAACTATCAAATTATAAATTGTATTTACCGATTCATTTATAACTGACTCATCTTTCCAATCCTTAACCATGTTTGGAAATTTAAAAGACTGAGTTTTATAAAAATGTTTTACTATTGTTTTTATAAACTCCAACTGTTTATTAGTTATCTCCTTATGTAAAGATACTTTACTCTTCTTATTAGAAGTATATATATATCTTATATTATTATCTAATAATATAGCTTGTTCGCTGTTTACAGGGGGTGTCTGCTCTAATGGTACTGTAGGTGCATTATTTAAGGATACCCCATTAAAATCCTCACTATGGGGGTCTTGGATTTGTTTCAATACCCCTACTGTAAACTCATGGGGGGTAAGGGATATATATCTCTTTTTAAATTTAAGTGTATTTTCTTCATTCTCAATAACAACTTTTATAAATCCATACCTTCTAAGTTCTTTTACAAACTGAGAAATGCTAGTCTTGGACAAGTTTAAAACCTTACTAAAGTAACTGTTATTTTTAGTGCAGTAACCACTTGGTTCAATGGTTGCTGTTATTTCTGAATATAAAAGTTTTGAATTAGCTTTTATATTTGGGTGGTGTCTTAATATAGATGGTACCATACCATAATTGCCAAAAATCATTTGTTCTCCTTTTATAAGGGTGAGCCTAAATAAATAAACCCACCCTATTAGTAATAAAAAAACCCCTTTAATATACTCAATTAATATGATCCCTGCAAGGGTTTTAAACAAAGATCATAGTAGGTGCATTTTTTCCCATTAACAACTTGACATTTTTTATTAGCGTAATCTATATTTATCCATTGGTGCAATTTTCTATCCATCATAATACCATCACATTGATAGCCAGTATTATAATTAGCACATTCCTTTTTTATAAATGTCTTAATGTTGTTCTTTTCTCGATTCATTCGTAGCATTTTATTTCAGCTTCCAACAATGCTCAGGCTTTCCATACATACCAAATTTCTTCTTACTTGTCTTTTCCAACTTTCCATCTTTTGTTAAGTTTGATAATGCTCTTCTAATTGAAGTTATAGGAGCATTTACTGATTTAAAAAAATCGCTGTAAATATCAGTAGGGCTTAAAGGTATTTGATGATTCTTAAATATCTCTAATATCTTTTGTTCTTGACTTATTATTTTTTTCTGAGATGTTTTTAATTCATCTCCTTTTAGGTTTGTTGTATTATAATAGCTCATATTTTCTCCTTTTAAGCTAGGGCTTGTTGTGTTAGTGGCATAGTATTTTTTTCTCTCTGAATACGTTTAGAATCTTCTTCAACGTAATTATAAATTTGATCTTTAAACATCTGTAAATAGTGATTAATAGACTCCTCACTTATCTCAAAGTGATGAACAAAATGACTTACAAGAAATCTGTTAAAAACTACTGGTATGCATATTTCAGTAGACCCAAATTCATCGTCATGATTGACCTTGTACCACTCTAGTAAAGCATCTTCAATTAAATCAAATAAATTGTCACAATCTTTTTGGTACAATTTATTTTCTTTTTTATGTTCTTTAGACATTGTTTTTTCTCCTTTTTGTTAAACATTTAACAAATTATTCTATAATAAAATTAAGATTAAAGCCTTGTCTTTTTTTACGCTCTATCTTTTTACCTTCACATTTAGCACAAGTAACTTTTTTCTTTCCATAGCTAGGAAAGTTTTCATAGTACGAGTAGCTACCTTCATCGTAAAATCTAGTATTGAAAGTGTAAAACTCCCAACACTTTTTGCAAGATGTACAGAAAAAAATATCTTCATCTGCTTTTTTTGCATCAAACTCAAACCCTTGAGATTTTTTATACATCACTTCTCCTTTTGTATTCGTTATGAGCAAATTTCTCTGCTCGTTGTTCCCATTTATTATCATCGTGAAAATCCAATCCATTGTGCAGAGCCATTTGACTTGCTTGGTTGTATTTCTTGAGATACTTCTTTAACCCCAATCTTTTACGATCTAGGGCATGACATATCTCATGCAACAATGTTATAATAAATTCTTTTTTAGTTTGTTTGGGGTTCAATATAATAACGTCATCCTCTGCAATATATTGACCTCTCAACTGAAATGAGTCAGTTATAAAATACATAGATTGTAGATTATAACTCTCTATGATCCTATCTATCTCTTTAATCTCTAATTGCATTGATCGTTCTCCTCTTCTTCTTCATTCCAAAAATCGGAGTGTTCCCCACATTCAAGACAAATATCATAGTCTCCATATTTTTCTGCTCCACAGCATTCTGATCTATTCATCACCTCTCCTCTATTTATACGCTTGTTAATAGGGTTACTTCACCTTTAATCTCATAACCACTATCACCTGCATTATGAAGTTCTACATCATTAACCCATTGATTATCTTCAAGATAAATATTTACTTCCATATCATCTGATTGAACCCTAATAGGTAATGTCTTATCTTTTATTTGTTCTAGTTTTTTAATTAGTTCTTTTACTTTCATTATTATTTACCTCTGTTTTTAAAAGCGTAGAGTTTATTGAGACTTACTGCTCTATCTCTATAAAAATCTAGCTTATAGTTAGTGATGTTTAGTTCTGTTTTAAGTTTTGCTACCCATAAAATAGGTAGGCAAAATATAAAACCTAATATAATTGTAAGTATAAAGCTAGTCAACGTAACCCCCTTGTTTTTTATCCTCAAGAATCTCATTAATAAATTTTCTTAGTTTTTTTAACTCTGTATATCTAAATACATCTCTAATTAAATAATATACAAAATTATATTCATTGTTATTTTTCATTATTTATCTCCTCTAGTTAATTTGAAATTATATAGACTAAATATAAAAGTCAAGTTATATTTCACCTCTGAGTTTGCATAATAAACTACAATACATTTTTTTTAATTTATCATACACTATAAAAGCAGATTTTTTATAAACTTTTTTATCTACCTTAAATTCATTTAAAATTATTAAATCGCTACAATGATTACAGTTACTAAAATATTTCATTTTATATATCTCCTTTTATAATTTGTGAAATAGTCTCTAATTTATAAAGCAATGTTTTGGCGTTGCCATTTATACCAAAATATAATTTAACATCCATCAATTTAAAATTTCTATTTGGCTTAATACCTTTAACCCAAAGTTTTAAGGTACCTTTAGTAGTTATTAAATTATAAACTCCCAACGACACCCCATTATAAAACTTATTGCTATGTGGCATTGAGTCAAGGTCTTTTAAAAATTGACAGTCTTTGTCTATTCTTATTTTGTTCATTTGTCACCTCCAAANAATTTTAAACCTATATATCTAAACAATAAAAATCCTAACGTCATAAATAATAATTCAATGATAGTAATTAACATTTTAACTCCCATATTTTAAAAGTTTAATAGCTGTATTTATTAAAGTTCTTAATTCGTGATCTTTTGGTAAATGTTGATTTCTTTCCAAAAAATCATTTAATTCTAAATAATTATCAGCGTTGCCATCAATTAAATGTATCCGATCATTTTTATTTTCAACCTTTGATTTTATAAGTTGCTGAATTGACACAAGGGCAACCCAACCAATAAAATAATCTGACACTCCTCTAATTGCTTTGATTGTTTTTAATGCGTGTTTCATTGTTTACCTTTTTTTGTTAAACGTTTAACAAATTTTTTGACTAAGACGGCAACCTAAATTGCCGTTTCGGATATAAAACCCTCTTCAGTTAGCCTAATTTATTCTATAGCAATAATACCACTCGTTATTTATTTTGTGTTCGTGTTCTTCCCCATCGTAATGGCTTATAAAATGCCCTCTTCCATCTGAACTTATTGCATCATAAATAAACCCTGTTACATCTTTAATCATTGTTAAAATTGCATCGTTTGAATCTTCGCATTTTTCTTGTAATAACTCAAAAACGCTTTCGTCTATATCACTATGAGCAGATAAAAAAGATGGATTAAATGCCCATAATGACCCCAAAATATAATCTTCAGCCGTTTCGTCTGCTTCTTCATCTGTTAAGCAGATCCAATCTTCATCAATAATTAATTCGATTGCTTCCTCTGGTGTTACCTCTGCCGATTGACTTACGGCAATTACTTCAGGATCATTAATAGAATACTTATTTATCATAATCTGTCTTTTCAACTGTTCCTTTTTTAAATGCTCTTTTTTAACTCTTTCAAATTCAGCATAAAATGAAACATCTTGATTATTCTCTCGCATAAAATCAAAGGTTTTTTTATCGCTCCAATTGTGTTTCTGTTGTAAATGCACAAATAAATCAAAGCCGTTTAATTGTACAATGTATTTGTCTACTTGTTTTATCATGTTTTCTCCTTTCGTTTTAATTAGAATCCGAATGATTCAAAATCTTTTAATAATGATTTTGTTAAACATTTAACATTTTCATTTTTCTCTATCTTAAATAATGAACAGATCACGTATCTTCTGCCATCTGTCCAATCTTCCACTATTCCATTTTTAACAGCTCCAACATGGCAAATTGACCCATTAAAACCCATTATGTAATCACCCTTTGGTAAGTACTGATTAAAATTTGAAATGTTTAAACTGTTTTTTGTTTTCAATTTACACAACACTTCTGCATTGTTTTCTATATATGATCCGTTGCCTTTTGTCTGTCTTACTTCGTACCCATTTTTATAATTGTATTTAACGGCATAAGCTTTATAAGTGTAATTATATTTTTCGCATAATTCTATTATGGCTTCTCTCCAACCTGAATAACCTTGTTTTCTCTTTCTGCCGTGCTGATCGTAAAATTTTTGTATTTCTCCGAATGGCTTATTAAATATGACTGAAGAAGCAACAACTGTGCAACAATTCCAATCTTGTTTATATTCTTTTGTTTGAATTATTTCTGAGTATTTCATTTATTTCTCCTTGCACCCAAAAAGCCGAGTAAATGACTCGGCTCAAAGGGTTTAATATATGGAGAGATTTATTCAGTAATTATAAAATCTCCATCTTTTAAAGTTATTTCCTTTGGATCGTATCCACATTGTTCTAAAGCTATTTTTAAAACATGATTGAAAGTCTTATCATTCTTTTCAATTAATTTTTCCAACTGTTCTAAAAATCCCTTTTTTTCTGTCTCTTCTTTCGAGACTAGTACAACCCTTACAGATTTTTCATCTGTCTCATTAAACTCTAAAGGCTGTCCATTTGTAACACTACAAAAAATATTTTCAGCGTTCTCAATCATTGGCTTATTTACCTTTCTAATTGTTACGCTGAAATTTTTAACCTTATCACCTAATAAACTTTTTTGAGTGGATTTCGCTTTAATTAAGGTTTGGAGTTTAGTCCTTAAGAAGCTTCTGACCTCTTTTTGTTTATTTTCGTCTTTATCTTTTAGAAGCTTATCAAGTGCCTTAGTAAAATTGCATTGCCCTTGCTGATCTGCTTTTAATACGTCTGCTTTTATTTGATCTGTAAGGTGTTGATCTGCTCCCATACTTTTAATACCTAACTCTATTAACTGAGTTGCTTCTTTTATTGTTTTCATTTGTTCTCCTAATGCCCCGAGGGCGTTGATTAATGTTGATAAATCTTAGGTATTACTAGAATTAAATGCAACAATTATTTGTTAAATATGTAACAAAATATTTACACCTTATATATGTAAGAAGAAAAAACTACAGTTTTTTAGCTGAATTAATGACAGTTAATTCAATTATTTAGGTAATTATCTAGAATACCCTTTAAACGCTCTAAACCCTATCTATTTAGCATTATTCTAACCATTCATACATTTACATTAAAAAAAGTTTTTATGGCTTTCTGGGCTATGTTTACGGCTTTTCCTCTCAGTAAAACGCTCATAAAGTGCGACCTAAATCATCATACAACAAAACAATGAGAAATCAAAGATATTTATATATAGAGTAGTAATATTTAATTGGAGCCTTTTGTCTAAATGCAAAAATTATTTTTTTGGATCATTGGAACTTAAATTGTTAACGAAACTATCTCGCATAATGCAAGGAAAAAAGGTAATTATCTTTAAAAAACAATTGGACTATTTACCATTAAAGCAAGTTAAAAATAATTAAATTTTCCTT
>JGI25128J35275_1000078_pt1 | contig 27368 bp, 51 predicted proteins | sample ETNvirenome_2_60_FD_35275 | JGI IMG/M metagenome (IMG submission 35275)
CTTTAAAATTGCAAAATAATGATACTGGTGCGAATACAGCCATTGGAAATCAGTCTGGTGTAGCTGTTGTTGCTGGTTATAGTAATACTTTTGTAGGAAGTGGAAGTGGTGCTACAATCTCTGGTGGGCATAGTAATACTTATATTGGAAGAGATGCTGATGGAGCATCTGGAAGAATAAATAGTACAGCTATTGGTAAAGGAGTAACAGCAGTTGCAGATAACTCAGTAACACTTGGTAATGGAGATGTAGAAGNTGTTTATATGGCANNAGATAGTGGNGCTACAGTTCATTGTCTATCGGTTGCTTTAGCTGGTGGTATATTAACTTTTTCATCAGACTCAGAATTGACAATATCTTCTGGTGCAGTAACAGCAACAAAAAATTATCACACCTTAGATACTGAAGGCGGTGCTGGAACTGATGACCTTGATACTATTAATGGCGGTTCTGATGGGCAACTTTTAATACTAAGAGATGATTCTAACAATAGAGATGTTACTGCAAAAGATGGCACTGGTAACTTAGCACTTGCAGGAGATTTTACTTTTACAAATAGTTTAGATACACTAACTCTTTTATATTGTGCTGGTAAAAGCGAGTGGTTAGAAATTAGTCGTTCAAATAATGCATAATAGGGAAATATAATTATGGAATGGAAAATACATAAATTAAAAAACTCAGGAAGTGATTGCCTTGCAAGTTATTCTTATGGCAAAGTAAAAGGAGATGTCGCTTTTGTTTTGCCAGATGGTAAAGAATATAAAGATTTGAATGAAGCTGATGTCATTGATTATGTAAAAAAATCAATAAACACAATGGCTGATGGCTCAATAAAAGAATCTAATGTTAAGAACATTGAAGATACTGCAAAGTCACTTGAAGAAAAAAGTTTATCTAATTCAAGTTTACCTTGGGCAGAACCTGAGCCAGAAGAATCTGGAGAATAATTAACTAACAAGGAGTCAATAATGGCTAAAGAAAAAAAAGAAAAGCCAGTTATTAATCTTGATGGTAAAGAATATATCATTGAGGACTTAACTGACGAACAAAAAATGATGGTAAATCATATAAACGACATACAAAACAAACAAGCATCTAATGGTTTTATCGCAGACCAACTTAGAGTAGGTCACGATGCATTTGTTAATATGTTGAAAGAATCATTAGAATCTGAAGAAGAGGTTAAAGAAGACTAATGCTTATAAGGAAAAGTTCTCAGGGTCACTATTTACGATTGTACAGAAACAGTACCCCCGGTGCTACTAGGACAAAGACATACCCAGATGGTACGACTGAGACCCTGACTTATCCTTCTAGATATAAATATTTTTTAGTAGTAGGTGGTGAAGTTGTTCAGAGAAGCGACAGTTGGGCAACGATTGAACAGGCTTACGTTGATGAGTGTGACGATAGTCATGGTGGTGGTCATGGTAGATTAGACCCCGGACATCATCATCTTATTAACTGTGTAGCTACGTCACAGTCTGATTATCCTACGATGGATGATACAAAGACAGAGATACAAGATTTTTACGATAAACGAGGTATATCATACTCTAGCTCAGAAACTAAATCAGAGCTACTATCTAGGATAGTCCCGATGATGGCTGGAGATAAAGAAGTATCAAAACATATAAAGGTATAGATATGAAAAAGATAATGGCTTTATTAATTGCTTTTTCCTTTGTGGGGGCAACTCCCTCTGATTCTGTTCAGTGCGATCAGTTGGCGATGAGCGAAGAGGTAAAGAAGAAAAAGAAAAAAGGTAAGAAGCTTAAAAGCAAAGGCAAGAAGAACAAGAAGAAAGGTTTTTTCTCAAAGGTGTTTGGTTCTAAGTAATGAGCCTTTATAAATACACACAGAAAGAGGCCGCCAATCTACTAATAGGGCAGAATGGTTTCGATGTTATAGCAGAGCACGATACCACTGTTGTTAATCCAGATACAGGATCATGGATTGCTATACAGGCATTAGGTAAAGACTCTAGTGGTACGACTGAGTTTCTTAAAATAAAGGTTACGTCAAATATAGGTGACGATATTAGTTCTTTTGTTAATCTTATACCCGGAGAAATACTGTATGGAAACTTTAGTGGCATTGTGAACCATACAGATTCTACAGCAGTATGCATAGCTTACAGAGGGTAAGAAGGACAGAGAGATTAAAAAGGAGAGCAAAGATGAAAAGCCCCTTAACTGATTTAGTAACTTGGCAAAAGGAAACCGGACAACTGGACGGTTGGACAGCTTATCATTTAGCGGCTGGTGCTTTCTTGTGTAAAATTTTTCAATGGTTACACTGGAGTGATTTCTGGTGTGTCATGGGTGTATTTATTGTAGGTGTCTTGTGGGAAGTTTTTGAGTATTACATAGAAAACTGGAGACCTTATGGTAGTAAAAAGAAGTGGGCATACAATACGCTTGCTGATATTGTGGTAGAAACTGCAATAGCATGGTGGATGGTGCTATGAGTCAAGTAATAAAAAAAGTAATTAAAAAGGATTATGAAGTTGTTAGTACGAGTTATGGGACTCCTGTTGTGTATAGTTATGACAGGAGGATGCAGTCACGGGTGGAGCGTAGGAAGCTACCAAATCACACCTCAGGATACAGTTACAAATACAGTTTTTATAGAAATAATGGGGATTGATTCAGTCTTGCATTATTATCATGGAAGAGTGTATGAAGAATCTAATTGGTGTTGGATACATCACCAGTTTGAAGATGTGGTGAAATGAGTGGAAAGCCGGATACCGCCAGAAGCTATCGTGCTACCGTTCTTGATGATAATGCCATTGTATCTATTAATCTTAAATGGCTTGCTCAAGGATGTGTTCTTGTGGCAATATTGGTCTATGGTTATTGGCAGATTGAAACAAGGATTAAAAACCTTGAAGACAGCATTGTTGTTGCGAATGAACAAATTGGGGATTTACTTAATAAACATATCGTGGAAGAAAGGGCTCAGAGAGAAGAGTTGGCAGAAAAAGTAAAATTTTATGAAAAAGAATTTAACCTAAATCCACTTAGTTGGGGGAAGAAAAAACGAGGTAAAAAGTAATGGATTTTATGGCAGTATATGGCGAAGCAGGAATGATAGGCGTTGTTGGTGTAATGTTTGTATATCTTGTAATGTCTCTGTCTAAAAAATCTGAAACACAACAAGATGCTTTAGAAAAATTAAAATTAGAAAATAGAGGACAATCAGAAACTTTAGAGAACATGGAAGGTATGATCATTAAATTAATTGGAAGATGGAACTCTAGTGACGATAAGCTGGATAGAAAATTTGATGCTCTTACTAAAGAAATAAATGACCTCGATAATCAGGTATCGGAATTAAAAGGTTCAATGAGTAGAATAAATGGCAGACACTAAACCTATATCAGATTCAAGTAGTTTAAACATTTCATTGCCAATGTTAATTCAAGCAATAGCTTTAATTGGGGCTATGGTATATGGATATGGAGAACTTAATTCAAGAATATCTTTTTTAGAATATCAGGTAAGTATTAATGAAGAACATATTAGTAGATTGGAATCTGATGCAAAAGAAAACCAAAATGCAGAAATACCTGCCGATATAAAACAAAATCAAAGAATTAAATATCTTGAAAAAGAAGTAGATAGGTTAAGAGGGGCAGGCTTTTAAAATGAATTACATTGGAAAATCAAAACATGATAATGTAGATGATTACAGAGGCGAAATAAGAGAAAGACTTGCCAGTATAGAAACTATTTTAAATAGAGAGTTGCCAGACATTAAAGAACAATTAAAAATAGCTAATGGTAGAACAAGGTCTTTAGAAAATTGGCGTAGTTATATGTTGGGTGGTATGGCTTTATTAACAGTTTTATTTGGAATCATAAAATAGGAGAAAGTAATGGATATTAAATCAATGTTAGTTAAGCTTGCAGAAGAGCAGGCAGACAAAATGAAAGAAGAAGCAATGAATCACCTTTCATCAGATGAGATGTCGGAGAGTATTGCTACTGCAATCAACAAAAAAATTGACATCCCTTTTGTATCTGAAGAAAAAGAACAAATCTTTTTTGAAAAAATGGTAGACGTTGTAACAGACGTTATAGAGGGATTATTCAAAGGTAAATAGTGCCTAAAAGACTGTACCAATTAAATGATTTTAGCGGTGGATTAAACACCGTTAAGGACATTGCTGATATTGCTGACAATGAAGTAGGTGAGGCTAGTGGTATAATGTTCAATATCTATGGTGGCATACAACCATCGTATAGCATGGGGAACAGTACTAATAATAAAATTGCTACTTATTCTACTTCTTTTACAGATAGTACTTGCGATTTCCACAACGACCCAACGATTGCACATGATGCCAATACAAGAATAGTACTTGGAATGACCGTTTCTGCTGGTGCGGGAATACCTGCTAACTCATTTGTAAAATCCGTAACAAGTAGCACCTCTTTTGAGTTGGGTGACGGCCCCGGAGGAAGCGATGTTAGTACGACTGGGGGTAGTAAGACAAATCAAACCCTAACTTTCGCAACCGGCGTAGCTACGGTACAGCCCGGATATGGATTAGGGTATTTTGAGACAGACTTTGCAAGAGATCCTGTAACTGTTTCACAAACCAGTTCTATTACAGGTGATGATGACAGCGAAGGTTCTGCTACTGGATTTATAGCAAGGCTTAACAACAGTTCATATATAGAGTTAGAATATAAGGTTAGTGGCACTCAACAAAATCTCGCATCTTCTTTTCCTGTTGGTACTTTTGTACACCTGACCGCTAGTGCTTTTCCAGCAGATGGAATTAGTAGTGCGGGCCAAGGTATTTATCGGGTAGTAGATACAAACGGCAATAACATTATTTTTGACAGAGCTATTGCTCTTAATGTTGAGAACCCACCTCAACATTTTTGGGGTGCTACCCTCACAGGATCTTCTATGGGAGATCAAGTGTTGCTTTTGTCTAGCCCGTCAGATCATACAATAGATACCTTTTCCATAAACTCTAGCACATGGGAATTAAGCTCAATTACTTTGCGTTCATCAGCAACCAGTATTGCTTCTAAGGTTAAGTATTACAAAGTAGAAGACTCTATAAGATGTTGCGATACTGTTGATAAAAACGATTGCAAGATTCAATGGTATGGCTGGATACAAAGAAGGCATTTTGTAGGTGCTAATTCGTCTGACGATGATAATTCTTATATGAATTACTTTTCAAAAGATAATGACCTTTCTAAGCCCACTGATGGTAAGGTAGCATCTAGTTCTGGAACAGTTGGAGTATTGGCTAGTTTTGAAAAGAATCAAGATAATGACAGCTCCAATGCCATTTCCCTAACTACTGGTTCAGGATTTAATGTTTCTATAGTAACTGAAACAGACGTAGACGGGCTAATAGCAAGTGGTACTTATGAATTTGCTCAAACCTTTGTGTACGATGGTAATCAAGAGTCTTTACCATCTGCCTATTCAGACACCCTTACTGTGTCAGAGGCAAATGAGTTTAAGTCTTTGTCTTTAAATATTGCTACAGTTGGGCCATACGATCCTAGGATTTCTGGTGGCAGGATCTATATAAGAGAGCAAGGTACGGATTCAGAGTATGTTATGTTGTTAGACGNTGACCTTGGAAAAGGGTGTAGGGTAAAGCTATCTGACGAGTACACATCTTGGTCTAATATTAGCGAAACACTGACTGGAAATGTAACAGATGGCAGTGCTGATATTACAAACACTTCAAATGATCTTGCCGTAGCTGGAATGTCCATATCTGGAACAGGTATTCCTGATGGGGCAACTATTACGACTGCTAATAATCTTTCAAATGTTATAACAATTTCTTCCAATGCTACCGCAACTGGCTCTGGGGAAACGCTGACTCTTTCTGGTAGTTTTTATTCATGCCCAGATAGAACCGTTGCCAATAACTTTAGTATTAAGGAGTTAGGTTTTATTACTTATGAAGTAATAAATGGATTCAGTTCTAGTATATTTAGTAATGCATTTGGTGACTCTGGAGAACATTGGAAAGATGCAGTAGTTGCAAACAACAGAGTGTTTGTGTGTAATGTAACAATGAAAGATGAAGACACTGGTGAGACCAAAGCAGATGCAACACTGAGGTCTTACCCAGATAGAATAATGTACTCCATGCCTAACAGGTACGATACATTTCCTTCTACTAATTTTATAGAGGCGGCTAAAGGCGATGCAGATGTGTACGTTGCAATAGAGGCGTATGCAGATAGGTTGTTAGCCTACAAGAACAAAAGTTTAGATATTATAAATATAGCTGGTGATGACCGTAATTGGTTCTTGGAGGACAGTAAAAAGTATCAGGGTGTATTGCATCCAGAAGCGGTAAAAAAGACTCAGTATGGCGTAATATGGGCCAATAGACAGGGCTTGTATTTATACAATGGGTCTTCTATAACAAACCTAAGAGAAAATAAAATTAGTGACAGTGATTGGAATAGTCATGTTGGGGGAACTACGGGTATCATATATGACGAGCAAGAGTCTATGGCTTTTGTAGTAAAAAGCCTTGATAATGATGGGGATGCCTATATGTGTGATTTGAAAAAAGGAAACTTCACGCTTATTAGTGATTTTGTACTTGATTCAAATGACGGTCTTACAAATTCAGTAGATACAGAAAGTAACAACACATTGATTGCTCACGATAGCGGTAGTCAGATTGACATATATCAACTAAATAGGACAGTAGTTCCGGCACCTGCAAAGTTCAAAACAAAAGCATTGAGTTTTGGGGATATTCATCAAGTTAAAAAAATATATGCTATTTATATTACTTATAAGTCTAATGTGGATTTGACTGATGTTTTTACTTTGCTAGAAGCTGATAACAATGAGCATGATTTAGGGGGTACTGTTAGTGCCTCAGCTACAAATTGGGCTAATGCAAAACTAACACCTCAATCACCAGTGGTGTGCAACAAAGCCTCATTCCGTCTTAACACTAGCAGTTCAAATGTAAGAGTATATATTAATGATATTGCAGTAGAATATAGAACTCTCTACAAGAAAGGTACTTGATGGATAGGACTACCCGATTTATTGCCAACAGAAAACAGGATAAGATTAGAGTTGTAAGAGAACAGCCTTCTGTTCAGTCTATGAGAGAAGGTGAAGAGGTGCTGTATTTTAGAAATCGTGGTACGCTTACAAGATACAGAAAAGAACGTGGTAAGCTGTGGACTTCTGATATGCACGGCAGTCAAAACAAACACGAAAAGGGCAAGCTTACTGTTGATAACTTACAAGTAAACTCAAGATTAGAATATAAATCATCATTTGTAGACTATAGAATGTTTTGCCACAATTTTACAGATGACTTACCCGCAACAAAGATATATATACCTTGGCAGGGCACAGCGGAACAGATAGCTTCACCTGAGCCTAGGACTTCTTTTTTAACCCCTTTTGATATGACCTGTCATAAGATACTTATTAAAATACCTGAAATGGATTCCGCATCTACTGATATTGTTTTCACTATAGAAAAAATAGCAGACAATGACAGTGGGCAAGGAATTTCTACCGTTGCAACTTTTGATTACGATACAACAGTGCAGGGTAATTGGCAAGACGATGCAGTTGTCACAATAAATATGTCTGATTGGAACGCTGTTCCAAAAGTGTCTGCTAATGAAATAGTACAAATAGGTTTAAACCCAGATAATTCTAATATAATACAAGATGAGAGTCATTTTATAATAACGTCAGTATGGAAGACAATCGTAACAATATAATCTTTATATTATGATAAAAGTTTTATTAAATTCAAAGGAATCACACCATGTATAACAGTTCTAACAAATCAAAAGGTTATATGCCAGTTTCTTCTGGCCCAAACATGACTGGTTTTGACATGGGTAAAACATCCAGTCTAATGGAGATGATGCAGACTGGTGGACAGACTACAGCAGGTGGGGCCGCACTAGCCCGTGCATTACAAATGCAGAAAGATCAAAAAAGGTTAGAGCGGGCACAAAGAAGAGAAGCTGATAGACAAAAGAAAGGTGGTTTATTTGGTAGCGTTCTTGGAACTGGATTGGGATTGGTTGGCGGTGCCATAGGACTTGGCCCTGCTGGCGTTGCTTTGGGTACCGCACTTGGTCAAGGAATAGGTCAAAAATTAGGAGCTGGAAAATCAAGGGATGTAAACACAAGTGGTACTGTATTTGGACAACAATCATTTAGAGACGTAGAAAAGGCTAGTCGTGACTTTACAAGAGGTATTGGAAAAAGAGCTTTGGGACAAGGTTTAATGGCTGGTGCAACAGCAGGATTAACTCCCGGTGGTGGACTTTATGGGCAGTATAACCCATTAACATCCTCTGGTCAAGAGGGTATCAGTAAGGCTATTATGGGTAAGGGCGTTACTGGTTATGGCGGTACTCAAAGCTTGTTTAGCTTTGCAGATCCCCAATATGCAAATGTTAGTGTTGGCCCCTTAACAGTCCTTGGAGGTTCTCCTTCAGTTGGTATGAAAGATGGTGGACTGATTGGTTATTTAGAAGGCGGAACAGTAATAGAAGACTTTGATGAAGAGTCTGGAGTGGGTATGGGTGCAGGTGTTGGTGCGGGCACATCAACTCCTCAGTCTAGTTCCCTAGAAAACATTTTGGGTTTTGAGCTTACTCCGCAACAAGAAGCTTTGTTTCAAGCTCGTGATACATCGGCCATTACCAGAGGTGCTGAACAATTAGGTCAAAGCCTATTGGGAATGACTGGAGGTCAAGGACTTGCTAGTGCTGGAACAGGATTTGGAGCTGGTCAAAGTGCCATATCTCAAGCGGTAGAAGGCATGCAACAATCTTACGATCAAGGAATAGCAGATGAGGCAAAGGCTTTTGAGTCTCAAGTAAAAGGAACTGCGGCTGATCTTATAGCTGGTGGTGCAGAATTTAAGGTAGCCGACTCTGTTCCAAAACAGCCACCAACGAGTCCTCCGACAAGTAGTGTGCCTAATGCATCTTGGATAAGAGAGGGTGCTGATGGAAGAAAATATGTCTGGACTGGTAGTGAGTGGGTAACTGGATAATGGTGGATAACAATGGCTAACGGCCCTAGAAGTATATATAGCAGAAGACAGCGTATGGCTCCCGGCCAATACGACAATCCTCTTGCAGACTTTTTAGATAACCTCCCCGGTTATGTAAATCAATTCCAACAGAATCAGTTAGCACTTGGTAGACAACAACTTGCAGAGAAAAGGTACGAGGAAGATCGTGCATACAGGCAAAGACAGGAAGAGCGTGATATAGCTCAGCAGAATATTAATAATTTATTTCGCAAGCAAACTCAACTTGAAGGAGTGGCAAGAGAAAAGGCAAGGCAGTTAGAAAAATTAGAAGAAAGAAAAAGAGAAGACGATAATGCTATAAGACGTACTGGTGATGCTTTTGTTTCTCGTGGTCAATATGATCAAGCATTAAAAATATACGAGAGCATTGGTGACGTTAGTGCTATGGATACTGTTAGGTCTTTATCTACCCAAAAGAACGACTTAGAAGATAGGTTTGTTGCTGTAAGAAGTAAGATTGGCAATAAAGAAATAAGTCCCGTTGAGATAAAAGACGAACTAAATTCTATAAACAAGGATTTTGATATAGATCCTCTTTCTCAAATAGGGAAACAGTTGTACAGCATAGAGCAATTAAATAACAAAGAAATTAATCGCATCAATAAAGGTTTCGTACCTCCACAAGAATGGGAAACTATGTTTGGGTCTTCTGGAAGGATGGACTATAATGCTCTTGTAACAGCAGAAAAAGTGTTAGAAGATTTAAGAGAAGAGCAAGCATCTCCTACTGTTGCTATTACAAGTAAAATTAGTAATGTACCAATCGAAGATAGAATAGAGAGAGAAAAAGAAAAAATAAGAATCTTGCAAAACAAACCTCGTTACAAACTTGAAACAGAGGCAGAGTATAGAGCTAGGAAAGAATTTAACAAAACTCCTTTCGGTGCTTTATTACCAAGGGGAGAAACTCAAGAGTCCTTCTATGCTAGTTCGGCTTTTCCAACTGTCGAGCCGACAGAAGAAAATCTTGCTCAGGTAAATGATGAAGTAAGTAAAAATTTAGATAAAGTTTTTTCTGATCCAAAAGAACCTTACGAGGCCGGAGCAATGGAACCAGCTACTGAAGCTGTACCCGGTCTTTCAACTCAAGAAAAAATAGAGCTTGGCATGCCTATGATTAACTTGCCTTCAGCTACCGCAGGGCAACAAGGAGATCCTGCTCCTGCCCCTGTTGACACTACTTTAAAATTAGGAGAAAACATATCTACTCCAATTCAAGAAGCTGGTTCTTTTGATGTTAAGAGTATAAGTGAAGCTAGTAACTACTTAAAAAATCCATTGACAGGTAGGCGGTATGCTAAAGATTTAAATAAATTGAACAATTTAATGAATAGAATGAGAGAGGCTGATAGTAGTCCAAATCCTGATTTTACAAAAAAACAAATTCAAAAAGGTATTGATAAGATATCAAATAAAATTAAAAAAGCTTATGGTGAGTTCATTGATCCTAACACTGGTAATTTTACAGACGAATCTTTTACAGATGAATTTTATTCTAACTTGGCTACCCCTAGTGGTATTTCAAAAGAACGCTTGAAGCAAATATTTAAGGCACTTTCTACAGCCCCTCAGTCTAAAACAGAAGTTTAATTATGCCTACCAAGCCAGAGTCTTTTAGCTCTTTTTCAAACGCACTAAACTCTGCATACAGCAATCCAGATGCTGTTTCTAATGAAAATATAAACCGACTATACGAGGCGTTTGATTATCTTGAAGCTGACTCTGACCCTGTAAATGACAAGTTTGATCCAGATGCATATACGGCAGAATTTTTAAATGAAACAAACAAACTAAAAGCCTCTACAGAAGATGAAACCTTGTATGGTTTTATACCCGGAGATTGGCTACCAAACTGGGTTAAGGATGGTTACAATAGAAGTATTACCGGTTTGTCAGAGCAGATAGTATCTGGTGATCAAAGGTTTGATCTTAGTAAGTACGAACCAAATATGCTAGAAGATATAGGTGCTACTGTTATATCATTTATACAGCCATTAGATTTTGCAACAATGGCGGCTGGTGGTGGTATTGGAGGATTCGCCGCAAAGCAAGCATTAAAATCTGGTGCAAAAGAAGCTCTGAAGAAAGGTTTGTCAAAAACGGCTACAGGTACTATCGTATCAAAAAAACTAGATGATCTTGCGGTGAAAGAAATATTAGGTAATACTCCAAATAAAGCTATCCAATTAATGATTGACGGTGGAGTTGCACCTAGAGTAGCAAAAAAAGCTGTAGAGCAGGCCGCCCCTAGAGTTGTGCATAGGGCATTGATTGAAGGTGCGACTGGTGCAACTGGCCTTGGGTTCTATCAAGGGATAGCAACTGCTGAGATGTCAAAGATTGAGACTGGTGATGTTGATGAAGTCCTAGCGTTAAAAGAAACAATTAAGGGCACAGCACTTGGTGCTGTTACAGCGGGCACTGGGCCAATAGTAAGATCAGCACTAAAAGGATTAAATCCTGCTACTCAGACACTCGCAGTTAAGGCTGTAGAAACCGCTGAGTTTGGTACACTTGCACCAGTATTAAGCGGAGAAGATATTAACCTAGAGGGGTACGTTCATGCGGCGGGTGTCATTGGTGGACTCACTGCACAGAAGGCGGCCTTGAGGTACGCAAAAAAAGGTATTGATGCTATAAAATCTAAGCAGTATGAAAGTGCAATGGATGCAGAGACTACATCTAGGTACTTACTGGAGGAAAGATTAAAAAGAGAAAGCGGAAAAAAAGAAAAGTCAGTTAGGGAGATTCAAGAGGGTCAAGAAATTTTTGTTGATAGAAACGGAACAGAATTTGATCAGTTGAGATTTAATGATAAAAAGAAACAGGTAACTTTAAGAAATAGAGTTACTCAAAAGAAAGATAAAATTAATTACGATCAGTTTGATCAATTATTGTTTCGTAGAAAAAGTAAAGCTAGAACAGAAAAAGGTTTGGCTATAAGTAGAAACAAGCAGATAAAAAACATTCAAAAAGAACTGGGTATAAATGATAAAAGATTCAATGAGTACATGGACAGTTCAAGAATAAAACAATTACCAGAGGGTGCGAAGAACAGATATTCACTGAATAATCTTACTGGTATTGAAAGGTTAAAGCTCCTTAATGAACTAAGGCATGAGAAAAGAATTGTAGATCTGACCAAGACATTAGAAGCAAATGGATGGGAAGGGAGCTTGCTTCCAAAGCAGAGATTAATAGATAGGGTCTTGCCTACGCTACCTAAGTTTTACAGGCAAACTAAGAATAGGGGCACTACACAGTTAGAAACATTGTCTTTTAGAGATATGGATAATTTTAATACCAGAGAGCTAACATTGACTGGTGAGTTTATACAGCAGTTTAGAAGTGCTGATGTTTTTAAAGGTGGATGGTTTAAAAAGAAACAATTTATTAAGAAAGCTGAAGCTTTATCAGATAAACTTGAAGACCCTAGGTACGCAGATTCAAAAAATAAAAACCTACCTGACTTTGAACAGGTTAGAGAAGTTAGAAAAGTTTTTGAAAACATCTGGGACTTGTCAAATAATGCCGGTATAAATCTTGGGCCAAAAGAAAGCTTTTATTTTCCTCACATGATAAAACCTGAATTTTTAGGTATTTTCAATAAAGACATTGCAAAAGTTGCTAAAGATAATTCATCGTTAGCATTTGATAGATCATTAGCTAAAAACAAAGACTTTCAAAAACTAATCGGTGAGTATGTTAAGAATAATGAATTTGACCCTGCTACTGTTTCAGCATTAAAGGATATGGCTAATATTAAGCCAAAAGAAGTTGCGAGAACAAGAACACAGCAAATAGAAATAAACAAAAAGTTAGCTCAAGCCTTTTATGATTTAAACAATGCTGTGACCGTACACTTTAGTAGCACAGCAAAAAATCTTGAGTTTGCAAGGAAGGGCGTTGAAATACCTAAGCAGTTTATGGAACGTGATGCAAGATTAGTTTTAGCTAGATATGCAAAACAAGTAGCAACTCGTATTGCTTTTGTAGAAAACTTTGGAGCAAAAGGCGAAGTTGTTTATAGTAGAATAGCGGCGTTAAAAAAACAAAGCAGAGAAGCTTACGCCGCTCAAAACTTAAATCAAGGAGCCCAGTTTAAAAATTCAGCAGACTTGCTTGATCAGCTTTTTAAATCAGCTACAAATAAAATAGAAATAGACCCTTCATATAACTGGAAATCGTCAACCGCTAGGAACTTTTGGAGTGATATAGTAGATTTTCAAATAGGTACTAAGATAGGTTCTGGATTTGCAACCATTCCTAATATTACACAGACAATGATTTCTACGGCAGTGAGGACTGGCTACTACCCTTTGATGAAAGCTATGTATAAACTGTCTACTTCTGAGAAATACAGAAATGAAATAAGAAAATCTGGAGTGTCTAACTTATCTGTATTCCAGATGATTTCTAACTTAGAACCTACAGACAGACTTATGAGTAGGTTTGCAGATATGACTACAAGAGTGAGTGGGTTTCAACGAGTAAATCAATTCAACCAGATAGTTTCAGCGGCGGCGGCTAGGGAGTGGATAGGTGCCCTTAGAAAAACTGCAAATGGAAAAAGTGCTCTACTGGATACTGGATTCAAGCTCCCTCAACTTCTTGGTGGCAGAAGAATAAATAGGAGGGAATGGGCAATAAACACCTTGAAAGAATTAGGTATTGATAATTATAGAAAGGCACCGACAGAAAGGCAATTATTAGAATCTATGTACAGGTTCTCAAGAGATAGCCAGTTACAGAGAAATGTATTGACGGAGCCATTGGTCTCTCTTGATCCTAGATGGAGACCGTTCTTCCTTTTTAAAAAGTTTGGATACAAGCAATTTAATTGGATAAGAGAGCAGTTACTGGCAGAGGTATCTCGTGGTAATTTATTTCCCATGTTAAGACTTGGTGTGGCTGGTATGGCTGGTGGAGAGTTTGTTAGTTTTGCAAGAGACTCTCTAGCGGAGTTGATTTCTGGGGGTGAAGTGTATGATAAGAATAGGTATATGTTTCCTTACCTGACAAAAGGTACGCCAATGTCAAGCGTTGGTGCCGACCAGTATATAGACATGTCAGATTTTACAATAGATGATTACGTTGATCGATTTGCATCTGTAGGTGCTTTTGGTATCATAGGAGATATAGTTGCAAACGAAAATAAAATTAGAGCAATAGAGTTTGCAGGAAAGCCTGCCATTGTGCAAGACCTAGATAAGATATGGAGTGCAATGACAAGAACTATTGAAGATACGAAAGACTATGGTCTTGGTGCGGCGTTTCGTATGCCTAAGTATGTAGCACCTGTACTTGGTACAATCCCAAGAAGGGGACTAGAAAGATTTGAAAGAAAGTTTGCACCGGGTCAAAGAGAGGCTTATGTTAAAAGAATAAAGCAATTAAGGCTGTCAGATATAAAAGATGCTATTATAGAAGGAGACAGTAATAAAGCTACAAGATTAATATTTGATTACAACAGAACATTTGGTTCTGAGAATCCAATAGGTTATGAAGATTACGATGCGGATGCAATTACAGAAAGGATTATAAACAAAGCAAAGAGAAGAGCTAACCCTTAGCCCTTTCATAAAACTCTTCAGCCCATTCTGGAAACCCATGCTTTTTCCAGAAGTCACCTAGATTTTCCCAGTACACATCAAGTGATATAAATTTATTTTGTAAGTCTCTCATAATCTTAGTGATTTCCTCAACCTGTTCTTTTGTTAGCTCTCGCTGTTCTTTTGGAAACTCATCTAATATATCCATTACTTACTCCTTATCTCTAATGCTTGCAGTTCTAATCTTTTATTTTTTGTATATGTTGTCCGTTGACTCTTTGTCATTTCAAGCCAACAGCTTGGAAGTGAAGAAACTCTAGAATCATAACTACCGGCTATGCCACAAAATTCTCTTTGCTCCCCATCAAAATCTCTAATTTCTGGATTGTAAGTTGAAAAACCACAATGACCACAGCTTTTTCCTGTCTTACTACAAATTTCAAACATTGGCACTAAAAAACCCCCTCTATTCTCCCGTATTTCGCTGTATAATAAATTCTTCGACATAAGTATTGCCTATTTAAAACATATTGAATAAGGGGGCCGTAGCCCCCTTATAATCAATCAGCACTAAAAAGGGCTATCTTTCTTTTTATATGGGTCTTTGAACTGACCGGAGAGGTATCTATCCCCGTTATCATCTTCATTGATCCACAAAGAGAACTGTTGCTTCTTACCATTGACCATTCCGTTACCGGTATAGTCAGGCTTTTTGTCGCCGTCTTCTTTGTACTTGTTTTTCCACAGTGTAAAACTGCCGTCTTTTTGTTTGTATTCAGCCATGCTGATCTCCTATTTATGAGATGGCTCAGTTTAGATCTTTTTCTTGTAGCCAACTAAACGACACGCTGTCGTCATCCTTAGACCGTCCACTGAGCCACCTCGTTTCTTTAATATATTGTCTTTCTAGCTGTCTCATTCTGTGATAGGCGGGGCCGTTTTGTTTTATGATATTCTTTTTTAACATCATTTTATACACAGCAATGATTCCTCTTTTCTTTAATTCGTTACTATTTCTCATCTTCTGCAAGTTCCTTCATAATAGATAATAGATTTACAAAGTATTCGTAGTCTAAGACAATGTAAGGTTTACCCCTGTCTTCTCTTACGACTACACCTTCTTCTTCTTTCTCAGGCTTCAACCATTGTGCAATGCGAGTACGCCTCTTGCACCCATAGTAATGACCTTCTATTTCTATGTCTCCCTGTTCGTGCTGTGCCCCACCTCTATCTCTATTATATGCTTCAAGACCTGCATCCTTTGCCATACGCACAGCCTGTCTTTGTAACTCCGCACCTCGTTGTCGTGCTCTTCTACCACGTTTCACATTCTTTGGATTTTTCATAATGCAAGCCTCATTCTGTTATTGATTCTTTTTACAAAACATCTAGGACACTGTTTAAACAGCCTCTTTGAATCATCCCAGTAAACATAGTCACAATCTGGACATTCATATAAGTACTCAACAAACTCATATCCTTCTTTTATTTTCTTTCTAGTAGTCTTACGCATCCTGTACTACCGATGACTCTACTTCCTGTTCACCCCTATCCATGTTTAACATAGCATCGTTCTCCTTGTCAAACATTTCATTGTTAATTCTTTTCATGTCTTTTAGTAACGCTTCGTACCTACCACGATAGTTCGTAAGTGCAGGGTTTGCCAATGCCATCTTCAATGCATTAATATGTAGCTGTATTTCCTGTCTTGTGTACTTTATCTTTGCGGTACATATATATTTACTCATAGTAATTCTATTCCTCTTTTAAATGGTAGGTATGCATTAGTTCTTTTGACCATACCTCCGTTAATTGTTTTTTGTGTCATTGTATTTCTAACGTCAAAGTCAAACAAAAAGTTCCCATATTCATCTGTTATTTTCCAATACATTACAATCTGATCTTTGATTAGGTACAGGAAACCAAGATAGGGAACTCGTAGCATTTCTGAAAGTCGCTTGCCATCCATAATCTTATCAAACGTCACAAGCCAAGAACCAAAGTTTCGTAACTCCATCAGGCTCAGGTCTCTACATTTAGATTCAAAGATACCTGACAACTCATTTTCTTTTATAATTACACCATCTACCTTAGCATCTGTATCTTTGTTTGTTTCTACCAACATAGAGTTGCTTTTATGTGTACTACATATACTCTGCCTAATTCTTTCTAGCATTTCTCTTTCATACTCTAGTGACTTCTGTCCTTTCTTTGTAAGTATATCCATTAGAATGGCACTCCCGTAGATTGAATTAATTGTATTGTTCTTGCCACAGGATACCTAACCTCTGAGTCCAAATCATTATAAAATGTTTTCATGGTTACATCTATCAAAACTTTAGAGCCTTTTATGTCAGCTAGATAAAGGAAGGGCAGTTGCCCACCCTGTCCTTTATCCTTACGGAGTTGCATGATAGATAAGAACTGAGCAAAGCCCCAGTTCTTTCTATGTTCGTATAATTGACCATCTACCTTCTTGTAGCGAAACACACCATTGTCCTTGACAGTACATGATTCATACTCAGGGTGTTCCTTTCCATCAACTTCGTATTCGGGTTTGAATACATCTGCCACATACCTACCAAACCTAACATTTTCAGATGTCTCCATTCCTATGATACTAGCTGTGTACCTACCAGTAGGCACTGATCTTGTAAACTGACTCTCGTCAGCAGGGTAATATGCATCTCCTATATCCATCAAAATTAAAAGTGCTTCATTACCTCAATTTTCTCTAGGCAAACCTGAAGGTTGTCAACAGTAATATTGCCTTGCTTCAACTGATATAGCACTTTGTTCTTGTCCTTCTGTCCCAATGTTTTTACAGCTTTATTGATTTCATTCTTAACATAATCTTCATCTGTTTCTTTTACCACCTCTCCATCAAACTTATCAATAATCTCTTTCTTAACCTCTTCACTGCTAAGAGCCTTCTTCTGCTCCAGTATGTCCTTGATACCATCGTAGCCGTGAATGATAAACTGCACCCACTGCTCCATCAATCGCATGTTGTCTTCGTTAAGCTCCATGCCTTTACCAAAAGCCTCTACTGCAATACCATGCCGTATTTTACCTTCGGTTATCTTATCCCAATCGGGTTGTTGATCGCTCATAGATCATCTCCTTTCTCTTTTAGTCCTCCACCACATACCTGATAAAAGTTGCAGTACTTGGGATTACATTCCCATTTGTACACTGGTGCAACTCCCAGTTCTATTGGAGGATTTCCTTTTTTAAATATCTTGTTAGCATCTGTCCAATATTGTTTTGCTATGTCTATAAATGAATTAGAAATAACCTTCTCCTTCATTCTTGAATTGTCTTTGTTATAATATAGTAACGCCAACTTTTTTAATTTGTTCCCAGTTTCTTCTTCATACCACCAACCATAAGTTCCTAACTGTATATTATAGTTGACGGGTTGCTCAGGGTCAGGCTTCCTACCAAACAGTCCTTTCCATTTCCAAGCATTACAAGTCTTGATGTCGTACAGTGCATCATCCTCTACGATGATTACATCTAGAAAACCTCTTACATTTACCTCAGGCAATCGTATCTCACGTTCTATCATTATCTGAGAACCATTAAGACTTGCATAATCTATTAGTGCCTCCTGTATATCTCCATGAACCAAGTCTCCAAGTCTGAACAATCTCATGGTATTATCATCTACTTCTTTAGGCTCTACGTTGGCAACGTGTTGAAAGTAATGTTTTCTCATGCACATCCCACTTGAAGAAGCATGAAACCAAGTCTCTTTCCCTTGATACCTTTTCTTTCGATGCAGTTCATTGCCTTTCCTTAGCCAGTCTTCATATATCTTTTGTATGTCTAGCATATAAGTTCCTTTGGTATGTAGGGAGGACGGGGCAAGTAAGATGTGTAGTTGTGAGCGGTCGGAAACAAATGGAGTGAAATATAACCGACCTTGTACCTGCCCCGTGTCATCAATTAATCCTTGTACTCGAGTACGTCTTTATCTTTAGAGAACAGTGTGATCTCGATAGTCTCACCAGACTCTGTTTTGATATGCATCGTTCTAAAGTATTTATTATGAGGGTTTAGAGAATCTAACTCGGTAGTCTCTTCTATCTCCACAGACTCTACCTTATGTATGCTAACCTCTTGCCCTGTTCCTAGTTGTAAGTTCATTCCTTTCCTCTTCTTGGTTTTGTGTAGCCCACTTATCTAACGCTGTCAACTCCTCAGCCTCTGCTCTTGCAATCTGGTCTAAGGCAGTCCTTAGTCCACATATCTCTGCAAAGTAATAGTCATTACTAGGGTTAGTCTCCCAGTGTTCTTCCACACGTTTTATATCCTGTTTAATCCTGTACTTTAACTTGTTCAGTGTTGCGAACATCATCATCTCCTTTTATGTCGTATATATCTCCAATGTCGTATGTGTATCCTGTATCGGGATCATACATTATGGGTACCTTGACGTATCTCTCGCCATTGAATCCATGATACTCATAACGTATCTCAAGTTTGTCTTTAAGTTGTTTGTTTATTGTTGTTTCTTTCATACTGTACACCTGTAACGCTCATCCTTATTGTAAAGTTCCAAATTTTCTTCATATTCTTTTATAATATCTTGAACGTCTGTATGGTACTTAAAATCTTTAAATGTTTTTATCTGATGACAGTTACGACATCTGACTACACACTTCTCTATCTCCCTCTTAATCGTACTCCACTTGTACCCGTTACGAACTAGATACCCAACTCCTGCACCTCTCTGATGTTTGATACTACGCTTGATTCCTGTAACATGATCGAACTCCAGAACTCGTGGGTCTTGTGTACCACAATCCACACATCCTTTTGAAAAGTACAGTTCTAATATTTTTTTAAAGTTGGCTCGTTTCACTCTTGCTTTTCTAGTATAATTTTTTTCTATTATTTTTTTCTTATTCTTTTTGTACCAGTTACGATTGTGGTATTTCTTTTGACACACCTTGCATTTACTTTGTCTGCCATCTTTCTTTTGACGATTCTTATAGAAGTCCTGTATTGGTTTTTTGGTTTTGCATCTTCCACATCTTTTTAACATCAACTACCCCGCAAGTTATTGATTATTAGGATTATATGCTACCTAAAATTTTAAAGACTACTCCTCCTCATCTGCAACATCCCAAAGTGTTTGCTTGTCCAGTACCTCTTCCACAGTCTCATCCTCTACCTCAAACTGCCAGAACTTCTCATCATCTATGATGTACCCAATGGCGTTCTCTTTCAGAAGCTCTTCAGCCTCCTTAACTGAGTGTGCTTCTATAAAGCCACTTGATGTTATTGTCCAATGATATGTTTTCATTAGTTACTCCTTTTTAAAAATCTATCTAGTTCTACTTGATACCTCTTAGGAACCTTCCAACCATAATAATCCGAAGGTAAGATCTTGCCCGTCCCATCTTCAATCTTAGAGTAGTCGCTATCCCACTCACCTAAGCCCGAATCCCATCTCCATAGCTTTATTTCTAGGTCTCCAAATAATTCTTTTCCATCTTCATTACCTAAACTAATATTAGTAAACTTTCTTTCTTTTAAGAATGGATGTTTAACACCTCCCCCCAGTAAACTTCTCAGGCCTTCGGCAAAGATTGGGTCTGCATCGTCATATCCTTCATGGTAGTATAACATGCTCCATTCATACGCTCTTCTTTCTTGTTTCATTTTCACTCCCTTGTTATGGGGCGGGTTGCCCCGCCCCTGTTTAGTTTAGCTATAGTACTTCTTGTATCTTCTTTTCATGTATGCAACAACTTTCCTCAGCTCATTCCGTTCTTGAATAGCCGACTCGCTCCCATCCAGTATCTCATCGTAATGTACCCAACCACTTCCTTCTGAGTATCTATCCCTAATCTCCTCAACCTCTCGTATAACTTGCNTTGGTGTCATNCTCTCCCACCAACCAATACCATCTTTAGATTCCNTATCTACACTAAACTGGTATTCTAACTCCGATGAACTAGGCGATCCCTCTAACAATACTTGATAAGGGTATTTATTTTTTACTTCTTGTTTCATATTAACTCCTTTGTTTGTGGCACTTTTTTTGTGTGCCATTTACTCTTATACGCTCTAGGTTTCAAAAAGTTCCAAATTAATTTTTTAGAGGAGCGATAATATACTTGTATATCCTACCCCCAAGTGCGTTCTCATACCTAAATTCAGAAAATTTCAGAGGTTGATTGTGTTCTGCAACAAAAACCATTCTCACATAATCCCTGACTTTCTTATTGATCCTCCTCCCTTCTTTCCATTGCAATGTTCTGTTCTCTCCCCAGTCATCGTAGCTAAACTCACTAGCCCTTACACCACACATGCCCAGTAACAGCATTATTTTAGCCTCTATGGGACTTTTATGGTTGTGGGTATATGTTACCATGCCTTACTCCTTAATTGTTTTATTTATTGTTATTATATATTCTTAACTGTTCTGATATTTCGACTGGTCGGTCTTTACTATACAGGATTTCATCAGCATGATACCCTGACCTATAATCCCAATCTCCTTCGTTATTGGTTTTAGAATACTCACGATCTGCCAGTTTTCTATTCCTATCGTACTCTTTTTGTAAATGAATTTGTACTTCCTCAATAATTTCACATTTCTCAACAGGATTAAGTTTTTCAAACTGTTGGAAGTACTTAACAAAGAACTCAGTACTTGGCTTTCCTCCGTTTTTATTGCGAACAGCTCTAAACAACCCCTTCACTACTCCTCCTCTTCTATAAAATGGTATACTTCTACATGGGTGTTGCAGTCGTAGTTAGAACAAGAAAAGTTGGATGCGATACCTTCCTTGTCCTCTTCTAGCATGACCTCTTGTATGTCGTGGTCTCCACCCCAAATCAGTTCAGAATCACAATGCCAACATCTAAATCTGTGTAAATCATTTGGATCCTGTGATGCGATTACGCTCTGTAACTTCTTTATCTTCTCTTCTCTTCGTTCCACCATCTGTTCATACTTTAGAACTTCCAACTGCAACTCCATGTATTCTTTCACTTTCCTCTCCAGTCCTGCACTGTGTAAATGACCAAACAAAAAACAAACATGACCATTGTTAGTGTTACTAGGCTCATGGATAGGACAAACAGGTTTACCACCCATTCCCATAAATCTACCAGTATCATTCTTCCTCCTCATAGGATTCAATCATATTCTGTATCTCATCGTTATTGTCAGACATAATATATAGGGCAGTAAGAATTATTCTCTCTCTTTCCTCTATCTTCTTTGTCTCAGTTTTAATATACCACCTCATCAGGTAATGATAGACAAGGTGTAGAACTGCAAGGTACACCACAATAAAAACATCAAACCCGTTCTCTGATAACGATTGTAACCAATGTATCATTCTTCCACCTGTTTCGCCCTTTTATATAAGAAAGCCTCTATGATCTGTATCATTAAATCGTGATTGATGTTATGCTCTTCCATTAAATGACTCGCCAAACTGTCTATCACCTCATCAAACTCAGGGAATAAGACCTCACACAGCTTATCAAATATCAATTCGTTGTCGCTCATTTGTTTCCTTTCCTTTGTATTTATGTAGCATAGCTACCATTAGTAGAAGATAGTTTATGATGTCGCTCATCCTACCCTCTATCGGTTCTGCATACTCCTTACCAGTTTTAAAATAATTAAATAAACTGGACGTATGCTTTTGTAAATATACAGATAGAACTTGCATAGGTGTAAGGTTCAATGTGTTGGCTATGTTCTCAAAGTTCCATAGTACGTTTGTTTCGTGATTGCCTTCTGTATACTCAATTCGTTTCTCGTCTGAAAGTTTCAAAGTTTCTGTAAGGAACTTGTTTCTCAGAACTTCATATTCTTTAGCTGTCATTATCCCGCCTCACTATCTTTTCTTTCCCACTCTAGTGCTTCTTGGTCTAACTCTTCTTCTAGTTTCATTAACTCCCTTTCCTCTATTAACCTTTTTGCTGACTCTAGTTTCTCTTCTTCTGTTCCATCCCAACCTTCTAGGTGGTCATCCTCAATGCACCTCAATGCCCATTGAATATCAATGTCGGTGTCTATTTCTTCTAACCGATTAGACAACTCCTCAATTTCAGCAAGTTTCTCGAAGTGTCCAGTTTCTGTAATGTTACCCACTTGTTTCTCCTTTTTTTTCATTGGATACGGCATGTATACGCTCCTTGTTGTTATAAGTTCCCATTTAGTTTGGCAATTCGTAAAAGTCTTTTGCCCATCTTCTTTTGTTCTGATTCTGAAAGTTACCATTTTTCTGTGCCTTGACTGGATCGTAGAAAGCAAACTCTCTATGGTACTCCTTCCCTTTTAGTTCTTTGGGTTGTGGATAAAAGATGACGTTCTCTGTATCCCCTTCAAGTGGTACTGCAATATAATCACAATGATTTGGCGTAACCTTAACCCGTAGCGATGTCCCGTAGCTAGTCTCTGATACTCGTGTATTGTACTTGACTTGTATGGTTCTCCACTTGTTCATTAACATTTTTTGTCCCCACCTTTTTGGTTTGCATACAACCATATCTACTCCGAGGTCTACCTCTGGTCGGGTAACAATAAATCCGTTCTTCAAGAAGAGATTAGAGACGTTATTCTCTCCAATCATTCCCTGTACCATCGTACCCACATCTAAGGTAGTGGTGCTTTTATATCGTTGTTTCTTCAATCTTAACTCCTTTGTTTATTACTTATACTACGTTGTGTTTGATTGGTTCCCATTTATTTTAATAATGTACATCTGCGGGTACTACATACACATTCAAGTCTTTGTAGTGTTTGTTTCCCCACTTGTTAAGTACGTTGTCTAAATGCTCTCTATCTTTTATCCCTTCTCCATCTCCATCGTACAACCAAACACTATCTCCATAATAATCTCCCACAGATTTGTAGTGATACTGAAGCCAATCTTTTCTGATACCTCGCATGATTTCTGTAACCTTCTTGCCTTCTGTAACTTCCTTTATCTTTCGTAGGTGGTATCGCATATCTCGTAGTGTTGCCTTCCATCCTTCTACCACCATCTTACGTCCTATCTTACTTGTTACATCTGCCACCTCAGGGTACTTGTCTCCCCAATATGATGTACCACCATTGTCAAACATATCGTAATAATCAAATGGTCTCTGTCCTTCGCATAAGTTCTGAAAGGTATCCTCTGCTTTAGAAAGTGCTTCTTTCTCAGAATTAGCATAGACTATGTTTCTTATTATCATGTGCATTATTTCTTCTCCCCTTTGTTAAGTTTATTACACAATTCTTGTGCTTCTTGTAAGTCTGTAAAATCATAAGACATAGTTCTTTCATTCTTATTATCTGTGCCGTCATAAGGTTTACCATCAGACACTTGATATTCTTTTTGCTTTCTATCTTCTGTTAAACCCTCTACTATTATCCACTTCATTAGACCACCTCCCCATCGTGTTCTCGTATTGCCTCTTGTCGCTCCTCCCACAGATGTGTAGCCACCTCGTAGAAATTGACCTCTTTTATAGAACTGTAAATCATATCTACAATAAAACCAATTTCTGTACTTATACAATCATCAGCCATCTCAACCGCCCACTCTTCTAGTCTTTTACTAAGTTCGTACTCATCTAGAGAATCAAACGCCATTTCTAAAGCGTGGCTGTGATCCTCCTCATCGTTTCGTATCCACAAATTAAAGTTCCATGTCTCGTAATTTGTCCATCCGTTGTATTTATTACTGCTCATTATTTACTCCCTTGTTTATTTATTTAACTACGCTATTAGTTAAAAGTTCCAAACTATTTTTTAATTCTTTTATGTCGTTCTTAAACCCTTTTAAAGTTTGTTTTTCGTCTAACTTCAACACATCATTTTTATTCTTTTTGAAAATCAATGTTATTTCAAAACTCTCTGTAACTGTGTAATATTCTTTCTTCATTTTATTTCTCCATTTTTTTTCGTTCTTGTTTGCTCATCTTGTTCCAGTTCTTCTGTATTGCACCACCCGACTTTCTTCTGTTCTCCTCCCTCATTTCGTGCATCATATCAAATATTATGAAACTCAATTCTTTCTCAGAAAACTCCGTAGGTATTATTTTACCTGAGTCATCCCTTATTGTGGGAAGTGCAAGTTTTCTGTGTATCTCTTCTATTTCTGTATGTGTCATAATTTCTCCCAAAGGGGATGCATTACACACCCCCCTTTAATTTCTGTAAGTTAGTTTACTTTCTGTACTTCGTATCCGTACTCAGAACCCACATAATTTATGTGCTTCGATGTAGTTACAGACCACCACCCAAGCGGTGTGATTGTTCTGTTTGTGTGGTCAATCTCTGCAACTCTTGTATCGTAACTATATACTGCATCGTCTGTCGCTCTGAGGTTTTGTTTGTATCTGTCGAATGTTCTCATTTGTTTTTTTCTCCGTTTGTTTCTTATTATACTCAGGAAGCCGGGAAAAGTTCCCGACCTCCCAAAGTTTTTTTTATTTATTTATTATATGCTGTATGACTGACAGTAACATACCCTTCTTCTTGTCTAAGTGAGCTTTCACACTTAGACCAACTCACTTCTCCATTATCAGTGTTACTAAAACCGGCATATTTATCTAACTTTACCTTGTCTACAGCTTTTGTATTATGGTGTTTAACATCTACAAATATTGTTCCACTATTTAACTTTCCTATTTCAACACAAGAGTCTTTACCAATTATAACCTCTATTGTCTCATTGTCTTTTAATTTAATTTCGTTTAAGTGTTTCATTTTTTACTCCTTTGTTTGTGTTATATATACTATACTATTTAACTGGGAAAAAGTTCCCAGTATTTAAAAAAAATATAAACTTTTTTTTGGGGGGTTGTGTACGGGGGTTGTGGTATTCTTCAGAACTATATAATATAGTTTATTTATGAAAGCAAGTTTACTTACACAAATAACCCTTGATTACCTACCTGCGTGCACAATATATAATAAAATTAAGCTACATACGTGCACAAACTTATATAAACTACCCACGTGCACAAAAATATAAAAAAAATAAAAAAATAGAGAATCAGGCCCCTTTCGGGGCCCTATCTCTTTCTCCTTTCTTTTATTTATGATTGAAACATGTCAGTTTGATTAGGGTCTACAAAACTGGTAGGTTCTGTATCCTTACCATACTGTAACAATCCATCAACCACCATTGTATTATTGGTGAAGTTAGCATTGGTTAGCTTGTTGGCATGCCATAGAACATTGGTTCCGGCGTTCATCAATCCCCAAGCTGTAAAATCATCATCTTCAAGATATTTATCCATAAGCTGACCAAACTGTTGGGTAGGTAGCTTAGGTAGATACTGTTCTCTAATATGCTTGATTTCTGTATTGCTTATTGATTTCTGTAACTTACCACAAGCCTTAGCAAACTGTTCAATTTTGTACTCAGATTGATTTCTCAAAATTGAAGTAGCTTGTATGATTTGGTCTTGCCAATCAATATTACCTAATGAATGTTTGAACGTGTGACCAAAACCAAAAAGGTTTGATGTCATACCGTTCTTACAGATTAGCCTTTCAAAGTAGAATCTAATCCCGGCTCTAGTAGAACCATTATAGGAATTTTGAATTTCAGCTACCAATCTCAAAACATCACCAACCTCAGGAACCGTAGCTTCTATTGTACTGTCAGCATAGTATATATCCCTGAATTGACCCTTGTTATTGAAGAATCTCTTGTGATGTTCAAAAGATATACCTGATGGATTTAATACTTCATTAACGCAGATGTCTACTAGGTCTTTATTATTGACCAGTAAATAATCTGCTGAAACATTACCAGCAAGTACTTTATCCTGAGAACCTAATCGGATTCCATAAACTGTTGGATTTTGAGAACGGTCATCAAAATATACAGGTTCTTTATGAACCTCCATAAATGGATCCCAGTCACCACCAAGATTTTCAATTACTGGTTTGACCGGCTCATTCTCCAAGTTACTTGTTTCTAGATTCCAGTTAGGTTTTATTTCTAATGCGTTATTGTGTTGCATTTTATTCTCCATATTGTTTTGAATTAAGAGTATGTTTTGAAAGTGGGCCTGATTGAGTAATAGTGCTCAGGCCCAAAACACCATGCTACTTAGAGTCTACCTGTTTAGGATAGATGTCATACTTTTTTGACAAAGTATTCCATACTAGCATCAATGCTGTAATTGCATAGGCACTATTGTCCTTGCAACTGGCATCAATCATAGACACAGCATCTTTGAACGCTGTATCTAAATCGTCCCTATCACCAAACAGATTGCACTCTTGAATAACAAGCTTCTCTTGTTTCTTCAATGCATACTCCATTTTGTTATTAAGAAATTTAGTTGAGTTATATAATGTACCCGTCACTATACGATAGAGTACCACGCATCAAAAATTTATCGAGGCCTATTTTCACCGCATCCTAGGCCCCGGTTCAATCTTACTATTCACGGGGCCAGAGACTAGCCGGGCCAGCATCTGCATATTGCGTATCCTAATTGTCAAAAACTAATTACAATTAGTATACGTTCCAGAGTTCAAAAAAGTTCCATAATTATTAAACTTTTTCAAAAAAAATTGCCACGTGAATCATAACTGGCTTAGACCAATTTGCTTTTTTCAATACAATATTTCTAACCTGAAAACGGATTGGGGGGCGGGCCGTGCGAATAAAAAGAGAAACACACATGCTTATATAATTTTTTTTAAAATTTTTGGAACTTTTACT
>JGI25128J35275_1000081_pt1 | contig 27153 bp, 21 predicted proteins | sample ETNvirenome_2_60_FD_35275 | JGI IMG/M metagenome (IMG submission 35275)
AGAGACTATTGATGAAGATAATGATAGAGGTGAAGCAGAACAGTTAGTAACTGCTGCTGTTACATCAACACCTACTCCGTCTAGTACGGATGACGATGATGAAGCACTTTCGTATTTTGCGAAACTCGCTGCTGAATAACACAAGAAAGGGGTTCTAACGAACCCCTTTTTTTATGGCATTGTAATGTTTGTATTTTCTGTTTTTATTAAATCATCTCTTATATATTCTGAAGATTCGTTATATACCATTATATCTCTAAAATCATTCAAGAATTGTTGTAAATATTCTGGTTTAAGTAAATATATACTTCTCTTCTTATCATTTAATTTAGTTTCATATATCCAATTTGATACTCCTGATCTAACATCAGTTCCATATTTTACTACATTATATCCTAGTGTTTCATCCCAATATTGTATATAAGATTGGGCAACAAATCCAGATCCTTTATCTAAATCTGGTACAGTGTCTTCATAAGTACCATCAGTTTTTATTCTAACAGTAATTGTTCTTTTATTACCATCAGTAGTGGTATATGATAATGTATCAAATACTTCTTCTGGTGGTGCAGTAATAATTTTTCTATATGTCCACGTTTTACTTGGTAAATTTAATTCCCAATTTCCATAATTTTCTGTCTTTGTATAATAAAGACCTTGACTTTTAGTATCAGTCGAAATTGGTTCTATTATATCACCTTTCACAAAACCATTTAATTCTCCAGAAGGTTGTTCAAATATAAAAGAACTATTTTTTATTTTTTCAGTAACTGGTTTATCCAATAGTGTTGGTATTGGAGATTTAAATGTTTCATCAACAACTTGATCTGCATTTAAAATTAAATGTCCTTTACTATCTCTGATTTCTTTTGTTTCATAAAAACGAGTAGCATTTAAGTTATTTCCATATTTATTTAATGCATATCCATATAAGTCATTACTTGAGATTGGCCAATCATTTCTAACATTTAATATTCCACTAGTATTTTGAGGACCCTTTGCACTCATTAAGACAACCCAATCTAGTTCATCACTACCATAAAAGTCTTCTGCTACATTTTCTGGTCGATATCCTTCAGGTATTTCATATCTTGTGAATATTGTAAAAATATTTTGTAAATCATCTCTTAATTTTGTTCTACGAAATAAATTCTTTACTTCAACATAATCTAAAGAAGAATTTTTGGATGGTAAAAATGATTGATATAATAAATTTGGAAGTTCTCTAAAATATCCCATGTTTAGTACCCTACTGTGCTATCTGAATCATAACCTCTTTCATCAAAGTAATCATTATCATAAATTGGTTCAAGTTCTTTAAATGTTAAATCCATAGTCATAGATATTGGTTCTTTATTTTCATATGTTGCATATACACCTTCGGCAGTATAATTAACTGATATATCAGTTAAGAAGCATTGTTTAAATTTGTGTAAGAATGGATGATTTCTAAATCCACTCTTATATCTCAATTCAAATACGTTTGGAGTATTTAGAAATAAATTTGCACCAGAACCAGTTACTTTGGGTGCCATATTCATTTTGAATGTTCTTATTATTAGTTTTATTTGTTCTGCTTCTTTTTTACTTCTAGGAGTCATTTTGAATGAGAATCTGAAGTTTCTTAATGTAGGACCATTAAACAATAGTTCCATATTAGGATTTAATATTTGTCCTTCTTCTCTTGCTAATAATTGATCAACTGTTACGTTACCACCAAATACACTAACTGCACTTGCTGCTAATTTTTTAGTAACTAATGATTTTGCTCTATTTATATCAACACCAGAACTTTTTAGTGCATTTTTAAACGCATCTCCACCAGCATCGATTGCACCTTTCACATCACCTTTACCTAGTTCCTCACCTGCATTTTTCATAAGATCAACTGCTCCACCAGCAGCAGCACCAACAAGACTGTTTAATTTATCTTCACCATAAGAAGCAGAATTACCATCTTGAATTTGAGATGGTATTTGTAATAATACAGTTCCTTTATTAACTAAGGATTGGGTTGTTGTAAAACCACGAATTGGAGATCTTTCAGAAAGTCGTCTACTACCAGTAGAACCTACTATACCACCAAATTCACTTACTTGTTTTACTGGAACGTATTTTGTAATATCAATTTGCAGATAATCAGTGGAGTCCGTCATTGCTTCTAACGGATATCTTAATAAACCACCTCTATCTCTTATACTAGATTTTTTATGTGCTTCTGTTGAACCACTATCATTTTTACCATAACCAGGTGATGTTATATCACCAGGCTTACCTGAAAGTTTATTTTTATCAACTCCACTATCTAGTTGTAATTGTCTATTCTCTGCTGCATCCTCTTTCCAAGTTTTACTAGTACTAGTAACACCTAATTTTTTAGCACGATCTTCAATTGCTTTTTTTCTATCATTTATTACTTTTGTTTTTTTATATTTCTTTTGTGCTTCTTTAGCTTTGTCTACAGTAAATCCACCACTATCTTTACTATCAAATAATTTTCCACCTAACATTTTATCGACCTTATATATTAATTTTAACTATTTAGACGTATTTTTCCATAAGGAATAGAACGTAAAGATTCTATCTCTTCTGAATTAACAATATGTAGATTTCCAACCATCTCTTGCCATGTATATTGTCTTACATTTCCCCAGTGAAAATTCAATCCTCTAAAACCCCAATTAAATACATCTGTGACTGCGACTAATGGAAATTCATCATATCTAATACCAGGTGTTTTTGGTTGATACACAAAGGTATAATAATTTCCTGCTTCAGGAGCTCCTTCTGCTTCTGGTAATGCTTCTAGTATTTCTAACATCAAATCATCAGGACTTTCAGCTCCAATTAAATTATTTGATATCTCTGCGATTCTATCCATTACTTAATACCTAGTTCGTTCTCTGTTAAGACTTTAAATTCTAATTTACGATCCTTACAATACTCTGATGCTGCTTCCCATTTTGCTTGGTTTTTTGCATATTCACATACTTCACGAATATATGATTTAGTTTTTTGTTTTTGGACTTTTGGTTCTATACATTGTTTCTTTGGTTTTATTTCAATTACATATTTTTTAACTTGTCCTGTACTTTCTTTAACTTTTATATAGAAGTCTGGGAAGTATCTATGGTATCTATTATCAATAGGAGACATATAAGGAATAAAGAATTCTTCACTTCCCCATTCTAAAATATTTTGATTACTATCACAATATTTCATAAATTTAAGTTCCCATAAAGAACGGTATATTATATTTGTATAATCACCTCTATACTTCTTAGGAATGCTTGGTCTGAATTTTCCTTTATAAGCCATCTAAATAGAAATAATATAAGACTCGTAAGGTATTTAGAGTGGCAAAGGGTATAGTACAAAGAATCACGATGGATGAGGTCAAGGAAAAACTTGGCAAGCTGTCGTTAACAAATCAATATCAAGTTCATTTTTCAACTTTGAATAAAACTATAACTGATTATCTTAAAAGATCTGGACTTGATAATGTTGATATTTTTCTATCTAGAAATGCAGGGATACTTTGTTCGGAAGCATCATTACCTGCTAGTGCATTCGCAACAGGGGAAGTAAAGGATAATTTTATGGGAGTACCGCAAGAGTTTGCACATACTCGTTTATATACTGATATTGATTTTACTTTTTATGTTGATGAAGATTATACCTCTTTAAGTATTTTTGAAGGATGGATGGATTATATTTCTAGTGGTGCAAATATTAATCTTGACGAAAAGGCATTTTATAGAAGATTTAGATATCCAGATGATTATAAAGCTAATACAATGACTATTACTAAGTTTGAAAAGAATATTGAAAGAACATTGATGTATGAATTTAAGAATGCTTTTCCTAAATCTATTACATCTTTACCTGTTACATATGGAACAGCAGATTTAATGAAAGTTACAGTCAGCTTTAACTATGATAGATATACTGTATCAAGAAGTTAGAATTACCCCTATAAATAAAATTACTGAAGTGTGAAAACATTATGCCATTACCAAAGATTAATACTCCAACTTATGAGTTAGTTATTCCTTCTACTGGAAAAAAAATTAAATATCGTCCTTTTCTTGTAAGAGAAGAGAAGATACTTATACTTGCATTAGAAACTGAAGATACTAAGCAGATAGCAAATGCTGTGGTTCAAATTTTAAATGAATGTATTATTACAAAAGGAATTGATGTTACTAAACTTGCTACTTTTGATATTGAATACTTATTCTTAAATGTTCGTTCAAAGTCAGTTGGTGAAACTGTTGAAGTTAATTTGACTTGTCCTGATGATGATAAAACATCTGTTGAGATGGAAATTAACATTGATGCTATTAAAGTTCAAAAAACCAGAGGACATAAGAATACTATCAAACTTGATGATCAATATTCTATGAAACTTAAGTATCCATCATTTGATCAGTTTATTGAAAGTAATTTTGATACTGGTAGTGATAATAGTGAGGTTGATAGGTCATTAAATATGATTACTAATTCTATTGAAATGATTTATGATGAAGAAGAGAGTTGGGATGCTTCTGATTCAACTAAAAAGGAATTAGAAGAGTTTATAGAAGGATTAAATAGTAAGCAATTTAAAACTATTGAAAAGTTCTTTGAGACAATGCCTAAACTTTCTCATAAAGTCAAAGTTACAAATCCAACAACTGGAGTTGAATCAGAAGTGGTCTTGGAGGGATTGGCAAGTTTTTTCACCTAAGTATGGCTCATACCAGTCTTGAGTCATACTATAAGGTTAACTTTGCCTTGATGCAACACCATAAATACTCATTAACAGAGATAGAAAATATGATGCCTTGGGAAAAGGAAGTTTATGTGACTTTATTAAAACAGTATATCGACGAAGAGAATCTCAAACAAAGTGCCAGCAATTAACCCAGAAGTAATACCTTCTAACATAAAACTAAATGTCACCAATATGAAAACCATCTTTAATGGTGGTGGAAAGGGTGGTGCCATAGTTCCGAAGAAAGGTGGTGCTCTTGCTCGTAGTGGTGGTGCTCTTAGTACTGAAAAAATATTTCCATTAAATGATTTTGATCCTTTGGAGAAAAGGGTTGCTGCGAACGAAAAGAAGATTACTCTTTTGAAGAATGTTTTAAAGGCACAAAAACCTTTTGGTGGTAATGAAGATAAGTTAGCAGAAATAAGTTCTACTCTTGAAGATATTGGTAATGCACTTGCATTAGATTTTAGTAATAGAATTAGTGAACAAGATGCAGAAAATAAAAAGAAGAAAAAAGCAAATGAAGAAAGAAAGAGAAATCTTAAAGAGAAGAGTATAGAAGGATTAAAGGGTATAGGTAAAGGTTTAGGTGCAGGTATTAAAGGAGTAGCAGCTAGTGTTGTTTCTCCATTTAAAAATGTTTTTGATAAAATAATTAATTTTGTCACAATATTGGGTGCTGGTATTGCTGGTAATGCTGCTCTTACTTGGTGGAAAAATTTAGATCCAAAGACGAAAGATAAGATTAAAGATACTTTGTCATTTACGGCAAAAAATTGGAAATGGCTTGCTGGAATAGGTGGTATATTTCTTCTATCAAGTTTTGTAAGAAAAATATATGGTGTATGGAAAGCAATAAAGTTTGTAGGTTCAGGTTTTGGATTATTTAAAGGAGCTAAAACCGTATCAACAGGAACTAAAATAACTACAACAGGTGGTAAAGTTGTAAAGAATTTAAAGGGACCTTGGTGGAAAAGAATGTTCAATCAAGGTGTTAAAAGTAAAGCAACTAGTCAGATTACTGGAGATGTATTGACAGGAACAGGAACAAAGGTAGCGACAAAGGTAACTACAAAAAGAATCTTAGCAGGTTCTTTACCTATCATTGGTGCTGTTGTTGATGGATTTGAAGGTATTAAAAGCCTAGTAAAGGGAGATAAAACAAGTGCTGGTTTATTTTTTGCTAGTGCTGCAGCAAGTTTCCTACCAGGTTGGGGTTCAGCTACATCAATCCCATTAACTGTAGCTGCACTAGCATCACAGGCTAAATTTAATAAAAACCAACTAACTGGGTCTAAGGACGGACTCCCTAATTTAGAAGTTGATGAAACAAAAGTAATAGTAGAAGATTTACCACCTGTTAAAGTTAAACCACCAGAAAAGAAAGTCTCATTACCAGAATCAACAGAAGTTGCTTATATTAGTTCTATCAATCCTTTGAATGAATATATGATGTTAACACCAGCATTACACGGGATAGTATAATATTATGGCAACTGTTAAACTCCAAGATAGGGAAATCAAAAAACTTAAGATAACTGTAACTAATATCAAGAGTGTTTTGCTTGAAAAGCAAAAAGAATTGAACAAAGTTAAATTATCCAAAAAACGATTAGATAATGCTGATTTACAATTAGCAAGAAAAGAAGGAAAAGAAAAGAGTGTAGAAGCAGTTAAAAAATCTTCACCACTTACTAGTTTTTCCGAAAAAACTGGTAATCAAGGTGGCAATATAATTGATAAGATATTGTCTTTTGGATCTATTATGTTGGGTGGAATTCTTGTTAATGCATTACCTGGATTTATCAAAAAGTTTAATGAGATATGGGAGGGTATTGAGCCTATGATTAAGACTCTTAATTCTGCTATTACAAATATGTTTGATTTCTTTGATGGTATTACTGAATCTGTACAAGGTTTTGTTGGACATGATGTAGATAAAAAGAAAATAGATTCAGCAAAGAAAGAAATAGAAAAGGATCTTAAAGAATTAAAAAAAGATTCTGATGTGGATGTAACAGATACTAAAAAAGGAGAAGTTGAAGGTGAAGAACCACCAGAACCAATATTAGATAGAGAAGAAGGAGATCCTGGTGAAAGGACTGCACCTAAAATGAGAAGGGATGAAGTAACAACATCATCATCATCTGACGAGGTAGAAGATATTATTAAACTAGTAAAACCAGATCCAAAAAATTTATCTTTATCTACTCAACAAAAAGCTCAGTTTAAACGCATAAATAACAATCAGGATTTAGCTAAATTAAATCAAAGAACTTCTACTGGACATAAAACTGTGATTGTTCAAAGACAAGTTGTTGAAGTACCAGTACCAGTATAGGAGGATATAAATGTCAGGAAGTGCAGCAAGAGCATCTAAGTATGCTAAAATGGTTATTAATAAAGATGGTAAAACTGCTAATATTGCAGGAAAAACTACATCTTTTGATTTTTATGAGAGTGTGTATTCTCCAGAAGTAACTGCTACTTTAGTATTTTTCGATGCTGCTGATTCTATAGAAGCAGGTAAGGATCAAGATACACAAAATAGAAAAGGAAGTATTAAAAATTCATTACCTATTACTGGATATGAAGATCTTGAAGTAAAAATAGAATCTAAATCTGGAACTTTAAATTATACAAAAAATCCATTAAAGATTATTAGTGCTCCAATTGTATCTCAGGAATCAAATCGACAATCTGTTTTTCTAAGTCTTAAATCAAGTCCTGCTATTGAAAATTATGATATTAAAGATCCATGTAAAAAATATAAAGGTAGGATTAGCAATACTGTTGAACAGATATTGAAAGATTTAAATATCAAAAAATATACAATAGATGCTACAAGTAATAGTTATGATTTTATTTCAAAAGGAAAAGGTGGATTGGATTTGATAAATGATTTATGTAGAAGATCTATTCCTGAGAATGGTGATCCTGGATTTTTCTTCTATGAAACACAAGATGGACTTAATTTTAAAGCAATAGATAATCTCATTACTGAAGAACCAGTAGAAACATATACATTTTCTGGTGCATTGCAAGGTAAAGAGAATGATTTTAAAATTGTATTGCCACCCAATATGATTAAGGATCAAAATGTAACAAAAGCATTGGAGTCTGGAACTTATAGTAGTCGTAATGTATTTTTCAATCCTTTAACATTTGAAACCGAAGAAAAAATTTATAAAATAGATCTTGAAAACTTGAAAACGTTGGGTAAAAAAATAGTTCCCTTTAAAGAGAAGGTTCAGAATTATAGCAAAACTAATTATCATATTTTGGATATTGGTAGTTTAGATGCTAATAATATAGTTCCAAATAATGATCCAAGAGAATGGCAAGCAAAATCTCCTATGAGATATAATCTTTTACATTCTCAAATAATAGAAATCCAAGTCCCTTGCAATTTAAAATTAAGAGCTGGGAATGTTATTAAAGTGGAGATTGAACGTCAGGGTGATAAGGCAATGGGTGGTTTAGATCAACAGGAAAGTGGTAAATACTTAATATTACATCTTTGTCATCATTTTGATCCCCAAAGATCATTTACATCTATGACTCTTGCTCGTGATACTTATGGATTACATACAGGTAAATAATAAATATGGAAACTAAAGTAAATTTAGACAATCAATCATTTTTTGGAAAGGGTGTAGAATTCTGGTTAGGAATGATTGTAAAATTTGATAAACAGAAAAGTCAAACAGCTGGTATGGGATGGGGTTGGAGATATAAAGTTCGTATTATAGGTGATTATTCAAATTTAGATAGTATTGAAGATCAAGAAGTTCATACAGCAGTTGCATTGATTCCAACTACTGGTGGAACTGGTGGTGCTGGTAAAAAAGCTACGATTAAATTAACACAAGGAGATATTGTTTTTGGTGCATTTTTATCACCCAATAATAATTTCCCAGTAATTCTTGGTGCTTTGGGTAGAACAAAAGAATCTAGTGATAAAGCAAAGAAGGCTAAAGAATCAAATGATAACAGTAAATTAGCACCCTTATCTGGGTTTACTGATGAGCAACAAGCAGGGTTAACACAGGATCAAGAACATACTGGACAGGATCAAATAGTTACTCCTAGAATTAGAGAAGCTACAGAGAAAGGTAATGGAAAATCTAAAGCAGTTCCTACTGAAAAATTATCAGATGTTAATGGTGGAAATGATCCCAATGAAAATGCTGTTGATGCAGCATATCAACCAAAATTAACTGATGCAAAAAGAGGAAAAGATTTATGGGATATGGAAGTTGGGGAAAGTGCATTAGATTCAAACCAAAGAGATGAGATAATAGCAGATATGAATAGAGAAGCTAATATAAACAATACTAGAGAAGTTTTGGATTTTAAGGCACCTGCTGATGATAAAGAAGTTTTACAAGCTCAGAGAACTTTTGCAAGAAAATATGATGAGAAGGTAAAGCAGCAATATAGTAATGTTGGTAGTGATGCTGATTTTGATGATGCAATGAACGCAAGTCAAGAAGAACTTGATGAAGCATTGGAATTGTTTTAAGTATCCATGATAAATAATAAAAGGAAATGATAGAACTATGAGCATAATAGGTGGTCCCTTACCAAAAATTAATGAAAAGGTAGAGAAGGAATTTATTCCTGCTATACCGACAGAATTTCCTTCTTTCCAGCAGATTAAAGCATATGGAGATCTTATAAAGGTCAATCCTTCTGGTGAAAAATGGCAGAGTGCAATTAAGAATATTAAGAATCAATATCCTGATGAATTAAAAGATATAGTTCCATTTGATTCCAGTCAGATAGAAAATTTATCTAAGGATGCTTTTAAGGATTTTGAAAAAAAAGTTGAAGAATTTAAAAAAATAGATCTTCCAGATGTAGATCCAGTATCTTTAACTTCTGGTATGAAGATTTTGACTGCAAATCCAGATAAAAATAATTTCTTTGCAGAGACCCAAACCCAATTGGGTAATTTTATGGATATAGCAAGTAAAGCAAGTAATTTTAGTCTTGATCTTCCTGGTGAGATAAAAAGTGTATCTAATATGATTAGTAGTTCGTCTCAAACTTTTATTGGTCAAATTGGAAATTCACTTACTGATGGATTGATTGATTATGCTAAGGGTGGATTGGATGGTATTGCTTCAAGTGTGTTTGCTAAAAATCTTCCTTTTAACACATCACTATCCCAAATTACTTCATTACAAACAAGTATGATTGGACCTATTGGTAAAATGTTAGGTTCAACAGATTGCTTAGTAAATAAAATATCTGGTGCTTTAGGTGGTTCTATTGAAGATATGTTGACAGGTATGGTAAAGAATGTATTAAATGCTGGTACTTGTGCTGTTCAACAAATGGTAGGTGCTATAACCAATAAAATTACAGAAATGGTTGATACTATGGTTTCTCCTGCAACAAATGCAGTATCAGGATTACTTGAAAAATTTGGAGTAAAGGCTTTTAATGTAAAAAGTTTTATTAGTAAGGGAATTAATATAATGGGTAAAGTAAAAGATTTATTTGATTGTGGAGGTAAAACATCAAAACCTGTTGATACTGATAAATTCGTTATTGATAAATTAGATTCAAAACCAATGGGTAGTAATGAGCAACAAAATTTCATGGATAAAGCATTTGAATCTGCGAATGAAGTTGCTGCTAATATTGAAAAAGGTAAAAATAATATTTTAAAAGGTCTTCCTTCTGGTTTAAGTGATTTTGAAGAAGCATATGGTAAGTTCTCAATATTTGGTTCCAAAGTAAGTGAGGCAGGAGATACTGTAGGAACTGATTGTTATACTGGAAATATATTTAAGTGTGGATCACCTAAGATTGAGATATTTGGTGGTAATGGTATTGGTGGAGCAGGAAAAGTTTTATTTGGAAACTTTATAGATAAACTTGACCCTGATGATATTTTTGGAGACGTGAAGAGAACTGCTAGTATTGTTGGTGTTGAAATAACTGATCCTGGTGAAGGATATAGTGAAGAACCTCTTGTAACTTTTACTGATAGTTGTGATCAAGGAGTTGGTGCTTTTGGTAAGGCAATTGTTGATAAAAATATAAATTCTCCTACTTTTGGACAAATAACTAATATTGCGATTTTAAGTGAGGGTGAAAATTACCCTGTTGATCTTCCAGGGGAAGTTGATGAAGTTTATATTAAAGAGATTATAATAGAGAATCCTGGTTCTGGATATCAGAATGCAACTATATCTGATGAATGCATAAAACTTAATGTTACTGATGGACAATGTGTTAGTTGTGATGTTATTTGTCAAAAACCATATTCATCATTACCTAAAATAGAAGAATTGATTGAAAATCCTGGATATGGTGCTGTTTTCAGAGTAATTATGACATTGAACAAACCAGTTGCACCTGCTCAAACACTTGAAGTTGTTGATTGTGTTGGTAATTTCCCTACTGGAGGAAATAATTAATATGAGTCAAGAAAATTATACTCAGGAAATATTTAATCAACAGTTAATTATTGAAGCTTCTGGGCATGTTGTTGGATTGCCAGGAAAGGTTGCATATTCTTTACTGTCTCAGACGAAAGATGGTGTAAAATATAATCAAACTCTTGCTGAAGGTAGTGGTTTATCAAGAGTTTATGCTGAAAAAACACTACAAGTAGAGTGTGGATTTAAAAATAAAGAAAATGAGCATAGTTATAAATTAGTTGTTCATAAAGGTAATTGTGATTTTAATGCAGACAGAGGAAAACTTTTACAGAAAGCAAAACAGATTACTTTACAGGCATCAGAAGAAATAGTATTACAAGCACCTAAAATTCGCATTGGTTATGATCAACCAGGATCTACTGATGAGGTTTTAATTTATGGTACTAAGGTTCATGTTGATGAGAAAGGTCTTAAAAAGGGAAATATAGCAGAATTGCTTAAAAAAACTAGTATGTTTAAGGCTTTTGCTAGTAGTTATCTTGGTGGTAGTAGTTTGCTTGGTGGATTTGGTGGAGCAATGGGTGGAGATTTAAGTCTTAGTGGGTTAGCTCAAGCTGCTGCTACTGCCTATGGTGGTCCTGTTGCAGGTGCCGTTGCTGGACAATTACTTAGTGGTGAAGGTTTAGATGCTGGTTCTCTTGCTGGAAGTGTTGCTACTGCCTATGGTGGTCCTGTTGCAGGTGCAGCTGTAGAATCAGCAGTTAATCAATCGCAGAATTAGGAGGATAATATGTCTGATACCAATTTACCTATAGGAAATGAAAATTCGCATATTGGAGATTCTGTATTTGAAAATGTTTATATCTATGGAAAATTATATTATGATTATGCAGGACAAGATTTAACACTTCCTGATAATCTAGTAGTAAAAAATTTAAAGGTTTTAGAGAATTCTTGGTTTGGTGGTATTGCTACCTTTAAAGATGATGTCTTTATTGAAGCAGATTTAGATGTTTATAATTTATTAGTTCGACGTAGGTTAGATGTTGGTGTTGGTGGAACTGTATTCACTGGTATTAATACTGGACATTTTCCTGGTAGAGTTGGTATAGCAAATACAGCACCATTCCAAAGATTCCAAGTTGGTGGTCCAAATACAATTGGCAATTCTCTTGAAACAGATGATAGAGCTGTTGTAATTACTGGACTAGGTACAGTTGGTATTGGAACAACTGACCCTGCTACATTTGGGGGTATGAATACCTCCTTTACTGGTGAAGTAAAACTTGATGTATTAGGACCAATGAGATTGGATGGTCATTTATATGACTCTGCAGAATCTCCTGGTGTTAATGGATACTACTTGAATATGGATGTTGATGGTGTCCGATGGATTGAGGCATCACCAATTGATTTACATGGTATTTTTGTTCAAGATGAAGGTGTTTATATACCAAATCCTGGAACTGCACAAACATTTGCAACAATGAATTATGTGCAAATTAATAGTTTAGGTTTAGGTACTGATACTATACTTCCTATACCAGATCCAGATAATCCTACAATGATTGCTAGGATACAATCTCAAGATTTATGGGGATTCACTAATAATACTAATACTTCTCCAATCTTTAGGATGACTAAGGTTGGTATTAAGAATGCTAATCCAACATATGATTTAGATATATCAGGAACTCTTCATGCTACTGGTAATGTACAATTTGATTCATTATTGACAGTTGATGGTAATACTTTACTTAAAGGAACTTTAACTGTAAATCAAGCAACTGATTTAGATTCTACATTAAATGTAGATGGTGCTACAACACTTAACAATACTCTAGATGTAGATGGTGCTACAACACTTAACAATACTCTAGATGTAGATGGTGCTACAACTTTAAATAATACTTTAGATGTAGATGGTGCTACAACACTTAACAATACTCTAGATGTAGATGGAAAGACTACATTTAATGATACTACTGATGCATCAACAAAAACATTTGCTTCTGTGCAAATGGATGGTGGTGTTGGTATTGTTAAAAAATTAATTGTTGGTGGACAAACTAAATTACAATCTGCCTTAGAATCAACAAATAGCACTACTGGTGCTCTACTAGTAGAAGTAGGTGGTATTGGTGTTGCAGGAAATGTTAATATTGGGAAAAATACATCATCAACTGATAAAGATACTGGTGCTCTTGTAGTAGAAGAAGGTGGTCTTGGTGTTGAAGAAAATGTAAATGTTGGTGGTAATGTAAGGATAGGTTCTAATCAATCATCAACTAATAAGGATACTGGTGCTCTTGTAGTACAAGAAGGTGGTGTTGGTATTGAAGAGAATTTAAATGTTGGTAATAATGCAAGAATTGAAGGAACATTAGAGTTAGAAAATTCTGTTATTGATAAGTTAAACAGTGTTGGATTTGATGTTAGTAAAAGTAAGAATGATTATAGATTATCTGCAGTTGGTGCTGGTGTATCTTGGAGACCATCTGGTGTTGAGACTGATAATGCTATTTGGGTTACTATGGATGGTAATGATAGTAACACTGGATTATTGGAAGGTGATGCAAAGAGAACTGTTGGTGCTGCTGCATCTATAGCAAAAGAAGGAGATACTATTATTGTTAGATCTGGTAGTTATACTGAAAATAATCCAATTGGATTAAGAACTGATGTTTCTGTATCTGGTGAGGATTTAAGATTGGTAACTATTATCCCTTCAAATAGAGATAAGGATGTATTTCATGTTAGACGAGGATGTTTGATTCAGAATCTTAACTTCTCTGGTCCTCCTACTGATAATCAAGGTGGAGTTTCATATAATCATACTGGTGCAGCAGTTGCTTTCCCTCCATTAGTTACAGCAGATCAGGCAAGCACTGGATATATTGCATTGGGACCAGCAAATGAAGGTTCTACTGGTAGATGGAAATCTCCATATATTAGGAACTGTACTAACTTTATGTCAGGTAGTGTTGGTATGAGGATTGATGGTAATCATGCTAATGCAGATTTCAGTGGTACTAATAATCTAGGACAAGACTTTAAATCCTTTGTTTGTGATGCCTTTACACAATACAATCAGAATGGTATTGGTGTATCAATTACAAATAATGGATATGCTCAATTAGTTTCTATATTTACTATTGCTTGTGATATTGCAATTTATTGTGATACTGGAGGGCAATGTGATTTAACAAACTCAAATTCATCATTTGGTAATTTTGGTTTATATTCTAATGGTGTTGGTGCAACAGAATTTACAGGAGAATTATTTACTACTGCTCCTGCTGATAGTGATGTTTTTGAGCTTATTGATGTTACTGATAAATTTGATAGATTTAGAAAACCATTTGATGGGCAAGGTTTATTCTTTAAGATTAATTTAGCAGATTATCTTGATACTTCAGTAACTGGTATTTTAACTGCACCTCTACAATTAATTAGAGGTATTACTGTTGTAGATGGAGGAATACCAGGAGAATATAATGCTGCAGCACCTCCAGTTGTTACTGTTCCAAGACCTTTAGGACCAGAATCTATTGGTGCAGAATTTTCTGCAAATGTAAGTGCTGCTGGTACCATTACTTCGATTGATGTTATTGCAAGTGGTAGAAATTTCTTACCAAATCAATCATTTGAAGTTAGTATTAGTGGTGGTGGATCTGCACAATTAGTTGCAGATACAGATCCTATTCTATATACTGTAAGTGTTGCTACTGAACCAACAGATACTGTTGGACTAACGACTGTAACATTTGATCAGTTTATTCCATATTCTATTAATGCTGGAACTGAGATAGAATTAGTTAGACTCAGTAGAATTATTACCAGTTCTCATTCATTTGAATATATCGGTGCTGGTACCGATATAAATAAAGCGAACCCCTTCCAAGGTGGTGAACCTATTACTGCTAATGAAGTAGTTGCAATAAATGGAGGTCAATGTCCATTTACAAGTACAGATCAAAAGGGTAATTTTAGAATTGGCGATGGTTTAACTGTTGATCAAACTACATCTACTATTCGAGGAAGAGATTTTAACCGAGCAATTCAAGCACAATTAACACCCTTAATACTAGCGTTGAGATAATATGGCAATAGCACCAGTTAATAAGTTTATATCAATTGCCGTTCCTGTAGCACCAGGATTGCAAAAATTGTATGAAGTACCAACAGGAACTTCTGCTTTGGTGTTGTATGCACAGGTAGCAAATGTTGGTGTAGGCACATATCCAACAGTTACTTTTACTCAAAGAAGAGAATCTAGAAGTACTGGTCTTGAGAGAGATATAAGAGTTATAAAGGATGTAGAAATACCACCTAATGATGGTGTTATTTTAATTGATGGTAGAATGGTGTTAGAAAAAACACCATTAATTATAGATAAAGTTTTTATTCAAGGAACACAAAGTGGTGTATCTACAGTTACTAAGGTTGAATATGATGAACCTACAGGAATTGTAACTGTAATAACAATGAGTCCTCATGGATTCTCTGCTGGTGATCAAATAACAATGGGAGGAATAGCATTTACCTGTGCTAATAATACTTCAGGTATAACTACTACTATTTTCCCAGATCCACAAGCATCATATATTGTAAATACTGCACCAACTACTACAGAATTTACTGCAGATATTGGTAGTGCTAATGGAATATTGCATTTTTATAATCCTGCAAACCATAAATTTATTAGATGTAATCAAAATTGTGTAACAATATCTTCAAGTAGTGCTACAGTTACTCCATCAAATGCTGCATATGATGCTAAGACTGGAAAATTAGATCTAACTCTTATTGATAATACTTTATTTACATCATCAACTTCAAAAACACCAAATGGTGCTGAATATGATGCTTCTGTAGGAATACTAACAATTACTACTGCTACTGCTCATGGATATTCTACTGGAAATCTTGTAAAATTTGATGATTATGCATTAAGTTTTAAATGTAGTATGGATGGTAAAACTACAATTCATACTTATCCAAGACCTACTGATCCAGTTTCTCAAGTATGGAAATCTATTACAGTAGAAAATGCTACTAAATTTAATTTGAATGTAGGAACATCTCCTATTTCATTTTATTCAGTAGCTGCTGCAGTTTATGATCCTAGAGTTGGTATTGCTACTCTTAGTGTAGGTGGAAATACATTTAAAGGACCATCAAAGCATACTCCAACTAATGCAGCATATAATCCAACTACGGGTGTAGTTACTGTTACTCTTAATAATCATAGATTTAATAATGGTGATTGGATTAATATTGCACCTAATGCACTGACTATGAGTTGTAATTATAATGGTGCAAGTGGTGATGCTGCTAAAAAAACATATCCAAGAGAAGGTGATAAAGCATTTGGTACATGGCTTCCTATTTCTAATGTTACTACAAACACATTTACTGTTCAGGTATTAAATACTACTCCATCTACAAACACTAATGCTCATACTTTTGTATCTTGGGCAGAGGATGGTTTAAGTAGAGCAACTAAAACAGTTAAAATTGGAAAAGAATCTCTTAGATTTACTTGTGCTAAGGATGCTCATGCTACTAATCATGATTATCCTCGTACATCTGATCCTTATTATAATACATCAATTCCAATTGTTGGAAGAACAGATACGACAGTATCTTTGGGTATTGGAACAGCAGATAATTCTGATGTTGGAATCCATACATTTGTACCAGCAACTAAACAGAAACCAGAAAGTGCTTCTTATAACCCATCAACTGGTGTAATGACTTTAACTATTACTGGTCATGGATTTGAACAAGGAGATGCAATTAAAATTGATAATAATAGTATAACTTTCTCCTGTGGATATGGTGGAGGTGGTGAAGATAGTTATCCTAGAGCAACTGATCCTGCTGCTGATGCTTGGATACCAATTACATATATTGATGCAAATAATTTTAGTGTTAATGTTGGAAGTGCAGGAGCTGCTTCTGGAGATGCCCATACTTTTGTAAGGTCAAAAGCGGGTATAACTAGATCAGTTGTAAAGCAAGGTGGTGATTATCAGCATGAGTTTGTTAGTGCTGTTACAAATGGTATGAAGAGGGCAACTGATTCAATCACAATAGCTAATAATTCATTAATATTCTCTTGTAGTCAAGATGGATTTGGATCTGAGCATTCATACCCACGTCCAGGTGATCCTGCATCAGGAGCAACATTAGGTATTATTGAAGCAAACCCAAATAGCATTACAGTTAATGTTGGAATATCAACTCAAGGTGGACTTGTTGCTCCACTTCAAATGGAATTTCTTGCAAGTATTCTAGAAAATAGTAATGCCTAAGTATTTAAGTGGAAGGGTTAAAAGAACCCCACAAAATAGATTAACGGATGATAGATATCAATATCTTGATTTAAGTCAAGCAGAACCTAATATTGGTGATCCACCAACTGCTTCTGGAACTCCTGGTATTCCTGCAGGTCAACAATATCAATTAGTATCTGTTCTTTCTAATCCTGGAGAAAGGTATTGGATTCCAATTGGTGGTGGTTTAATTCCAGGTTCTATTAGTGTATATGATGAGGGATCATTAGTAGGATCAGTAAGTAGTATAACTCAACTTAATTTTGTAGGAGTAGGTCTTACTGCTGATGCTGCTCTTTTAGGAGTTGGTGCAACCATTACAGTAACTCCTCCAGGTGATGTTGGAAGTGTTTTATTTAAGGAAAGAATATTTGATCCAAAAGGAAATAGTGGAGTAGGAACTCATCGTAATGATTTTAATACATCTTCTGATTTAGTATTCAATAGTGCAGTTGGTATTCTTACTGTAGGAAATGGAATTAATATTGGAATTGGTGGAACCATTATAACTGCCTTTTCTGGTGCAAGTGGTATTGCGTCGGTAGGTATAGGAACTATAGCTCCATCACAAGAATTAGATGTTAATGGTGATGTTAGAATAAGAGGAACGATATATGATTATAATAATGAAGGTGGAGATCAAGGAGAACTTTTAACCAGGGGTCTTACTGGTCTTGAATGGACAAATGCTTCTGCTGTTCGTTCTGGTGCTGGTGGAGATATTGGGCAATTACAATACCATAATACTGCAGGTTTAGTAGATGGTGCAGATCTCTTCTATTATGATGCAACTAATGATAGAGTTGGTATTGGAAGTACTCAACCAACCTCTTTATTAGATGTAATTGGATTGTCTACATTCAGGGGTGGAGTTACTGTTGATCATTTATATATTACTGGTATTACTACAGCACTCAATCTTATTGATGCTCAAGGTGGAGTAAAGGCAAACACAGCACAAGTTACAGATTTAACAAATGATCGTGTTGTTTATGTTGGAACTAATGGTGAATTAGTTGATAGTACTAATTTAACATTTGATGATTACACTCTTAGACCATTAGGAGTTAATGTTGTTGGAACTACTACATCTGCAAACTTAAAAGTTACTGGAATTTCAACTATAGGTAATGTAATTGTTGATACTAATGAAATTAGAACATCAACTGGTAATTTAACTTTAGATGCTTATAGTGATACAGTACAAGTAAATGCTGGAATATATTTAAATTATCCTACTGAATCACATACTAAAGATAATGGTGCTTTAATAGTTAAAGGTGGTGTGGGAATTGAGAAAAATTTAAATGTTGGTGGTGCAGTATCATTTACTGGTCCTTCAAGTGGAATAGGTGTTACTCTTTCTGCTGCTGGTGGTATTACCACTACTGGTGGAGATCTTTATGTTGGTGGGGATTTACATGTAAAAAATGATACTGTACTTTCTGATGGAATATTTGAACAACTTCTTGTAAATCCAGGTGTTGGTACATTTAAAGGAGATGTACAACTTCATGGTGTTAATGGTATAACATCAGCTTATTGGGATAAGTCTGATAATGCACTTAAGTTTATTAATGATACAAAAACTATATTTGGCACACTTCAGGATTTTTCAGTTTATTTTGATGATACTAACAAGTGTGCTACTTTAAAAATAAAAAATAATACTGCTAATGATGGTATAATTAAAGTACTTGGTCCTACAAATGCTTTAGTTACAAAATTTAATGGTTTAGGATCAGTAGATTTATATTATAATGGTACTAGTCCTGGTCTTAAATTCCAAACTTCTGGGATAGGAGTTACTGTTACTGGACAATTAGATGCTGCGACTGGTAATTTTAGTAGTAATTTAACAGTTGNTGGTGTTTCTAATCTAAATGGAGATATAAATTTAGGTGATGCTACAACAGATAATATTGATTTTAAAGGAAAGGTTGATAGTGATATTATACCAAATATTCCAAATCAAAATGATTTAGGTAGTGCGGCAAATAGATGGGATGTTGTATATGCAAATACATTTGATGGATTAGGAACTCTTACAGTTGATGATTTATATGTATCTGGCATTGCAACATTTAAAGATGATGTTGAGTTTCATGGAACTGGTGGTACTGATAGTAAAGGTAATGTAGGTATTAAATCTGCTTTCTGGGATAAATCAGAAATGAGATTTAGATATCTCGACAACATTGAAGCAAGTTGGGGTGATAATAGAGAATTACAAATTTATCATTTTGATGATAGTTATATAAAAAATACTGGTGCTTCTGCAAATTTATATGTAGAGAGTGCTTTAGGAATTTATCTTAGAACAAAAGGTGGTACTGAAACTGCATTAAGTGCTTTAACCGATGGCGGTGTTGATTTATTTTATGATAATAGTTTAAGATTATCCACTTACGATAAAGGAATTTCATTAAGTGCTGATGGTTCAGTTGGTGCAGGTATTAGTATATACAATGCTACTAATAGTAAATATGCTGCAATAAAATCACCTGATAACTTAGCATCGAATTATACACTTACTCTACCTCCAGATGATGGTGATGCAAATGATTTACTTAAAACTGACGGAAATGGTGTTTTAACTTGGGGTGCATCAGGTAATCTTAATGTAGATAGTGCTCGTAAAGTTGGTGTAGGATCTACTAATCAAAATGATACTTATCATTTTACCTTTGTTAAAGATAATAATCCTCATACTAGTAGACAGAATGAACACTTATATTCTGATGCTAAGATAACTTACAAATTTGATGAAACAACTAGTATAGGTAATTTTGGTATTAATGTAGATAATCCAAGTGCACTTTTAGATTTATATCATGCTAAAGATAATAATAATTGGAGATTTAGAATAAACACAGATGTATCTAATGGTGCTGGATTTTATCAGAAGGCAGATGGTAACTTTGAGATGGTTCTTTATGATAAAACAGATAAGAATAACTATATTCTTGGAGATGCAGGTGCATTAGCTTTTATAACAAATGCAGATCCTAATTCTACAGGAACAGAAAGATTCCGTATGGGACCTAATGGTCAACTTGGTATTGCTGGTGCTAATTATGGAACTGCTGGATATGTTTTAAAGAGTCAAGGTCCTAATGATCCAGTTGTATGGGCAGTTGATTCCAGTGGTGGTACAACACCAGGTGGTGAGGATACTGAAGTTCAATATAATAATAATGGTGCTTTTGATGGAATAGCTGAACTCACCTATAATAATACTACTGGTGATATAACTCTTGGTGGAGTTTCAAAAAATGCAGTATGGGATAAGTCTGATAATGCATTAGAATTTCAAGATGATGCAAAATTAAAATTTGGAACTACTACTGATAAATTATCATTATATTCTACTACTGAAAACTTTATTGAGAATAATGTAAAATTAAATATTAAAATTAAAGATGAATTAAGTATTCAAACTATTGGTGGTGAGAATGTTATTAGGGCTGTTGAAGATGGTGCAGTAACTTTATATAATAATTCATTTAGTAAATTAGCAACTACTAGTGATGGAATAAAAATTTATGGTGGAATTCAAGATAAAACTAATAGTTTAGGTGGGGATGCACAAGTATTAAGTTCTACTGGAACTGAATTGTTATGGGTAAATGCTGGAAGTGTTGGTGGACAACCAGGTGGTATTGATAGACAAATTCAGTATAATAATAATGGTTCATTTGGTGGAGCATCTACTTTCATCTTTGATGATGATGGAACTTACTATCATGGAGTTAATAATTCCATATATTTTGTTGGGTCAGATATTAATAAAAACGTTTCTTGGCAACCAAGTAACAATGCCTTTGTTTTTATGAATAATGTTGCTATTAATTTAGGAACAGGAGGTAATAATAATAATGATTGGCAATCTAGAATATATCATGATGGTAATGCCTCATATTGGGATGCACTCCAAGGCGGTAAGGATATTAATATTCAAGGTAGTACTAGTAATACATCAAATCAAACATTTAGAATTAAACCTAATAGAAATAAAGATAGTGTTATTGCAACTGCAAATGCAGAAGTATCATTATGGTATGATGGAACCAAGCGTATTGAAACTACGAGTGATGGAATAAAAATTGTTGGTGGTATTAGAGATAAGGATAATCAACTAGGAACAGCAACTCAGATATTAAGTAGTACTGGTACTGAATTAGATTGGATTGATGCTGGAAGTATTAATATTCAACCAGCTGGATCTGATAAACAAGTTCAGTTTAATGATGGTGGTACTCTTGCTGGTGCTGCAAATTTATTATTTGATAAATCAGCAACTACACCAACTTTAATACTTAGTCCTAGTAATACTAGTACATCTACTAATGGTGGTTATATTAAATCACAAAACGCAAATGATTCAAATTATTCCAAGATTAATTCAGATGGTGGATTAGAATTAAAGAGAACTAATGAAAGTGTATCAGGTGGTGGTTCTTATATTGATTTTAGACATAATGCGACTGACATGGATGCTCGCATTCAAATGGAAATTGCTGGTGGAACTACAAGTAATGCTGCTTTCTCTGCAATTAAATTTTTTACAGGTGGTGGTAATTTAGTTGCAAATGGTGGTAGTGTAAAAGAAAGATTGCGTATAGGAAAAGTAGGACAACTTGGTATCGATGGTGCTAATTATGGAACAGCAGGTCAGGTATTAAAGAGTGGTGGACCTAATGCAACTGTTGTTTGGGCTAATGAAACTGGTGGTGGAGGAGGAGGTCTTACTGATATAACTGTTGATTATACTGGTAGGAATGCACCATGTGCTATGCCAATCACAATAACTACACCATCATCAGGGACAAAGCAAATTAATATTCCTCAGAGTAGTAATGCTTTTGGTGCTAAGTATGTTCAATCCACTGAACCTACTGGAAATACAGTTTGTGAAGGGGATATTTGGTATGACACTTCATCATAAATATGTTATAACAATGAAAATAATTAATAATTATGGCAATTAAAGTACGGCAAGGAGGTGAATGGGTAACTGTTGCTGATATAGGTGGTATAACTTATGATCTATTAGGTGGTGGAACTGCTGGTGGAGCTGGGACTTTTGGAAGTGGTGTAGGAAAAATTATATTAAGACCTAGTAGTGGAGATGATGATGAAGTTTCTATAACAGGTGGAAGTAATATTAGAATTGATGGTAATAGTGCTACTGGTTTTACAATCAATGCTGATACAGGTGGTGATGGTGCTACAGATAAGATACAAGAAGGCAATACAAAAGCAGAAGTAGTAGATACTGGTACTGATGGTCATTTTTTAGTAGAAGTAGATGGTGTAGAAGCTCTTCGTGTTAAGAATAATCGAGATTTGCTTCTTAAAAAAACTGATACAAGTTTAGAGGGTGGGCATCTTCAATTTGAGGATGTTGCTGGTGCTGAATCATTTGCAATTGATGTTTATGGAAATAATTCTGCAAATTCTATATTCAGAATTGTTGATCAACTGACGCAAACAGGTAATTCAGGCACTGAAAGATTTAGTGTTAATAGGTCTGGTGCTTTTGGAATAGGTCACCTTAATAATCGTAGTTTTGGAACTTCTGGATATGCTTTAGTAAGTCAAGGTTCTAGTGCACCACCTAAATGGGAAGATCTTAGTGCAGGAGCTGCTACTACTTTCTTATCCCTTGGAGATACACCTGCAAACTATAGTGGAGAAGCACATAAGTTAGTCAGAGTTAATAAATCAGGAAGTACTAGTAATGGTACTGCATTAGAATTTATTGACGAAACAACTTATGCATTATCAGCAGTAGATGGTGATGCTGCTGATAATGAAAAAATAAGATTAACACCTACTAGTGGAACTGCGTCTGATGTAACTCTTAAGGTTATTAATGGTCTTTCAATAGCGAGGACTAATAATCTAATAACAATTGATGGTGCAGGAGCAGGAACTAATACAACTTATAAATTAGATCTAGCAGGTTCTAATGGTGCTAATGGAGAGGCTATTTGGACATTAGCAAGTACAACTGATACAGATACTACTGTTACAATAAAAGCAGGTAATAATATTTCAATTTCTAGTTTATCAGGAACTGGATCTGGTACTAGTGGTCAGTTTCAAATTGATGCGACTGCTGCTGCTGATACATACAGTCTTCCAGTAACTGCAAGTGGAGATGATATTAAATTATCATTAACTCCACTTGATGGAACTACTCCAGCACCTGATCAAGTTGTAACTATAGAAAAAGGAAATAATATTACTTTAACAAAAGGTAGTGGTAATAAGTTTAAGATTGATGTTGATGCATCAGGTATAACTGGTACAACTTATGAATTAAAAGCTACAAAAGATGCAGATGGTGGATCTACTGGAACTGATACCAATCCATACCTATTTTTAGATGCTTCTTCAGGATCTGATGATTCAGTTAGATTAGTTGGTTCTGGTAATGTTACAGTTACTAGAAATAATGATGGTCAAATTACCATTGATGGTTCAGGTGGTTCAGGAACTGGTACAACTTATACTTACAATGTATCAAATCTATGGACAAATAATCCAAGATTAAGATTAACAAATAATACTGATAATACCGATACTCAAGATATAGAAATAGCTGGTGATTCTATGAGTGGAATTTCAGTAGTTCGTACTAGTGCTAACAAAATTACTATTAGTGCAAATTCATATATTGGTGCTGCTTATACACTTAATGGAGAAGTAAGTGCAGCAGCAAATAACGTCTTCAACGCTGGTAGTGGAACATTTAGATTAGCAAAAGATGGTGTTGTAACTGCTACTGATCCAACAATAAAAATAAGTGCTGGACCTAATATTAGAATTACTGGTTCTAATACTGACTTTCAAATTGAAGCAGCTGAAGTTGGTTCGGATGCATTTAAATTTAAAAATGCTGGTAGTGGTTCTGGTGCAGCAGTATTTCAATTATATACTGCAAGTAATACGAGTGGCAATTCTGACCAAAGGATTACAATAACACCAGGAACAGGAATTGAATTTACTAACACAACTCAAGGATTAATACTTCAAACAAAAACTACTGAAGGTGGTCGTGGATATAATCTTGGAACAAGAACGGGTGGTAAAATAAGATTAACAGGATCTGATAATACACAAGATGATATAACTTTTGTTGGTGCTGGTGGTATATCAGTAACTTCTGATGGTAATTCTCTAGAGAATGGTACTATAACAATTACAGGAGGAACTGCCAATGATGCATATTCTCTTCCAGTGAATGATAATGGTACTGGTGTTCAAATAAAATTAACACCAAAGTCTGCATCCGCAGCATCTAATCAAATTGTAAGTATAAATGCTGGAGATGGTATCAAATTAACTCCTAGTGGACAAAGTTTTACAATTGAAATTGAAGATCTTAGTCAAGGATTTGTACCTGTAGGAGTTATAGTTGCATATAATGGATCATCAGCTCCAGGAAACAAATGGTCGTTATGTAATGGAAGTAATGGTACTCCTGATTTAAGAGATAGATTTATTATTGGTGCTGGTGGTGCTTATAGTGTTGGTACTCCTGGTGGTGATAAGTATAAGGGGATAGCACACTCGCATAATGTTAACGCAAATCTAGTAACCACTGCTGGTATTGGTGATCATGATAATCATTGGTATCAACGAGTAGATAATTTTGCTAGTGGTGGTGGTGATGCTTCAAATAGAAGGGCACCTTTCCAAGCTGTAAGTGTACCTACATATGCTCCTCCAGGTGGAAATTCTGGTAGACACGCACATACTATGACTATTAATATAGATTCACAATATCAAAAAGAGGGATATAGAATTTCAGACAATCTACCACCATTTTATGCACTTGTTTATATTATGAGAATTGCTGCATAATAAATGTATTGTTATTCTAGTACAATACGAGATGATAAAACAACAGATTCTCATGAAGTTGATATTTATTTTTATCTAACTAGAAAAGTTGATTGTAAAGATATAAAACGTAGAGATATATATCTAGAAAAATTAAAAAGATTGCAATCGGAGGACTTTAACCGAGTAAAAGTTCCTCCTTTTTATTATGAATATGAGGACAATATTGTAACTTGTGTAAGTAGATATGTTAAGGGATTATATGCAATGACAAATTTAGAGCAAAGGCAAATAATTTATGAAGATGTTGTTCAACATAAATCTGATTGGACTTTTAGTGATTTTGGAGTCTCAAATTTTATCGTAGAGGAAGATACGAATATTATTTTTAGTGTTGATTTACAATCTTATAAGTATTATCCAAATTTAGATAAAAGAATAACTGCTTGGAATACTCAATCTAATGATATACCCATTCTTCATTTGTAAGTAAAAATGTTGTAATAACATATTTGTTTTCATTTTTAGGAGAACATCCTCTATGTGGATAAGTCCAAGTAGCAGGGAATAATAAAAGATGACCTTTTTTAGGTTTAACTTTAATACCATTTTCAAATTCAGTTTCTCCACCTTCTTTAACATCATTAAGATACCATATAGCTGCAAGAGTTCTTACCCATCCTTCTTTACATTGACTATCAACATGCCAATGAAAATAATCACCAGGTTCATATCTTTTTATAGTATATCCACTATCATTTGATTCATGACCCCAAAGTGGGATACTGCACATTTTGGATAATTTATTAGTATATTTTATTATATTAAGATTTAAATCCTCATATAAAATTTTATCTACTCTTGGCCAATTATCATCATCTGGAAAATCTGATATAAAAAGGTCTGTTGTTTTTTTAAGTTCCTCATCTTCTCCTAATGTTGTTATTCCTGGACTTTTTCTAAAATCTCTTTCAAATAGATCTATTATATTATCACAAAATGTATCATCAAGAGTTTTAGTTAGATACATTAAATCACTAAGTTTTTTCATTTATATCTTACTTTTTTTTATATATTATATCATAAATAATCAAAAAAACAATGGCTATTACTACAAGTTGGACTGTTACTAGTTTGGATGCAAGCACCTCTGATGGATTTGTGTATGTTGCTAGATGGAAAGTAACTGCATCTGATTCCTCTGTTGGTATTAATACTGTTGTAGGAAAAAGTTCTTTTTCAGTAAGACCAGATCCATTAGTAAGTTATAATTCTTTAACTGAAAATATAGTATTGGGATGGGTAAAGGCTGGTATTGGCAGCACTGCAGTTCTAGACTATGAGAAACAGGCAGGTATTGGTTTAACAATTACTTACCATCATGGATCCGATCTTCCTTGGATTTGACATATAATGCTTATTCTGCTATACTGCTAAAATAATATGGGTGTATCCTAATGGATGATGATACAGTATTGGGAATTATAATCGATTTATGTTCTCGTAAATTTTTATTATTGAGTGAAGAAGGACAAGAAAAAGAAGTGACTTGTGAAGATCCTGATCAGTTTATGAGAGTGTTAAAAGTGTGTACTGATAGGTTAGATGAGTCGCAAATTCAGTATGCAGATTTATCAACAAGAGAGGTTTAAAAAATAACTCACTTTTTAGAGGACTAAATAGAAACATAGAAATATTTTGGCCGATATAAGAAGATGCCTCTTAATAGATTAGAGAATTTTATCAAGAACATTGAAGGAAGGATACTTTATGTTAATCCGAATGATCTTGACTCAACCGACAG
>JGI25128J35275_1000084_pt1 | contig 26898 bp, 31 predicted proteins | sample ETNvirenome_2_60_FD_35275 | JGI IMG/M metagenome (IMG submission 35275)
TTTACGATAAATGTCGTACATGTAGAGCATGAGAACAACCATTGACTTATTTGCTGGTGCAGGTGGTGCATCTATCGGCTTGCGTACTGCAGGCTTCCATCATGAGATGTGTATCGAGAAAGACGAGGATGCAGCATCGACACTAGTGGCAGCTGGACTACCAGGCATACATGGAGATGTCAGAGACCTCAGTCACTACGATGGCTTGGACCGTGTTGACCTGATGTGGGCATCACCTCCATGTCAGGCATTCAGTACAGCAGGCAAGAGACAAGGAGCTCTGGATGAGAGGAATGGTTGGCCATGGACACTCGACGTGATTGACCACTTACAAAGCAGAGGCATCGGACCAGAGTACGTCATCTGTGAGAATGTTCTTGGCATGACATACCATGTGGCTGACTGTGACCGTACTGATGTCATGGCATGTGCAGGTTGCTACTGGGAGCGGTGGATACAAACCGAGTTCAAGAAGAGGTTCTACTGGGTAGCTACTGTGGTTCTCAATGCTGCAGACTTTGGTGTTCCACAGTTCAGACGGCGTGTGTTCTTGGTAGCAGGACCACGACCAATACCATGGCCACAGAAGACACACTGTTCTCCAGATGAGGTAGGACAGCAGACAATGTTCGGTCCATCGATGAAGCCATGGATAAGCATTGGTACAGCTCTCGGTATTGATAGCAAGGTTCTTGGTATAGCTAGCAATCCATACAAGAGAGATGAGAACGGTGAGTGGGACAAGTCATCACGTACATACAAGGACATCACTGACCAACCGAGTACAGGCATCACAGCTAAAGGTCCACTGTGGAACCAGGGTCCATTCGTTGTAGAGGACAAGGCAGATTGGTGGCATAGGTCATCATCTATTGATGGACCAAGTAGAACCATAGGTACAATGGCCAATGCATCAATCAATGATGATAGTCGTCGTCGATTGACATGGCGTGAATGTGCAAAGCTTCAAGGGTTTCCTGATGACCATCCATTCCAAGGAGATACGAAGGTCAGTCTGTACAGACAGGTAGGAAACGCGGTATGTCCAGTAGTATCGGAGGTATTAGGGCGATGTGTCCTGAAGGCGATGAGTACATAGAAGTTGATGACCATGAAGAGGGAGACCTTGGTTTGTTCTCTATCGAAGACATTGAGTTCTCATTGGATACACAGTGGTACTTCGAAGGAGCATGGCTTTCTCTGGTAGGATTCTTAGATGAGGAGTATCCGTCAATGACACTGGGAGAAGCTATGGGCTCTGAGGATGAGGATGGTCATCTCGGTATATGGGCAAGGCTTGATTTCGGTATCAGTGTATTGTGGTTGAGGGTGATGACCTTCTCACCATTTCATTGGACTTGGAAGAATGGAGAGTACAACTGATGGACTTGAATACAGAACACATGGTGCTTGAACAGTACTATCCATTGTCTGGTGTAGACGGAGTAGTAGAGAGGTCGGTGTATGGAGATGAGGTCGACAAGTATCGAACAGCGATTGGTGCAAGATTCGATGATGAGATTCTATTCAAGAAGGTTGTTCGATCAAAGGGCAAAGCAAAGACATGGTTTGTACCAGGTGACATTGTGTGTCGTCGTCTTGGTTTGGATGAAGACCGTTGTGATGTCATACGTCCGATGCAAGACCGATGGTACAGTACGTACTTAGTTGACGTGACACAGTATGAAGCTGACATTGAACGTGTACGAAGAGAAGCTATCGAAGGTCACAAGTGGAAGACGTATCGACGTAAGAAGTTGTTCGTCGTTGTAGACCCACAGGGTAGAGCTCTTGTCATTGCACGTAAGCACTGGGGTGATTCATTCAGCATCTTGATGGAGCAGCTCTGTCCGATGTTGAAGATACATCAGCAGTATGCATGTAAGCCATACAGGATTGCTGCATCGTGGTGTGCGTTCAAGACAATGCATCGGTATGCGATGGATCACTGTGGTGGTGACATGAGTACCTCAGAGTTCCTGAAGTGCATGCGATATGCAGAGACCATCTACATGCGTCGTGTTGCATTGAGGAATCGTATTGGTAGTGGTCGCATCATCAAGATGTACAAGTACAGAGCTAAGCGTCACGATGAGTACTGGGACAAGTGCTTTAAGATGATGGACAAGGGAGAGGTGCTACCTCAGTCAGTTCGACTGATACGAGACCATTACTGTGCAAGGTGGGTAGCAGTGAGTCCTGATGAGATGGATTGGTATCTGAGCTGTATGTGGTGGCCTGAGTGGAGTCGTGGTGGTCCAGTCAGGTTCCAAGGTTTCAGAAGCAGTGATTGTGGTCGAGCATGGAAGTAGTAGAGAACTACGAGGGCACACGTCTGCGTTCGATGTGTAAGCACGTTGAGCGTCATCTACGTCTTGCACTGAGCGATTGGTATCACTTGTTGTCACGTTTAGCGTTGAGCTCTGACACATGGTTGTACGACTGTGAGTGGTGGATGAAGAATGTTCCATCGCAGCTCGACATGCCGTGGGCATTTGAGTCTTTGGAGCAGGCCATCAAGCGTCCGAAGATGTTGGAGATGTTGGAGATAAAGGTCGACGAGGTTTGTCTGTCGATGGATAGAACAGAGGGCATTGATTTTCCTAAGAGCATGTATGAGCTCAAGGAATCATTGAAGTCATTGAGGAAAGAGGTTGTTGATGCGTGATTGGCAGTTTGAGTGTGTGATACCTGGGGCACCGATTGGTAAGGGTCGTCCTCGAGCGACTAAGATGGGCAACCATATTCGGTTGTACACGCCGAAGCGTACAGCTGACTGGGAGCGAAGCAGTGCATTGATCATGAAGAATGCATGGCGTTCGGCTCCGCTAGACGGTGTGTGCAGTGTCAGTTTGGTGGCTGTGTTCCCTCGACCGAAGAGGCTGATGCGTAAGAAGGACCCTCAGCAGCGGGTTTGGCACAGTTCTAAGCCAGATATAGACAATGTTTGTAAGAGTGCCCTCGATAGTATGGTCATGGCGGGGATTATTCGTGATGACACGCAGGTTGTGATTCTGACTGCCAAGTCAGTTTATGCAGCGAAGGACGAGGGTCCGTGCGTCGAGGTTAGGNTGTCAAGCATTGACGGGGTTGGTCCGCTGGAGTAGCTTGCGGGTACTGGGTCTGGAGTTGGGGTGGTGCCTGACTCTCAACAGATTCGGTCAACACATATGTGTTGTTCTCTTTGCCCTCGACTGTACTCTAAGTGCGGTCGGGGGTTTTTTTGTGTGTTAAGTCATGTATGATGCTGATGGAGGTGTCATGCACGGCAAGTCAGGACCGACGTTGATCNTNAATNTNTCTCCTATGAGTGAAGAGGAGATGGAGAACGAGCGTCTTCGTGAGATTGCGAGGAGTTCGCACCACAGTGGTAGCGGCTACTTTGACCCTGACCAAGACGAGCTGGTCACGATTCCGGAGTTGATTAAGTCTTCTGACGACTGTGGTTGCCGTAGTCCCGATGACGTATTGCTTGATCACATGGACGATGTTGATTCTGTGACCTTCGGTATGTCACGGATGCCTGATTTTGCTCGCGCTATGGGCGCCAGTGAGGAGGAGATTGCTCAGCTGGGCATGCAGTTGGGTATGAGTGAATCGGGCGAGATGAACATGCCTAGTTCATTATCTAGGTTCAAGCAGGACTATTCGGATCTGCAGCGTTTTGGTGGTGATCCGGTGGCTGTGGCGATGTCTCGAGAGGCCGGAATGCCGTCGATGTCTGGCTCTGAAATGGACGACATGTTGTCTGTATCTATGGATTCAACGTCGATGATGGACATGTCTGACCCGATGAACCAGGCGATGGCTGCGCTCGAGGAGGAGTTTGGTCCGGAGGCTGCGGCCATGATGGAAGGCGAGGCTGATGGCTACATCTTGTTCTCGGTGGACTGTCCTGAGCGTGGTATGAAGAAGTACATCTACGACTCCAAGGACGGTGTCGGCACAGTGATGGAGGCTTGAGATGGCATACGGAATGAGTCCAGAGGAACTGGCTAAAGTTGGCAACAACGTCAAGAAAAATGGCGGTACCGTGGACGAGGGCTCAATCGCTGCCGCTATGGACCAAGAGCTCAGCGATGACCGCAAGAAGCAGGTCGGCAAGTTCAAGAAACGCAAGGAGTCTGCTCGATCGGAGGACGCGAAAAATAAGGCTGAGCTGAAGTCCAATCTAGTGAAGGCTATCGTCGATTCTGGAGTCAAGGGTGCTGGAGCTGCAGCTGATGCAGGTGCGTTTTCAAAGAAGCCGAAAACTCCTGATATTGCTCCAGTGCAAGTCAAGGCTGGAATGAAGGACAATCTCGTCAGTGGTAAGCCAGAACCCCGCGTACAAACGTCCGGTTTTACTCCTAAAGGTCCTGACATGAGATCTAAAGAATACATGAAGCAGAAGTCTCGAGAGTTGAGAGAATTGAAGCGCATGGGGCGTCGGAGTAAGGGCGATGGAACCGCCGAAACCGACTCTGAATTGCTTTCGATTTACGGTTCTTAATTATGGCAAAGCGCAAAGGCATACCATCTAAGACCAACTCTCCACGTCGCATCAAGAAGGGTGAGCCTGGATACGGTAAGAAGAAGTTCGTCGTACTGGCGAGCTCGGGCGGCAAGCAGAAGGTCATTCGATTTGGTGACGCGAATATGGAGATCAAGCGTGATGATCCCAAGCGTCGCAAGAACTTTAGAAAGCGTCATGGATGCGATACTGCAGCTGGAAAGAATAAGCTTACAGCGAAGTACTGGTCGTGTTCTCAATGGCGTCGTGGCAAGAAGGTGAAAGGATGATGTACGGTGCAGACAAGACGGACAAGGCTCTGGCGAATAGCATGTCCGGTAAGAAGTCGAAGAAGAAGGCCAACGACAATCCTGAGAAGGACCACAAGAAGGCCATGAAGAAGGTCACGGCGAACCTCAAGAAAGCATCGAAGCTCCACGCGGGTCAGTCGAAGGCGTTGGCTAAGGCATCAGAGACGCACGCGAAAGATGCAGAGACCTTGGGTAGGCTGACGGGCCGTATGAAGCGGACGAAGAACCCTGGCTACAAGATGGACGACTACTAAAGTGGCCGATGCAGACAAGAAGCTGTCCAAGAACATGCGGCCTAAGAAGAAGAAGTACAACCCGAAGTACACCAAGGGTTCGAAGAACGTGAAGCGCCGCAAGCAGTTGATGGACCAGATTGCCCACATTTACGAGACGGAGAAGCAGCCGTACTCTGCAGCGGTCAAGAAGAAGCTTGATCGACTGATGGATGAGAGAGACAAGCTATGAGCAAGGATAAGAAGAAGAAGAAGAAGGGTCGTTCATACAAGGACCTGGACGCCGCCGAAAAGCAGGTCTACAAACGAGGACTTGCTGCGTATATGAGCTCAGGCAACCGCCCTAAGACCTCTCAACACGCATGGGCGATGGCTCGAGTGAACAGTGCGTTTGGAAAAAAAGAGGCTGCTAAGATTCGTCGTGAGAAAGGAAAGTCCACGGACAAGAAACTCGCCAAGAACATGCGGAAGAAAAAGAAGAAATGAAAAAAGACCCCGTCGGCAAAAAGATCAAAAAGCTGATGGGCGAGGGCAAGCCCAAGAAGCAAGCAATCGCTATCGCTCTGAGCATGAAAGAGGACGGGGAGCTGGGTTCTGGCGCCGATAAGAAGCTCGCAAAGAACATGAGGAAAAAGTAATGGCCGTCAAGACAGACTCACGAGGACGCAAGCGCGACTACGAAAAAGAATACAAGCGTGACCACAAGTCCGAGAAAGACAAGAAGGACCGTGCATCCCGAAACTCGGCTCGCAAGAAGGTTAGGGAATACTACGCAAAAAACGGAAAACGTCTCTCTAAAAATGTAGACGTAGACCACAAGGACGGTAACCCAAGAAACAACAGTTCTGGAAACCTCCGAACGATGAGTGTGGAAGAGAACCGGGGTCGGTCGAATAAGACACGCAGTAAGATTGCGTGATACGATTATTTTAGAGGTAGATATGGCACGCAACGGAAAGACCGAGCTCACCCCGTGGATTGACCCTGAGTTGTTGGACTATAAGCCAACCGATCGGCAGTCNGCGTTTCGTCGTTGTGTGCGTAACTGCGTGCTCAACGGAAAGTACTTCAAGGCTGACTGGTATCGTGCCAGTGCCCGGTCAGAGTCGGAGGCCTTCAAGGGTCACCCTGTGACACCCAGCGAGTTCAAGAAGTGGTCCCAGAAGAAGGGATTCATGGTCTGGTTCTTCGAGGATTTCCCCGAGGCCGACCCGATTACTGAGCAAGAGCTGCAGATGATTGAGCACAAGTGGTGGCGGGGCGTACTCGATGCCATGGACGAGGGCGAAGAGTGGGCATTCCGCGCATTCGCTAAGGTTCGCTTCGAGGCCCGTAAGGTCGAGCAGCAGCGTGCTGAGAACAAAGAACTCTCGGACTTCTTGGGCGGCGGCAGCGAAGGCGGGGCGTGGCACATCAATGCACCTGAGGCGTAGTGTCGAAGAATCACACACAAGCGTTGAATCGCAAGCTTGGTGTCATCGCTGAGGACCCGAGGGAGTTCATCTCACGACTGAAGCTGGTCGATGAGAAGGGCATCGAGCGTTCGTTCAACACACCGTTCCCTGAGCAGGTCTTGGCTCTGAATGACTTCATGTCTGAGGCTGAGACCATCGTTCACTATAAGCCTCGTCAGATTGGCGACACCACCGTCGCATCGGCGTACAACTTTGACTACACGTACTGGGCCACAGACCCCGTCAGAACGCTCGTAGTTGCCAACATCTATGAGACCACTGACTCCATCTTCGGAAAGCTCCAGCACTTCTACAGGAGCCTTCCAGAGGCGCTGAAGCGCCCGGTCGCTCGTTCAAACAAGAAAGAACTCATCTTCGACGACACTCAAGCCGGATTCCGGTGCATGACGGCGGGTGGTAAGGGTCACGGTCGTGGTTGGACGTATCAGCGTCTGCATGCGGACGAGCTCGCATTCTGGCCGAACGCTGAAGAGGTCTGGGCTTCAGTTACGTCAACGATGCACCCTGGTCCGCACCTCAAGACCATCATCTTGTCTACGGCTAACGGACCCGGCAACCTGTTCCACAAGAAGGTGCTCGCAGCTCGTGAAGCACAGCGTCAGGGTGATAAGTCAATCCAGTTCCGTTTCTTCCGCTGGTGTGACCACCCTGCGTATTCGAGTTTAGTGCCCGATGGGTGGGAGCCGGACCACGAGGAGTGGGAACTTGCACAGGTTCATGGCCTGACCATGGAGCAGCTGTACTGGCGCCACTCACGTATCAATGGCGTCAGTGGCATCGGGTTGGCTAAGTTCCGCCGTGAGTACCCGTTGACCATCGAAGACGGCTTCGCTGAGTTTGAGGGATCTTGGTTCGACCAAGACTACCTGAACGAGGTTTTATCCTCCATCGCACCGAGAGACGGTGAGCTGCGTATCTACGAGCGCCCACAACCGGGAATCAACTACGCCATGGGGGTTGACCCATCGTGGTGCAACGGAGGCGACTACGCGGTCGCACAGGTGCTTAGTGGTGATGGTCGTCAGGTTGCTACGCTCTCGATGAACAAAGGCGGTGAGGTGTTATTCGCGACCAAAGCTGCAGAGCTCGCAGCGCACTACAACAAGGCCAAGACTCTGATTGAGAGCAACCCAGGTGGTGCGGGTCCTGTCGTCATTCGTGAATTCCACAAGCATCACATCCCACTGTGGACTCGACCTTCTGCTCGAGGCAAAAAGCCCAGTACGTCTCCGATCTATTGGACGACATCGAGAGGCTCTAAGGAAGAGGGCTACGCGCACTTACGTCAGGTCATCAACGGCGACGGATTGACTCTGAATGATGACACGACCGTGCAAGAGCTGATGCATGTTCGAGAAGCACATGGGAAGATTGAGGGCCAAGATGGCTACCACGATGACCACGCAGATGCTTTAATGATGGCCGAGTGGTGCCGTCGTGGGATGCCTACGGCTAAGCTTCCACCTCTAAATTACAAAAGACGTTATGTTGCACACCGCAACCCGTTTGTGAATAAAAGAGAGCTTCGCTGATGGCTGATTACGAACAATTCCAAGGTAGAGACTACAGTGGTGACCAGATCACACCACAGTTCATTCATGAGCAGCTGCGGGCGCACGACAAGAAGATGCGCGACAACCGCAACCAGTGGGCTCTGACTAAGGCGTGCTACACCACGAACTATTGGAAGCACATTCGGCATCGGAACTACACCGGTAAGCAGCACCAAACTCGTGACAACGAAATTAACGTCGAGGTCAACCGACTCTTCGGAATCATCACGGCGTATCTGTCTGCCCTGTATCCGCGAGCTCAACGTGCCATCGTGACTCCAGACCCTAATGGTGTAGGCGATTCAACTAAGGCTGAGCTGGCACTCAATCGGTTCATGGAGTCTAGTCGGATTCACCACCGAATCATGACTGCTTTGCGTCAAGCACTGTTGTACCCAGGCTCTGGTGCCAAGGTCGGATACTACGCGGGCCGTGGCAACCCCCTCGACCGAGTGTGGATGAGAATCATTCCTTGGTGGGAAATGGTCATGGACTCCGATGTCGGAGACGCTGAAGACGAGCGGTTCCGTGGTCATGTGTACTACAAGCCCGTCAAAGAGGTTGAAGAGGAGTACGGACTCAAGGATGTCGCGGGCACTGAGCGGGATGACTTCCTTCGTGTTGGTTACTCCGGCAAGGACTCCGGCAGTTCGAAGAACCGACTGTACCCCAAGCAAGACAAGGCTCGGTCTGACAACAGTAACTTCGTCCGTGTGCTTGAAATCTGCAATCTCAAAGACCACTACGAAGACAAAGAGAACCCTGGAATCATGTACCAAGGTCGTCTGGAGATCTACGTCTTGGGTCAAGGTAAGAAGTCACACAAGCCGGTATACGTTGGNCCACTGCCGTTCGCAGAGACGGACGGTCGACCATTGGCNCACATCATCCCTCTNATCTTCAACCATGAGCCGGAGTACCCACTGCGTGGAATGGCGCATGCAGACCGTCTGCTGCCTCAAATCCAAGAGCTCAACTCGTACCGCTCGTTCATGGCGATGGCGACTCGAAAGGACACGCGCCAGTTCATTACCCGTAAGGGCACATTCAACGCTGATGAACTGACTGACCTTACTGAAGGTCACGATGGTTTGATTCTGCAGCTAGAGCAGGACTACGACCGTCCTCTCGGTGACGCTATCGTTCCGTTGGGCAACACTCCAATCAGTTCGAACATCGATCAGTACATGGCGATTGTCGAGAATGATTTGGACCGAAACGTGAACCTGAGCCCCTCAGCTCGTGGAATCGTGACGAAGGCTACTGCGTTTGAGGTTCAAGCCGTACAGCAGTACACCGAGTCAGAGTTTGGTCTTCATGCGTCCATCAAGGATGAATGGCTTGGAGGCTTATTGAAGGTCGTTCTTCGTGCGTTGATTTCTTCAATGCAAGACTTGGGTGACTCAACTGGAGCTTACGAGAATCAAGACGTTGCGTTGGCCGAAGTTGGTGCTGAGGTAGCTGATCAAGCGGTCGGTGAAGACATTGGTAATCTGCAATCACAAGCGGCTGAAGAGCAAGAGACGGATGCAGAACAGCAACCGTTTGTCAGTGATGATGCCGTCGAAGGCTTCACGCCCGATAAGATAGAACCAGGTAAGATTGAAGCTGAGCAACTGGTTCTTCGAGAGAAGCGCGATTTTGTAAACATCGACATTGAAGACCTCAACGCTGATTTTGCTATTACCTTTGTCGAAGGTGGTGGTGCTCCAATGGATGAGGCTGTTCAGCAACAGAACCTACTGGGGTTGCTTGAGCCTTACACCGCTCTTTGGGGCGCAGCTCAACAAGGTGGGCCACAAGGATTCATGGCTCGCACTTACATGAAGGTGATGGCAGAGAAGTTCAACTTGCCGAAAGACCTTCACCCCGACGAGCTCGATTCTAAAATCGCAGAAGAGGGTGAGACCGCAGCAGAGGATCCTACTGCTGAGGCCCCACCTTCTGCAGAGGACCAGCAACTTGAACAAGCCGCCGAGCCACAACCAACACAGGTCCCAGACCTTTCCGACTTAGCCCAGCTGCCACCGACTGAAGCTATAGCGGCGTTACGTGATATATTTGCTGACGACGAAGAAATGCAGCAGGTCTTGAGCCAGCTTGAAACACTGCCACCAGAGCAACAAACGCAGATGATTGGACAACTACTGAACACGGGTGAGCAAGGTGCCACTGTATAGTTTCCGCTGTGAGTGCGGATGGGAAAAAGAAAAGTTGTTCCGCGCATCTATGCGTCCATCAGAAATCGACTGCGAAGAGTGCGGCAGGTGGGCGATGTACCACTTTTCACCATCGAAGCATCAATCCAACGACGCAAAGAACATCACGACGTACAGTTCGGACAAGAGAGGCCTTTCTCTTCACCAATACAAGTGTCGAGACTGCGATTCCGTTTTCGAGAGGGTGATTGACCACGGCAAGGGTGAGGCAGTTGAAGATAAGGCTCCATGCACCGAATGTGGTTCAGAGAACACAAGCTGGAAGCCTTCGGTTCGCATCGACCGTTTCCATGAGAAGTTCCCCTACTTCGATCGCGGTCTCGGTGTAATGCTGAAAAACAAAGAGCACCGACGCCAGATTTGTAAAGAAAGAGGCCTCACTCCAGTCGGAAACGACTTAAACGAGGATAAGATTTTTTCCCAGTTTGACAAACGTCGGGAAAAGGAAGAAAAGGAATACAACGATTACTGTGACAGGCTTGACAACGCTCCTGAATTTGCGGAGTTTAGAAAGGCCGTCGATAAGGGACAAATCACCGTCTAAGGAGTCCGAAAATGCCTGTTGAACCAAACACCGGAATGGAACTGCCCTACAAGGGTGAGCCTGGATACGAAGAAGCCAAGGCTCAGTTCCCTGAGCTGTACGCCGCAGAGGAGCAAGGCATGATGGAAGGAGGAGCTCCTCCCGAGGGTATGCCCGGTGACGAGGGTCCAGACGACATGGGTGCTGACCCTGCGATGATGCAGGCATCTGCTGGGCCCATGCCTGAAAAGCCGTATTCAATGAACGCTGTGAAGACTCTACTTAAAGAGCTCAACAAGGCTCTCGATTCATTCTCAGGACAAGACCTTCCTGATATCGAGATTGATTTCAACACAAAGGGCGCCAAGCTTGAGGGTCCTCTGCCAGCGGAACTGTTCGCCACTTTGATGGCAATCGTAGAAACACTTCGCCTGCTCGGCGGTGAGTTCGTAGACAAGCACGGATTCGACCCTCAGTCTCTCCTGACCGACGCTGATCTTCGGAAGGCTACAGCAAGCCTGAAGAAGATGGCCAAGGACAAGAAGTTGGTTGAGGCTATGCAGGCTCCCATGCCTGGAGAGGCCGCACCAGAGATGGATATGGAAGGTGGGGCGGATCCCAGTATTCTCAATGAAGATGAGCAACAACTCGCTGCGGCAATGGGATAACTTGTTTTTAAAGTTTTCTGATGATACAGTTTTTTCTGAAAGAAATGGAGACATTGCGTGGATGAATTGAACGATACTCAGCCGGTCGCGGTAGACGGTCAGCCTTACGAGGGTGATCTTGCTGATCTTGTATCTGAGCCTGTTGATCTTGAGGCTGCACCGTCTGGTGAAGTTTTCGAGCAAGAGGCCGCCTCTGAGCCCGAAGCGCCTGTAGAGCATGAGAGCTTCAACGCTCTTGATGCATCGCTTGGTGAACTTGAGGAGCTCCAGCACGACGGGTTCTGGGACAAGATTGATGAAAGTCACATCAACGACCTGCCCCCTACCGCTCGACGCATCCTGCACAACTTCCGCGTTGACCGTAAGCTGCAGCAGGAAAGCCACGTCCAGGAGATGGAAGATCTCAAGACTGCCATTGAGCAGCGTGAGCAAAAGCTCGCATCAATGGAGAATGAGTTTCTCAAGCGTCAGTCTGAGTTTGCAAGCTTGATTGAAGACCCCGAGGTTCAGCAGCTGCTTGCAGAGCCAGAAGGCGAAATGCCAGACATCTTCACAGAAGAAGGTGTCCAAGCCCGTGTCCAACATGGGATTGCTAAGGCAATGGCGGCGATTCTTGAGCCAATGAAGAGTGCAGCAGACTCTCAAGCTCAAATGTCCAATTACAAAGATTTCGTGCAACAACATCCGGAGATGAGGGACGACTCCTTCAAGCAGGATGTTCTTCGTCTCGTGACGTCTCGAGCAGAGGATGGAATCCCACTCTCTACTCAAGACGCATACCAAATCGTCAAAGCCCGTCGCGTAGTGGCCCAGCAACAAGCTCGCGCTGCACATGAACAACGGGCTCGACAACAGTCTGCACGGCGGATTGGTCGTGCTGTTCAAAGTGGGAACCCCTCCAATGGAGAGATTCCACCTGAAATCAAAGCCAAGGGCGCTTACGCCATGTCACAATGGCTGGCAGCTAACCCTGAAGCACACAAAAAAATACAGCAATCTTTCCGCTAACCTTCCCCAATTGGAGCATTAGGAAACCATGGCAGCAACAACTCTTACCATCGGTAACGAGCTACTCTCAACCACGATGCACATCGTGATGAAGGAGTGGCGGGACAACATCTACACCAGCACCGCGTTTCTCGAGGCACAAACTCGAGTTCACGGTGAGGGTCAACCTACTCAAGCTGGCGGAACACGCATTGTTCAGCCTCTCGGGTTCGGTGAGCACAGCAAGACTACCCGTCTTCAGACTGGTTACGAGCGCATCGATCTGAGCGTCTCGGACGTATTCCAGCCTGCTGTGTACGACATGGGTCACGTCATTCGCCCCATCGCGATCAGCAGCGAAGAGGAGATGACCAACCAAGGCGACGCCGCAATCCTCTCTATTCTTGAGAACCGCGTGACATCCGTCGCGAACGCTCTCAAGCGTGACTACGTCAAGCACATGGTGCAAGGTGGAGTTGCTGAGTGGGACGACTGGAACACCCTGAACGGTATCGACCGCACAAACGGGTTCCTTGAGAACGCAGCTGCTGGTAGTGGTTCACAGAACGCTTCCGTCGGTGGTGTCAGCAAGGCTACCTTCTCGTCCAAGACGGGTTGGAACAACCAGTTCTTCAACGGTTCCGACTCGTTCAACTCAAACGGTCTCGCTGGTCTGTACGACCTGATGGTTGAGATTGACGCTGTGAGTGCCCAAGGCAAGCCCAACGTCATCCTTGCATCTCGTGCCGGCTACAAGAACCTGAAGCGTTCGCTGCAGGCTTCTGAGCGTTACATGGATGAGCGCAGCCTTGACGGCGGTAAGATGAGCACCCAGTTCCAAGGTGTGCCCATCGATGTTGAGTACTACATGCCCAACATTACCGGCGAGACTTCCGCTACCACCGAGGCGTCGTTCTACTTCTTGAACATGAACGACATCTACACCGTGTGGGATCCGAAGGGCTACTTCGACCTTAGCGACTTCGAGACCGTGTCTGGTGAGTACGACGTTCGTGCCGCCAAGCTTCGGTGCCGTGGTCAGCTCATCGCGAAGCACCTCGGTTCTTCCGGTCTGGCAGTTAACCTGGACACGTTCTAGGATTTCATTTGGGTGAGGGTCATGTCGGCCCTCACCCTACTCCATAGCCATTTAGTCAAAAGAGGGAGGACAACATGGCAATTCATAAGATCGATGGTGTTGATGCCGTAGACGGCGGATCACAGATTAGTTCATTTCCGAAGAAGTTCGTTACACTGTATGCGAATGCGGCTGTAACCAAGGGCGATTGGGTCAAGATTGACATCGGAAACGCCAAGAATGGCCGTGGCGCGTCCGTGATGACGACTGCTGCTGGTTCTGTAAATCAAGCATTCGGTGTTGCGGTTGAGACTGTTGCGGCTGGCAACGACGTTAAGATTCAGACCGCTGGTCTGAACGAAGCTGCTTTGATGCTCGCAAGCCAGACTGCCGGTACTGCTTTGATTTGTGACGGTGGCACTGCTGGTGCTGCCTCGACCTTTGGCGCTGACGAGGCTGCTGCTCCGTGTGGAGTCTATGTTTCGAGCGATGGATCCACAGCTAGTGTCGCTGCTGCAACCAATCGCGTACTGATCATCGACCAAGGCTACTTCTAGGCCATATTCGCTACCGGGCTCCGGCCCATTCTCGGCTGCTGGGGTATAATGCACCAGCAGCCGTTTTCTTTTTGTAGGGGTACGTCGTGAACCTGAAAGAGCTCACCGAAGAAATCAACTCAGCACTCGACTACAACCCCGACTTGGAAGCATACAAGAGCCAAGTCGCGCGGGTTATCAACCGTCATTACCTGCAGTGCTCAAGCCAGTACAACTGGTTGTTCCGACAAAAGCGCGTGCCCCTGACTCTCCGAGCTGACATCACCGGGGATGCGACCACCAACAAGCTCTCAGTGGGAAACGCTACCGACAGCTTCGATGCCAGCAACGTCATCAACTTTGAGGGCACAGCTGACACGCTTCCTACCTTCGAGATGTTGGGCAACCCTCTGATCATTCAGGACAACGACACGTACACGACCAGAGCGGGCATCTCGCATGGTGCAAGTGAGCGTGAGTTCACCATCACGGGCATCTTCGACTTGGGCACTGCGCTCGCAGACTATGGCGCCTCAGGTCGTTACGGTGGCACAGGTGACCCTGAGTGGCCTGACGGGTATCAGCCTGGTGACCACTCCGGTATCATTCTGGACCGTCCGATCATTGACCCCAGTACAGATGACGGATCATCCCTGACAACGAAAGACTACTACACAGACTGGAAGATTGAGTTCCGTCAGTACTACCTGCCTGCAGACTGTGTGGAAGTACTGGGGATTGTAGACCGTGGCCTGAAGACCCCAGTGCATACGCAGTCCAGCTCGTCCATCACGACGTCTGTGAACACAGCTCCAGACCGTGGACGGCTCATATTTATCGACGCCGCTAAGGAAGAGCACCTCTATCTAGACCGCGACAGTACCGGAGACCCGGTCATCGGCATCGAGGGCATGCCCAAGAATCTGACACCGCCGATGGTTCCGCCGCAGTTGGAAGCGATTGCTCGAGACATTGACGATACAGATTTGAAGGAAAGTCGATTGAAGGGTGGTGACACCTATGAGTATTGCTACACCTTCGTGTATGCAGGCATCGAGTCAGCACCGTCTCCAATTTCAAGTATTACTCTGCCTACAACCTCTACCTACTTCGCAATGGACATCGGCAGCGAAGCGGTTGAGGGTGATTTCCGTAGAGATGGCACCTTCGGTCGAACTGAAACCACTATTACAGAGCGTGGAAGCACGCCTACGAGTGCTGACATCAAGCGCCGCATGACGGGTCGAATCAAGCGTTTCTATCGGCGTAAGGTCCAAGCACCTGGTGACAAGGTGAGTCTGCAGTGGCAGGGATACCAGAGATGGCTGCACATCGGCGACCACTTCACCGATGGGTCGGTGTTGGACATCGGACGCAAGCAGTCGGTGTTCGCTAGTCCTGCTGGAGCTACTCGAGAGGAGTTTCCAGACGATTTCGCATCGGGTCGGCCAGTTCTCGGTTGGCCACAAGCCGAGTTTCTTGAGCTCGGGTACTGGACCTACCACGACGGAGAGCTCGCAAAGCTGAAGGTACTGGATGAATCCGGTCCCCGTCAGACTATGAGAGTGTACCGTCCGCCGAGTCAAGACATGGATGTAGAGATTCGGTACTTGGCACGACCAAAGAGGCTTGTGGCGGACTCTGACGTGCCTGAGTGGCCGGTTCAGTATCATCACCTACTGGTGTACATGGCACTGGCAGACATCTGCTTGCAGCACGGCATGAATAGTCAGTCTCAGCTGTATGAGCGGAAGTCCATAGAGCTCTTGGACAGGATGAAGCAAAAGTACTTGAGCCGGACGAACAGGAAGTACATCCGTCGAGGTTTCGACCGAGTTGTGTTTGCGGGTGAGCGGTTCGGCGTACCAACAAAGGTGTAGTCAATGAACACTCAAACCCTTCAAGTCTTCAGCCTTCGCGGCATGGACGAACGCTGGCTTCCGGAGCCTCAGGATGCGTTGTACATCCAAGACATGACTTGGACTCCGAACGATTCTTGGCGAACATCTGGAGGATTCCTCCAGGTTTATCAGCCAGACATCCTCTCTCTCATTGAAACCACAACAACGAAGATCGACATTGAAGAGACTGGCGGTAATCAACAGGGAACACTGAAAGACCCTGAAACTGAAGCCGTGACCACCGTCATTACAACGACAGTCACCACCGATGTCGGAATGTTGGGCGACGATACGTTTGGGACCATCAACTCGATTCACTGGTTCGCTCAACACAACGGAGCTCGTCAGTGGTTGATTTTTGAAGAAGTGAACGCTGAGTTCAATAAAAATACAGAGAAGATTGAACCCTCTAATAAGGTGACCCTGAAAGCATTCTATGGGTCGATCGCCAAAGGCTTTGCGGACTCACCACTGAGTAACAAGCCTACGATTGACCTTAAGCAGTACGTACTGAATGAGAGCTCAACGAGCATCACAAATATCAATGATCGAGTCCGCACAGATCTTTCAGTCAGGACACAGTCTCAATCTTACGGCGGTCGAATTTATCTCGTCAACGGATCCGATGAACCTCTTGTCTTCGACGGTGAGGTGTGCGAGCGAGCTGGGTTCGCTGACAAGCCACCTTCTCCTACCGGAAATGCTGCTGATTTTCGTTCTTCAACCACCGTTCCCATCGCTGTTGGTGACTGGGACGACAATGTAGAAATCATAGACGATCTTGAGCCGTTTTTAGGGTCAGCGTTCGAAGGTTTCACAGTTCCCGCCTACTACGCTTCTAAGGTCAATGGTGTTGGATTTTATTCACTGCACAAAAACCTACCATACTGGGGGCTAGGTTCTTTCAGTGACGCCACCATCGGTGCTGGCTCATACAGGTTCAGAGGCGCTGGGATTGAGCCACGGAACGATGCAGACTTCGACAATGCCATAATGTTGAGAGCGAACTACTACGGCAAGGAGCAGCTCGACACAAGAAAGTGTGGATTCCAGTACAAAGTGACCTACGTAAACGAGCGTGGTCAAGAATCCGAAGCGTCTGCTACCAGTAGTTTGATGACCGTTTACAACGGTCGTGGGGGCGGAAAAAAGAGAACTCTACACGGCAAATGCATGGTGTCCCTCAACATTCCCATCGGACCAAAAGAGTGTGTAGCTAGAAGAATCTATAGAACTAGAAACGTGTACGATTCAAATGGAAACTTGTACACCAAGGGTGACCAAAGGTCGTTCTACTTTCTTAAAGAAATCACTGACAACATGACGACTCAGTTTGTCGATGGACACCCAGACACAGCATTGGGTGCGCTTCTCGACGAGGACGGGCTTGGTAACTTCCCCAGCAAGACTAAGTTTCTCGCAGTCTTCAAGAACACGATGTTTGCTGGAGGGTCCGATTTAAATGAGATCAGGTACTCAGCCCCGTTGTTTCCTGAGGTTTTTCCGAGGAGCAACGTATTGGTCATTGGTGATGATGACGGCGGTCAGATTACTGGAATGAGGACCACAAGAGATGCTCTGATTGTCTTTAAGACTCGAGGCATCTACCTCATCAAGGGTGACCCCCTGAACGGCTTTCATGCGAAGACACTCAACAAAGATGTAGGCTGCATAGCACCGGATACGATTGCTGAGCTGCCAGGTCTTGGTATAGCCTTCCTTTCCGAGAGATCGGTGTATCTGCTTGAGGGGGCTCTTGAAAATACAGGGAGCATCACGGGTGTAGTGAACATCGGTGGAGAGATTCCTAACCAGCTTGAGCGTGTCAACACCGCAGCTGCGATTCGCGCGTCAGGGCTGGTGTATCAGAGAGACAAAGAGTACTGGCTCTCACTGGCTATCGATGGCTCCGACAAAAACAACTACTGCCTGATCTACCATTACGAGGTGGGTTCTTGGAGCGTCAGGAAGGATTTCCCAATCGACTGCATGGTCGCGTCTAAAGACCACAGAGGGTACCTTTTTATCGGCAGTAACGACACTCAGAACGATTCTCGAGCAGGAATCTTGGTGTACACCAAGGGTGCTTCAACAAAGGGCTCTACGACTGTTACAAGGGACGCTGACACTTTCGATGTCGAGACTAGCGTTCCAATACCGATTCAGTCTATCTACGAAACCGTGTCGAACGACTACGAGAGTGTGTTCAGTAACTTTAGGCCAGCTCACGTCATGGCTTATGCAGTCGGATACGGCGACAACGGATTGACGGTCAACACTCGTGTCAACAGGTCGATTGACCAAGTCAGAAGCACCCAGCAGGTAGCCGAGCAGCAAGACCCCAACGAAGTATACCCAGTGTACGGATCGGCTAAGTTTGATGTGGACCGATGGACATCATACCGGCCCACGGTGATTCGCTACGACGTATCGACAACGCATAAAGGTCCCGTCAGAGAGCTCTCCGTCTCGTTTGCAAGCGCGGTCAACAACAAGATTGAGATCATCGGATATGACTTAGAAGCCAAGTACGGCGAACAGCGGAACATCAAGCCGCTCAACAAGGCGCTGCGACCAAGCGGGAGATGACATGGCCTGGAAGTACAAGCAAGAGCACGTAAAAGACGGGGACGTCGTTGAGCCATCAGAATGGCGAATCAACGTCAACGAAACTCTATCTGAAATCAATGGCTACTTGGACTCGGACAACATCGCGGAAGGTTCGATTGGTTCCGACCTGATTCGCAGAAAAACTTTTACTGACGTGTTTTCATCCTCGGTCAATCCGAATCGGTCGTACATTTTCAATCATGAAGGCTCTGGATGGCAAAGAAGAACCCTGAGTCACATCAGTAAAGATTACAAAGACTTAGGAATGGATCAGAACCCCAGTGAACACACCTCTAGATTCATAGTGGGAGAGGCCCCAGGTATAGATCCTACGGCATACGATGTAGTCCAAAACGACCAGCTACCTCACATTACCTTCACGCCAGACTCGGACGGTTTACTTATTTGTGAGTTTAACGGCTTTGTCTGGTGGTCCGGATACAGTACACATCCCGATTTTTTGAATCGTAATAAAAGCTATGACACTACGAGGTTCGACAACCTTCACACGTATGGATTTTTTGCTGATCAGAAGAAGTACTTCAAGCACTACTCATCTTATGTGTTGTGTTCTCAGTGGAGATTAGTGGTCAACGGTCAAAGCGTTGCGGAGAGTGGTCCTCTCGGCAATGAATACAGATCTCACCCAATCTATTTGTGTGGAGCTGCACCAATACTCAAGAATACTGAAACTCAAGTTCAACTAGAAGCTCAGTTTATTTGGTACTCGCGTGGCAAGGATCTTGCCATTCAAGCGTCGTCTTACGCTCCTTTGTTCATACACCCATACTCTACGGCATCTAAAGAGCCGGACAGCGACTACGCAAGCCACAAGGTCACAGACGAAAACTACAATACTCAGACGTACAGAAACGACTGCACACTTCAACATCCGTATCTCACAGCCATTTTTAGGAAGCGATAGTGCCCAAAATCACACCACCAGAATTTGTAGAAGGCGATGTTGTTGAGAAGAGAGACATTACGGATCTCAGAGATTCAATCAACAGTAATCTGATTGACGAGATTGACGGCTCCAACATTCGTGAAGAGGGCTTGGACCGGAGGGTCTTCAAAGAGGGTTCGGTTGTACCTAAGTTCACGACGACACAAAGGTTGTACTCGTCAAAAATTCAACCCGTTGTTTGTAGTCAGAATTGGAGAATCGTATCTTATGCCACTGCCGACGACCTGAAGGGCAATAAAGACCACCCAACTCAAGCGGTATTACCTATTCGATGGAACACGGAAACCGATACCCATTGTGTCATTCGGTTGTCCATGTATGTAGACAGTCAAACCTGCGACAGAAGGCCCATTCACGAAGCGCAAAACTACTGGGATTTCGGACTGCTTGTCGTTTCTCCTGGCGAGTCGAGGCCTTCTGGATTTCCAACGACTGGATTTGAGCAAATGGCCTCTTTCACCAAAAACTTCAGGGTGTCGCCGTTTCAAAGAGTGGGCTTGAACAATGCGTTCAATCGAGACCGAACTCAAGGCTATTTCACCAAGGGTCAGTCCAATGCGATTCACAGAGCACTGGGCTTGTCCGGTGATTTCGATGAAGCCGATGTTGACAACCAGCGAAGACGAGTAGGCTCATCTGTACCTAGTAGTAATGTTTTTTCCTACCATGAGGAAACATACCCAAGAGGCGCTTGGTATCAGTACGCATTCGATCGAGCATCTAATTTCAACTCATCGTTTTCCATGACTTGTCATGCGACAAGCGAATTGAGTAGAGCTTCTGAACTCAATGCTAATTTCATGTGGCCGTTTTCAGGTACAGCGAAAATCTACGTAATGTACAGGTCTAATCTTGCAGGGGCCACACCTCCTACGCTTGATGTCCACAACCTGAATTTATCAGCTCAAATTTACCGGAGATGACATGTCTATCAAGTGGCCAATAACGGACCTTACAGGCAGTAGTGTACTCAAGGCAGAGCACATTAACGATGGCTCGGATGCTCTGCAGAACTTCGTCAATGAAGGGATTGGAACTGATGAGCTCAAGTCCCCAGTTGAGTTTCTAGGCGGTCTTGATACAACGCCATACGATCAAAAAGGATGGCTTGAAAGCCGACAGGTGTACCGTCCTGAGTTTTATGGGTCTCCATCACCGCGAATGATGGCCACGAGTGGTCAGACACACTTCCGAGAAGTTCAAAACGATTGGTCATCCGGAGTCGTTTTCAACACCGAACTTACTGGAGCAAGTCCAGTAGCAGTGCCGGATACGGCAACCCGCATCAAACTCAAGCACAAAGCAACCGTCAATATCATGGCCAGCTTTTACATGTTTGAAGTAGGTGGTGTGGCATTGGCTGCTACCGAAATTCCATTAGACAATGCCGCTCACTACAACCCTGCTGGGTATGGTGGATTCGCTGGATCAGATTTAGACAGAGACGCAGAGGACCAATTGCAACGAGGATACGAATCACTTCGAGCTGGTAACTGCAACTTGAGCATCAACGGTGCCATCATACCGAGTACAAAACGTCGAATCTATACGTCTACAGTAGGTCCTAAGAGTAATTTTTTTCAAGCTGAGTTGCCTGCAGCAGATATGTTTGCCTTGGATGGAATGGGAGCGGAATCAAAGAGAGTTTTGTATCAGCAGCGTGGGTTCTTATTTTTCCCTATGATTGGGAGACATCAGCACAATATTTTGCTTCAGACTACTTTAGAGCCAGGAGTTCATGATCTTGGTTTGGTTTTCACAGGCAGAGTGATTTCTGCTGCGCCAGGACCAGATTATGGACTGCTTGATTTCTTCTGGGCCAACAAACGGGGAGCTGAACAATACGATCGAGGCAGTGTTGACGAGCGGCCTGCGTTCCCGAAAATAAAGAACATCTTCTTTTTGGCTCGTAACTTCATTGTGGACTGCTACTACGAGGACAACGTCTGATTCCGGTTGTTCAGATAGGTCGGAAGTAGTACTTTAAGAAGGGTGAAACATGGCTGAAGAGTTCGAAAAATACCAGAAGGCAGCAGGCAAAGCAGGTGAAGCTGAGGGCCGTGCTGCAGGCCGTGCAGAGGGTGCTGCTAAGGGCTCTGCAATTGGTACCGGAGTCGGTACTGGCGCTGGAGCTGCTATCGGAGCGGCATTCGGAAATCCGATATTGGGTGCAGCGATTGGCGGCTCTATCGGTGGAGCCATCGGTGGTCTCTTTGGTGGCAACAGAGAAGCGAAGCGTAGAGCTCGAAGAGAGAAAAGAAAGGCTAAAGAGAGGGCCGCTAAGCAGTTTCAGAAGGACTGGAAGTCTAAGAAGCGCAAGCAGGTAGCTGCTGAGCGTTCGGCCAGAGCCAGTGTCGAGCAGGCTAACTTGCAGTCTCAGCAAGCGAAGGCATTGTCGAGTGATGCTGTTCTGGCTTCGATGATGGACACCACTCCTCCTGTGACTTCGTCGAGAGGTAAGACGCAGCTCGACAAGTTTGAAGATCTCAACTTTGGATAAATCATGGCAGAAGAAGCAGAAGACAAGACCGAAGAGAAAGACGAAGGCGCGTTCACTCCAGATGACTTTGTGTATGACAAGGACACGAAGAAGTACGTTCGTAAGAGCATGTCGCCAGGACTTTACCGGCGACAAAATCTAGCAGCGACAAAACAAGCGGCGACCGCAGGTGGTATTGCTGTTGCCGGCGAATTGGGACAGTTTCTTGTTGGTCTTCAGACCATGAAGGACCCTGTAATCAAGGGACTTGGGGCAGAAGCAGCTCAGCTTAAGGCGGATATAGACAAGGATGCCGATTTACTAACCGATGAAGAAAAGGCAGCTCGACGCGAGGCTGGCATGGCTAATGTCCAGAGGGCCATGGAGCAGCAACAGCGTCGAACGGAAAAGATTGCCGCCTCTACAGGTAAGTTTGACGCGGCAAGCCTGCTTGCTGCAGGCGATAGAAGTCTCGGTCAGGTTCGACAGGCTGCTTTGGATACTGAAGCGAGACTTGCGGCAGAAGATGTGGCTCGAGAGAAATTGAAGGAAGAATCCGACGCACGCAAACAAGCTCGTCTTGATTCTATAAAGCAAACCCTTCTCAACGTCCGTAAGGAGACCGTACTCGAACCACTGCAAAGGGTGCTTGGCACGGGCACCTCAGCTGCTCAAAAAATATTGGCTCATGCCCCGGCAGCGTCGATTGAAAAGGAAGTCGAACAACTTCGTGACCTAAAGGTGCCAGATGAGGACATCGCCGAGGTCGACCGATTGCTTGCGACAAACCCCAAGAAGGGTCGCGAGATGATCAAAGAGCTCACCGAAAAATATAAGGGTGGCCCTCCTGAGACTAAAGAGGCAAAGAAAGCAGAACCTAAGAAGGGGCCCGTCGATGTCGATGTTGGCTTCAAGAAGGCTGATGAGTATTGGGCAAACAACAAGAGCGGAGATGGTGACGACTTTCGTCAGTGGGCTCGCAAGAACTACCCAGACGAAGTGCTCAAGGATGACCGTCAAGCAAATCTCGACGCAAGCGGACCCGTCAACAGCAAGGCTTTTAAGGATGCCTGGAACAAGTACGGCGAGGAGTACCTCAAGGAGGAGGCACGACCCCTTGGGGCGCCCACAGTCACCGTAGAGAAGATTGAAGAGGCGAAAAGTAAGCAAGAGTTAGATGCTCAAGCCACGGAGCGAAACAAGGACATTGCGCCTCTTGGGTTTGAAGCGTTGTACCCGAGCTCTGATGTTCGCCGTGAGTACATGTCAAGAAGCGATCAAGGTGATTTCCTGATTTCGTGGAGTCCGTCGACTCAGAGCTTCAGAATCTTAGATCCCGAAACAAGACAGCGTGAGTTAGAAATCACTGTCGATCAGATGAAGGAAAGCGACCAAGAGTTTGCACAGAATCTTCTGAAGCTCGCTGAAGCTGAAGGGCTGGTCAAGAGTTGATGCCGGCTAACTCGCCAAGTCGCCGCGAGTATGTGCAGTTTAAGCGCATGTTGGAGCAGGCACTTCTGGAGGTACCTCTGCCTGCCGGCATCATTGATACTGATCACATCATTCCTGGTGCCATCAGGCCTGAGAACTGCAAGCTGGATGCTCAGTGGGAATTTCAGTCGAACGATTTTCAGCGCGCGCCTCGAGCTCCGGCGAGAACAACTACCGCGACTGAGTCTCAACAGCCAAACAGAATCAGTGTCGACTCGTATGGTGGAACCTCAAGCTATTCGGTAGATGATGAGCCGGTTCAGGAGGAGGGGCCAGAGAGCGTTGAGCAGGTAGTGTTCTTAGACGCAGTGAGACGAAAGGTCATCTTTACACTGCCCCCAGCTGCTAAAAACTCTGGTGTTCGTGTCTATGTGAAGCGCACGGACTCCGATTCTAACGAGATTTGCAGGATAGAAACTTTCCAAGACGATAAGATAGATGAGGATGATCGCATTACACTTGCGGCACTTGAGGCAGTGATTCTTATTGCTGACTCAGGAAAATGGCATCTGCTCTCTCGTTACACCCCATCGTAGGAAATGAAATGGCAACTCCTCTTTTCCAAACTGATTTTGAGAGAGCACCGAGTGCTCTTGAGAGCTTTGAGAAAAACTTCCTCGATACCCGGATCAAGGAGGGCACAAAAGCCTACGAAAGGATGCTCAAGGCAGCAGACCCCAAGTTTGCAGTGGACATCTACAAAGAGGAGATGAAACTTCTCACAGCGCTCGAAAAACAACTCAGTGGTCTGAAGTCATCTAAGAGCGGTGGGGGTAGTGTCACCTACACGACAAGGCTTCCAAGTGAAAAAGACATCTTCAAACTCGAACAAAACATTATAGATGACCAAGTCAAACAACAGGATGACTACGTAACTGGCAAAGGCGGCTACACTACCCAACAAGCAAGAGTCCGAAAAACTCTCAGCCAAATTGAACAAGCGGAAACTCCTGAGGCGCGCAAGAACCTTACACGTAGCTTGCAACGTCATATTCAAAGTTTCCAAGACGACGCCAGAAATAGGACTCGAGGCGCTGGGCACGCTTTTGGCGAAGCTGTAATGGAAGATGCAAGAGGTCTGAGTGATGAGACTCGACAGGCAGTTTTCGGGACTCTTCGAGCTAACAAGTTGACGCCCAACAGTGAGGATTTGAAGATCTATGCTGAACCTCGTGAACTGAGAGCAGAGGACCAAGAGCGACTCAACAAACTGCGGAAGGGCACGACCGACGTTCGATCAACTCAAAAGCAAGGCACTGCTGGCGTCGATCCATCAACACTGGCTTCTGACCTCATCAAAAGAATCGCAGCTCAACGCATCAGGGTAGAGCGAGCTCGTGACAATTCGTATGCAGCTCGTGAGGAATATCGAAGTCTTGCTGCAGGACCCAATGTCAACTTGGCAATCAGTCCTCTTGCATCTCGGCCATCTCAGAGGTCTGACGCTTTAGCTGAGTACGCTAGGTTGGCTGAACTAGACCCGGAAAGAGCAGAATCTGTACTGGATGCGTCGCGTGATGCAGGTAAGTTGACGATACCTGACCGGCTTGCTCAGCTACGTGCCGATCCCGATGCAGGCGGTAAGGCACCTATCGATACGGTTCTAGACCGTGTAGGGGCACTGGAGGCCCTTACTGGCTACTCTCGTGCTCCGACCGAGGCTGGACGCTTTGGTGTTGATGTAGACACGCGAGACTTGACCAGCACTGATATTCCCAGTGTGAGACAAGCAATGCAGGACATGTTGACTGCAGTGAAATCTCCGATGTTCGAAGATCAACAGTTTGGTAGTATCGATAGCATGGGTGACACGCTTGAATTCGAGAACTACTTGGAGAATGCAATATCTGCATTGGACGAGACTCGAGAAAAAGACCCGAGCATGGCAGCTCAGCTGGCGCAGAACTTTTCCAAAGATCTTGTAGATTGGAAAGACTCTCAAGATGACAGGGAGATTGGTAGACTTCGATCTGACACGCAACCTGGATATGCGGTCAGTCGTTCTATCAATCGCATTCGCACCGCAAAGCGAGAAGCTGATAAGAGTGGTGACACTAAAATGTTGGCGGAGACGGTAGCGAATGAGGCGAACAGATTTCGTGCGGCGGATGATTTCACGAGAAGCGCGTATGGAGACGAATTCATTGAGCGCGTCGAAGACTTCAAAGACCACAGAGATTTTGATTACTTCGAACAAAGTTTAATTGAACTTCAGCCTGCAGCAGAAGAAGCTGCAGTTGGTATCACCGATATAGGGGAAACAAATGGCACAGTCAGCAGCTGACTTTCTTGCAAAGCAAACCGGAAGAGTAAATAAGAGGCCAACCAAAGTCGGTGGTGGCACAGGCGGTGGTGGCACAAGCGGTGGCACGGGCGGTGGTGGCACAGGCGGTGGAACGTCGAAAACTTCAAAGCGACTCCCACCATCTCCGGAGCTTGTTCGTACCGCTGCAGCAGGACTAGCCTCCGCAGATGTAGTAACGGGTAGGGCACCGAGGACGGAGACCGACTTTCAAGATGATTTCAAGGAGTCCCAAACAAACTTGGGTTTGGCCGCTACTCGAAGGGGTGAAGACGCCACACTGGCTGACTTATTGGAATCTAGACGATCTCAAATGATGGATACTCAGAAGGCGCTTCAAGAAGCAGAAATTGAACTGCAACGATCGGCCACTGCAAGACAGCAGGTTGATCCGGGTGTTTTCAGCTTGAATCGTGCATCTCAAGATCCGGAAGCACTACAAGAAGCAGAGTTGTACAACAGGCGATTTGCAGTAAAGAAGAGGATTGAAAAAGATCTGGCTCAACAGTCGTCTGATATAGCCATGCTGCAAGAAGCTGCGGATAGTGGTCAGACTGTGGCTGGGATTAAGGAACAGTTGACGGCCAAATTGAGAGCGCAACAGATCGAGAGGAATAGGATTCAAAACGAACTAAACCTCGTCGGTCGGCAGGAAGGCAGATCAGTCATGCGTCAGTTGACCCCATCTGCCATTAGCGGTCTCCCTCAATACGATGAGGAAGGAAATTACGAGGGGATAAGTGGTACAGAATTTGGGGCATTATCGGGTCCGTTTAGAGAAAGATTGGATGCAGTGGATGCAGAGGAACGACGCACTGTTGAATTATTAGATTTGTTGCCAGAGACGCAAGAATTTGTTCCAGGTGTTGACCCAATCAATGAAACACCAGTACCAGCTACTGCGCCTTCACGGAAACCATCACGACCAATGAGTGACGATGAGTTTCTTGGCAGTATGATGAGTCAAAGTGTCACTAATCCGGTCGACCCAATTCTTGAAGAGTCAGTGAAAAATGAGCTTAAAAGAGGTGGTGGTCAACCCCTCGCAGACGCAGCAGACACCGGACGGTGAT
>JGI25128J35275_1000086_pt1 | contig 26766 bp, 21 predicted proteins | sample ETNvirenome_2_60_FD_35275 | JGI IMG/M metagenome (IMG submission 35275)
TTTGTAACTAAAAAGATTGCGATTGGCTCGATAGAGGAGGACTACAAGAAGCTCAAGCCTAACTATGACTTGGTAGTTATTAATTATGAGAGCCTACACAAGGTGGAAGGTAAGTTTGACTTTGTAGTTCTTGATGAAGCTCATACTCTTGGTGCTTATCCCAAGCCTAGCAATAGAGCTAAACTTGTAAGAGATATTATATCNAAACAAAACCCTTATGTNATTCTNATGTCTGGNACACCAACACCAGAGTCTTTCTCTCAGATGTATCATCAAGTATTTGCCTGTCCAAAGAANCCGTTTAAACAGTATGTAAGTTTCTATAAGTTCTCAAAAGACTATGTTAATGTGGTTAAAAAAATTATAAATTCTAATCCTTTAAACAATTATGANGACGGGAAACAGGAGATACTCGATGAAATGAAACCATACATGATNAGCTACACGCAGAAGGAGGCAGGGTTTAAGTCAGAGATAAATGAGCATGTACTAAAAGTTAAGATGAGCGACCTGACATATAGGTTTGTTAAAGAGATGAGACNACATGGNATAATNGAGGGTAAGAAAACNGAAGAAGTTATACTTGGAGACACAGGAGTAAAGAAGATGTCTAAGATTCATCAGCTTTTTTCAGGCACAGTCAAAATGGAAAGCGGAAAAGCTATGATAACAGACTTATCAAAAGCGAAGTTTATACGCACTGAATTTAAAAACAAGAAGATTGGAGTATTTTATAAATTTAAAGCTGAATACGATGCTTTAAAACAAGTGTACGGGGATGATTTGACTGATGATTTGGATGTGTTTAAACAGACTGATAAAAATATAGCGCTTCAGATAGTAAGTGGGCGTGAAGGAATCAGTTTAAAGGAGGCTGATTGTCTTGTGTATTACAACATAGATTTTTCGGCACTGAGTTACTGGCAATCTCGTGACAGAATGACTACCAAAGACTCAAAGGTTAGTGATGTGTATTGGATATTTTCAGAGAACGGAATTGAAACTAAGATATATAAAACAGTGACCAAGAAAAAAGATTACACCCTCAGACATTTCAAAAAAGATTTACTAAGTTTATAATTATGAAAGAACAAAAATTAATAGAAATGATGAACAAGCTAGACAAGCTTGACAACATCATGCAAGAAGTCATCAAAGAGATGATGAACATCAGAAGCCTATCGGTTGGAACGCTTGAAGCTCTTAAGAGAATGAAAGGTTACGATAAAGCTATAGAGCAGTTAAAGAAGGACGCAGCCAAAGACAAAGAGAAGGCTGAAAAAGAAAATAAATAGTTTTAAATTTGTAGTATGACAGAGCAACAGATTCAGACAAAGAAAATAAAAGAGCTGGAAGGTGATGGTTACTTTGTTATTAAATTAATTAAGACTAATAAAAACGGTATACCAGATGTGCTTGCGCTACACCCAGACTATGGTATTGAATTTTACGAGATAAAAACCAAGAAGGGGAAAGTGTCTAAGCTTCAGGAGTACCGAATGAAAGAACTAAAAGAATATGGATTTACCGCAGAGGTCTACAGGGGATGAGTACTACTATGAAATGGAAGAAAACTTTTTAGAAGAACTGGAAACGCTTCCTCCCTTATATAGTGCTGGAATTATTATGCAGTTAGATAAGCTAGCTACAGAAATGTATAAAGAGAATCTACACACGAAAAAACCTAAGAGGTTTGGATTGGTTGCAGGTGTAGTCCCACTTGGCGATGCTTTATTTTTCAGCGTAGAATATTTAAATTCCAAAAGTATGTTTCCTTTGTTTTATAAATTCAATATAATATCTTCGGATGAATACTTAGATTACTTAAACCTAAACAAAACTATCAACTATGAAAACAATTGAAATTAAAGAGTTCACAAAATTAAAGGCAATAAGAGATGAAGTCGTTAATAACTTTAATACAGACATTACAAAAAAAAATAGAAGCAGAGAGCTAGTATATGGAAGAGCTGTTTATTATAAGTTATGCAAAAATTTAACCAGTCACTCTCTATCTGACATAGGCTCATTCATATATAAAGACCACGCTACTGTGCTTCATGGCTTAAAAGTTTTTGAAACTTTTGAATTAAACAATGATTATTATTACCTCAATGCTTATGAAGAAATGTTTAATAAATTAAAATTAAACTATGCAATCAATATAAAAAACCCTAGGGATTTAAAAACAAAATACTACAAGTATGTAAACGAAAACGTTAACTTAAAAGAAAAAAACAAATCCATACGTGTTCTAATTAAAAATGAATTAAAAGATATATTTAATAAGTCTCGAAAAGAGTTTGGGTATGTTCCGCAAACTGCATACTTAAAACAAAGATTTGCAAAAATTAATGAAATGTTGCGAAAAATTTCATAACTTTAAGTAGCATTGATACTTATGTCTTATAACATTGATGACATTGAAAAGATTCTAAACTTCACGAGCTGGAGTAAAAAAAGGAAAATAGATACTCTTTTTGAAATCGACGCAGACCTTTATTGTAATTTAGGTAGCGACTCAAGTAAGACAGAAGTAGACAAGGTACATAAACAGTCTCGTAGAATATACAAGGCTATTAAAACTATCGATGAGTACACAGGAAGGTTATTGTTAAGAGAGCAGTAAACCTTATAANATGAATATAACACCGCTAGAAAAAAAGCGCCTTCAAAACATTAACTTTATAATGGAGGATATTCACGACTCAGTTAATCAGATTTATGAAACATTGGTAGACCAAGAGTATGATGAAACTCGGAAGTCTATACTGACTCTTAATAGTAAATTAAAAACTATTAACGAATCAATAAACGATGAGATATAAAGATTTTAGACCACGATTAAAAGGAGATAAAAAAATTGCGTACGATAACCTAACTAAAAACGAGAGAAGAATCTTAGTAGTGGGAGACCTGCATGCACCATTTGAACTTGACGGATACTTAGAGTTCTGTCAAAAAACTTACGCAAAGTATTTATGTAACCAAGTAATATTTATTGGAGATATTATAGACAACCATTACAGTTCTTATCACGAAACTTCCTCTGACGCACTTGGAGGAGCTGATGAACTGGAGTATGCGATACGCACAGTAGAGGATTGGAACAGAGCTTTTCCAAAAGCTGATGTGATTATAGGAAACCACGACAGAATGGTAATGCGGAAAGCTCAGACCTCAGCCATACCAACTATGTGGATTAAGTCTTACAATGAAGTGCTGGGAACTAAATGGAACTGGGTAGAAAGAATAGTGTATGACAACGTACAGTACATACACGGAGAGGGTGGAACGGCTAGAACAAAAGCAAAGAACGATATGATGTCTACTGTACAAGGGCACATACACACGCAAGCTTACATCGAATGGATGGTAGGTAGGAACTTTAGAGTCTTTGGTATGCAGGTAGGGTGTGGTATAGACACTACATCATACGCAGCTGCTTACGCAAAGCATTTTAAGAAACAAGCTATTGGTTGTGGTGTAGTTCTGGGTGGACACACAGCTATTAATTGTCTAATGAATCTGTAATGAAAAATCCTAAACTAAATTTTGTGATAGTGATTGTAATAAATAGTCTTTTATTATACTTACTACTTACATTCCTTTTCTGATTTTACGCCTACGTCTGCGCTGACTAATCTTTGTTTTAGATTTAGAGCGAGAGTTTAAACGAGCTGGCAAACGGCCCGGAGGTGTTTCATCTTCCCACTCTTTTGCCATCTCTGGCTTATTAGCGTACATCCATTTTCTTTGTGCTTGACTTTTAAAAGGCATAATTATTTAACGCTGTCTTTAATTCTTTTTAAATTGTAATTTATAATTGAGCCAACTTCTGCTGGTAAAGCTCCTGATATATATAAAGGCCATAAAACGGCAGTTACTTGAGCTAACTCAAAGTGGTCATCATCTAACTCTTTTCCATTGTAAGTTCCAGAAAGCATAGTTTTTATAATGTCAAATGGTTGAGTCAATGACTTCTCTATAACAATACTACCTAAACCTAAATCTTCTAATAATGTTTCACTACTAGTATAAAATTCAAATGGATTTTCGTCATCTGATATAGANGCAATAAGAGCGTTTAAACCTCTTCTTACTCCATCATCAAGAGGTGGGAGTGGACTCAATACATCAGCTGCAATATTTCCAAGCCTACCTTTTAACCTATTTGCTGTTTGCTGTTCAAGTTTTTCCGGGTCTTCTTCTGGTGCTCCCAGCATATTTGAGAGAGCTGCTGTACCCATTGTAAGACCTAACCCAATAGCATTAAACACAGCAGTTTCTACAGCCAGCCCTCCAAGTGAACGAGCAGCTGTAAGCCTGTCTTGTGTTTCAGAATTTTTATTAGTCATAGTATTTAAATCAGAATACATTCTGCTTTTTTGATTTAATAAAAAGTTAGAAAAAGGAAGGAAAAATTTTGTTAGCAATCTAGTTGTGGTATCATCACTTCTAAACCACGCTCCTTGTAAATCTCTTTGTGAAACGTTTTGTTGTCTATCTACCTGTTGCTGCGCATAGTTTCCAGCCTCAGTATCTACTTCATGGTTAGCCCAGTCGAATCCTTCTGCAAAAACATCAATACCTTTTCTTTTCATTTCTCTTCCATAGTAAGCTACCCACGATGCGTTGGCCGCTATCTTATCTGGATTTATAAGCATTTGTTTTAACCACCAGTTTTGTAATTTGTCTAGCTCTCCTACCATCTTTCCACTTTTACTTCTCGCTTGCTTTTCTAATTTAGTATTGTATGAATCAAGCAATGCTTCAGCTTCTATACCCCTGTTAGCTATATCATAAGGAAGCTTTGTAATCCATTCTCTTAAAGCTTTGTTAGAGGTAAATTGTCTAACTGCATCAAAAGTATTTCTTCCCCCAGCATTAACAGCTGTGTTTGAAAGTGGAACTAACTGCTTTGGATACTGACCAACACTACCTAATGTTCTTGATACACCAAGTGTTATTAACCTGTTTAACTTTCTTGCATCTCTTCTTGATTGTTCTGATATATATTTGTTTCCTCTTTTGTCATTAACATATTCCTTAATTCTATTTAAAAAAGATTCTCTTACTGCTCTATCTGGAATTATTTGTTCAAACGCATCAGAATCGGTGTAACCCTTTAACTGCTGTATGCCTTCAGCAGTATCCATATCAATTAAAGCTTTTCTAATTTTAAATATTTGCTGCGAATCAAAATCTAAATTTACGTAACGTTTTTTACCGGTTTGTTTTAAACTTTGAAGTCTTTGATTCTTTTCAAGAACTCCTGTTTTTTTATCATATATTTTTCTTTTATTAAGATTAGGATTATCAAATATTGGGGAATCTAAATCAGGAGCATCAATACCTTCCAATAAACTATACGTGTCAGATACATAATTAGGGTCGCTATCTAAAGCAACATTATATAAATCTAAAGCATGATTTTTCAAATCAGGATATATTTGAGACCACTCATTAATTATAAAGTCAACAGCTTCAACATTTACTCCATCTACTTTATCTTTAACATCTTGAATTGTTACCGCTTCTTTTAAAATCCTATCATAAACTTTTTCATAATCCTCACCTTTTTGTTGCTCAATAGGACTTCCGTTTTTTAAAGCTTCAAATGATTCAACTACTAAATCTTTTCTTCTTTGAAATTCTACTTGTTGTTCAGCGGGTGTACCTTCAATAGTTCTGTTTATAAAACCATACATTCCTCTTTCGGTTACATTTTCAGGTGAATAAAAATCTTCACCGTTCGCTTTTTTATTATAAAATTTAGCGTGATACAAATCACCAATCGCTGTTGCTACTCTTTCACCGTTAGCCGAACCATTTATAACTTTTTGAAGACCACTATTTTCAAAAAATGTACGTGAGTCTCGTTGGTTACCAAACATAAACTCAGACATTATAGGAAGTGAAGCAATGTTTTTACCCCAGTATAAACCTGTAGATGTGCCAAGCATTTTGTCTACGACATTTTTAATTTCACTTGACCTTAAATTATTTGAGTTATCTAATGCAGCAAATTCACCCCCTTTGTATTTTGATGTGGTAGCTAGCATACCACCAGACTCACCATTTACTGCGAAGTTTACTATAGCGTCAATAGCTTTAACTTTATCAGGCGTAGATAATTTAGTAACATCTATCTCCATAAAATCTTTTACAATTCTTTTTTGTCGTGGTGTTAGATTTATCTTCTGTCCGCTTTCTGAGAAAGTATCAACACCAGTTTCTAATTGGTTTTGTATTATAGTTTTATAAGTTTTAAAAGCGTTGTCAGCTGCTGTATTTATTATTTGTTCTTTGCCTGTAATCTGACTTATTTCATTAGTTATAAATTCATCGGGACTTCTAACCTCCTCATTGTAAGCGTTTCTTAAAACCTCGTTTACTTCATTCATTGACAACTCTTCAGCTGATACGCCAGTCAATTCTTGGAAAGCATCTTGTTTAAGCTGTGCAACTTTTATTTTTTCAGATTCTAATTCTTTCTGTGTATACTCTGTTATATCATTAAGAACAAATGGAGCAGATACATCAGCGCCTTTCTTAGTCAATCTCGTAGGCTTTAACCCTTCTGTTATTTGATTTGCCTTCTCTACATACTCTTTTAAATCTGATACCTCTAATGGATTTATATCTAAAAATTCTTCAGCTGCAATAACAAGGTTAGCGTCTAGTCTTTTTCTTCCCTTTCTAATTTGTCCTTTTATTTTTTTAACCAGACTGTTTCCTTCTTTATATAAGTCTTTTCTTTCTTGTGTATCAAAAGTTTTAATTACATCCTCTAGTTTGTTTCTAACTTTTCCTGCATTATCAAATGTAGATTTTTGTATACCTGTTTTTAATCTAGCAATTGTTCTTTTCGACACATCAGTATTTTGAGATAACTTATCTACTAAGTCAAGAAAAGCTTTCTTTCTTGCCTCTGAGGTATTTAATGGTTTAGCTATACTTTTAAATATAGTTTCTTTTTGTTCTATAATATTTTCACTGTTAGTGTTTTCTATAACTTCAGTAATCTGATTGTCTACAGCAACTAAAACTTCTTCTCCTCTTTTTTTAAACCTTTTAGCTGGTGGTTTACCTTCAATCTGTCTACCTGTATCCTCTACTCTTCTTTGTATCTGTTCTTCTATAGTTAAAGATTCCTGTTCCTCAACAGTTTCTTCATCTAAACTTGCCTCAGTTACATCAGGTTTTTTTTGCTCTTTGGTTATATCTAACTTTTCTTTTATCTCTTCTGATTTTGAAGGAACTTCCTCTGTCACTTCATCTAAATTTATTTCTATAGATTCTTCAGTATCTAACCCATACAATGATGTTAATTCTTTATCAATTTCTTTCAACCTTAACTGCGAACCTTTATCTCTATTGCCAAATAATTTCTTAGCTTCTATTTCAAGCTCTATAACTTTTTCTCTAATGTTTGCTGGTAAATTTGGCAGAGTTGCTTGTCCTTCTAATATAACTTGCTCTCGTATTTTTAAATCATCTTTTCTTTTTTTAGCAAGCTCTAACAACTCTGGGTCATTTTCAATTTTTATTTTTGCTCTTGCAAAGTCTTCATCAGTATAATTATTTATAGCTTCTTCAATTTTTTCTCTACTTACAATACCGTCATTAATATTATACTGAGGTTGTCCAAGTAATTGTCCGTAAGCAAAAGAAAAAGGTGCGGTGGCTGTTCCTGCTACTCCTTCAAACCCAATTTCTCTTACATCAAGCTCTTGACCCGCTACAACTCTCGCTGCTGTCTCTCCAAGAGAACCACCTACGCTTTCTATTCCTCCAGCAGCCGCTAATCTTTTTGCTTCTTGCCCCGCTCTTTGTAATCTTGTTGCTCCTTTTGCCGCAGAACCCATACTTTTAACTGCTTTACCAGCTATACCTGAAGTATATCTATCAATAATACCTATAGTTAAACCTCTTCCCGCAGCCTTTCCTCTTATTCTCGTCATAGCTTCAGGGTCATTTATAACTTCCATGACAGCTTCCTCGGTAAATTCTTTACCATTCTTAGAAACTTCTTCCTGTAAAAACTCTCCAAAAGATAATGCTGTTTCTAGTGTCCCTCCGGATGCTCCTAATGCAAATGGTAAACTAGAAATAAAACCTCCAATAGCACCGGGTATAGCACCAACACCTCCTGCCGCAGCACCCGCTGTAGCACCTGCCCCTGTTCCTGTTGCTATTGCTCCTCCAGCCGCCGCTAATGAAGCTGGATTCATCATGGCTGTAACTGAACTTACAAATAATTGTGGTATAATTTGCCCTCTATTCTGAAGCAATGCTTTAATAAAACCAAATACACCTCCGCCTGCCTCTTCAAAGTCAGCATTAAACTTTCTCATTTCGTCAGACTCTGGAGAATCAGCTAAAGCGTTCTGAGCTTCTATAAAAGCTTGTACATTTTCTGAGGTGACGTTAGTTCCTTTTCCAAATATTTTAAGAGCATCATCAACTGCTTGACCTTGCTTGACTCCTTGCTCAGCAGCTCTGTATATATCTCCGAAAAAATCTGTAACAAAATTTTTACCTAAAGTTCTCTCAATAGCTGTGTCTTCTTCTCTTGAAATAATCTCACCAGTGGGTAAAGGCCTAAAAGTTTGAGGTTGCTCCAACAAACCATCTTCCGATTCTGAAACCAATTCTGGTTGGGAATCGCCTTTTTTTTTTACTGAGAATTTTTCTTGAAAAACTTCTATATCTTGAGTAAACAAACCATCTCTATTTACGACATCATAAACTTTTTCAACATAAACTGGGTCATTAAATTGCACTTGAAAATCCTCGAATGATTTTGTATAATATCCGTCTCTAATTAAAACGTCGTACAATTTTTTTAATTCATTCATACTACTAATCTAATTCTCCAGAGCCTACTACATCTATTGAGCCATCCTGATTTACGTCAATTACTCTAGTATATAATTTATCTAATGTTTCTTCAGGTAAAATCATTAATTGATTTAGTATTTCATCAAAGATTCCCATTCCGCTTTTTCCGGCTAAATCTATAGTGACTGTTCTTGTTCCTCCATCTTCTTTAGGAACTTTTATTTTAACGCTTTGTTTTAAAAACTTAGCTGAATCTGCTGAAATCCCCATCGATGAAAGAAGATTGTTTAAAGTTTTGGCTACTTGATTATCTTTGTCGGTAAAAGAAAACATTTCACCAACAAACACCGCAGCTTCAATTGGAGCAGCTAATTGATTAGTTAAATATTCTTGTATCTTAGGTAACTTTTTCTTAAAGTCTTCTGATGTTGTCACTTCTTCACTTTCAGTACGAGCTTCTATATACTTTTGGTCTGCTTTACTTTTTTCTATTGATTGTTTTAATTCTTCTAATTTAGTGTCAGTAACTTCTTTAGTTAAATATTTAGCAGCACTCACACTTTTAGTGGCTCTACCTTTTACTTGTTCTACAATATAGTTTTCCGCTTCTTGTCTTTGTGCGTCACTTACTAAAGGAGTATCATTGTTATCTACATATAAAACTGAACTATCTTCTTGAAGTTTAGATATATAAGCATCTCTTTCATCTTTAGTTTCCAGTTCATAAAATTCAGTAGGTAAAGCTTGTATTCTGTACCCAGTTTTATCTCTCATTAGAATATCAAACACATGTGTGTTTTGTTGAACTGCAGACTTAGCTCTTTGTCTTATTATGCTTTCATCAAATTCAATAGTAACTTCACCAGTTTCTTCATTAGTAACTTGTTTTAAGAATTGACCTTTTTGTTTACCACCAAACTGGTCTTCAAACTCAACTGCTGGAGTCTCAAGAATTGAATTAATTTCACCCTCTGTATCGAAAGCTGTTTGTTGATTCACGCTTCTTCTTAAGAACTGTGACATATCTACTACCTCTTTTTCTCCATCTTCGTTAAGAACAAAGAAAGTGGTCTCCCCACTTACTGGGTCAATCATTGAAGATATGCCCTCAAGGTTAAAGAGTCTTTGATTCTTTTGGTTTTGCCAGTTTGTCAATGAAGCTCCATCACCCGCAGCAAGCTCGGCCATAGTATCATACCCTTCAACATAAGCTTTAGCTCCTGCCATCATACCCGTTGCTCCACTTGAAACTGTACCTCTAAATGTAGTGAACTCTTGCTCAGTTATATCACCCCTCTTGAGCTGATTCATTTTATCGAGCATAGCTTTAGATATCAATGTTGTGTATTCTCCCATGAACTTCTGATACCTAGTATCTCCACCCATAGGTCTCTCCATTAACATCTTAGTAAACTCCTTTTGGTCTTCGGCTATCTTATCTCTTCTACCTTGCCTGTCTTTTTCAATACCTTTTAAAGCATCGGTAGCATCTTTTGTGATTTGCCCCCAGTCTATCTGAGTAGGCTTATCGTCTCTTATATATCCAAAACCAACTGCCATATCTTAACCTTCTGGGAATATTGTACTATAGTCAATGTTTTTACCGCTTAAAAAATCTCTACCAGCTTGTACATCACCTTTTCTTTTAGCAATTCTCTGAGCTCTTCTTCCAAGTCTACCTTCTCTACCTTCAGCAGTATCAGCATATAATCTTCTGTTTTCCATAGCACCTAAACCAACGTTTACTAACCCTTCTACTCCTGCTTGCATAGACGCAGCACGTGCCGCTCTTGCATCTGCTGCTCTCATTTGTTGTCCCTGAGCTTCTCCTAAGTCCAAACCTACTCTTTGTTGTTGAAGTCTTGCATCTTCTTGTGCTTTTAATAAATCTAAATCCGCCATTTCTTGAGCCATATCTGCACGTTGCTCTGCTTGTGCTTGTTGTTGCGCTTGCAGAACTCTACCTGCTGTAGCAGCTGCACCTCTTGGGTCGCCCTCTACACCCGCCTGAAGTGCTGATGCACCTTGTTGAAGTAAAGCTTCTCTTTCAAGTTCATAAGGTTCTTTAGCTATAGATAAACCACTTAACATGTTTACCTCTAATTTTTTCTTTGCTTCTGCTAATGCTTTGGCTGCTGCTTTGTTTGCGTCACGCTCAGCTTGAGCTTGCTTACCTGCCTGAATAAAGCTAAAGGCTGAACCAGCTGCTGACATTCCCAATGCTGCGATAGTTGTAAATGCTGCCATATTATATTTTTTTTATCATTTCGTGTGTGTAAGAATCTCCCTTTATGTATCCTAATTCTTCGTATGTTTTACTTAAACCTTCATGTCTTAAAAGCGCATATATATAATTACTTCCATTTTCCTGACAGATGTTTGTTAGAACAGCTATCAAAAACTTAACCGCCTCGTGCCTTAACTGGGTGTCCTCTATTTTTTTGTCGGATATAATCCAGTCTACCCACGAAACTTTTGAGTTGGTCATGTACATAAACCCAGCACAAATAGGCTTTTCGTTATGTGTAACCATCAATCCTCCTACNCCATCATTCGGTAAAAAATCTTTAGGCGGCGGTTGCCAATCCCAATCTTTCCACCATCCTACCAATACATCNTCATAGTCAGAAGGACTTAATTCAATTATATTAAAATCCATTCTATGCAAAGATACTAATTTTACGGATAGCTTTTCATTACATCGCTCTCTACAGCAAACAGTTCCGTCTTATTAGTGTTAAAGTTTACAATAGTAAATATACAATAATGACCTAATAAACCATGTGATTCAGCTTCAGAACTTTTTATAAACATNATGTATGGGTCGTTAGATGGAAAAGCAACAGCTCCTGTATAAGTAGTGCTNACAAAAATTTNATTGATTCCGTTTTGTAAATCAACCTGTATGTTTGTTACTACCCCACCAAAATTTAAATCAGTATACTGAGGTAAAGAATGGTATATATAATCTCCAATACTAATAATACTACCTATGGAAACTAATGGGTCGGTTGAAAAGCTAAGCGTTGTTAAACCTCCATCAACAGATACGTTAGTTGTTTTACCAATACCATTAGCTGACCTCAAAGCATATTGNCCTTGAAGAGCAGGAACATTTCCTTCTTGTCTTACATAAGCAAACCAGCTNCCTTCTTTCTTTTCAAACCATCCATCTTCAATGATACCGTTTTGCTGTATATCTGTTTCCATATACGCTTGCCACGCATTATCAGACTCTAAGTTTATTGTTTTAAATATTTTATTTTCTAATGGATTAATGTTAAACACACTTGATATTTGTGAGTTGAACTGCTCTCCATAGTAGTTGTTTCTAAGCTCATTGCTNTTGTGNCTATATAGATTACCTCCTTTAAATGTGTAAAANAAGTTGTTCATACCAATCATGTAGTCTGGATTGAACGAATAAAATGATGGCCACCCCTTTGAATTATCACTATATGATAATGTCCACTCTGTTTTAACCGGTGACGGTATAGGTGGAACAACGCTTGTAGGCGCTGGTGTAGGCGAAGGTGCAACCGGTGTTGGGTCTGTCGGTGATGGACAAGTTGATTCGTATACCAAATTGTTTTCACCACCCATATACCCATGGAAATAACATGCGTAACTTACTGCTCCAAAATCACCATTTACATTTATAGTTACATCTCCGTAGTAGTAGGTGTATGAGTATCCGTCTGGCCCTACTTTTGTTCCAGCATTATATTGACCGGTGTATGATATTAATGATTCTAATCCATTGTTTAATATTGCAATAGGATGTGCTGAAGGCACACCGGTTAAAGTGTATTGACCCAGCTGAACTTGGTATTGTCCATAAGCTCCATTAATTACATATAACCTAACTATCCCTGCGCCTTGAAGCGATAAATCTGCCTCTGATACGGTTACAGTATTAGTTTGTATTAAACAATATTCTGGTAAAGTACCCGGAGTTGGTGGTGCAGGAGGTGTAGGTGGTGTAGGAACAGCTAAACACGTAGCACAATCTGCAAACTCTGGCAGACTAGATACGTTTATGTTTGTTACTGTTGAAACCGTAGTTCCATTTTCCCAACAAATAGAATTGTATCTTAAAAAATTAGGCCACGCAGAGTAACCTGTTGCTGCTCTAAAAACTTGTTTTTCAGAAGCATTACTACAATTTTGATATTCTTTATATTCATACCCTACTATTGGTGTAGTGTCTGCCGCTCCACAATTAGTCGTACAATTTTGATTAATATCATTCCAAGAACCATACTGAGAATTAAGAAGTACTGTAGACCCTTTAGACAAACATAAATCTTCTGTTCTGTTTTCGTCTAGTTCATAAGTATATTTAGTTCCATCACAACACTCTACAGTCCACGTACAAGTGTCTGCTCCTATCGGACAGGAAAATCTTATAGTTCTACAAGCTGATGATGAACTTGAATATGACATAAATCAATTATTGATTTACAAATTTACGAATTATTTACTTGACTTTTAATCCAAGCGTATGTTAATGCCACTCCCTCTTTAAGTGGTCTAGCATAATCGACAATGCTAACCTTCTGTCTAAAAAGATTATTATCACTATTTCTACCTCTGACTCCAAGCGGCCCAGGTATATGAACCTTGTTTAATTTTTTATCCTCAACCTCACACGCATAATCCACTAGCGTATTTATAGAAACCATCTCTTCGCTTCCTATATTTATTGGCCCTTCAAATTGCACTGCATTATTACAGAAATCTAATGTAGCTTTTATACAATCGTCAATGTAAAGAAAGCTTCGTGTTTGCTCTCCATCTCCCCATATTTCTACTTTATCTTTAGCTGTAATAACTTTTCTACATATAGCTGCTGGCGCTTTTTCTTTTCCGCCCTGCCATGTTCCTTCTGGCCCAAACACGTTGTGGTATCTAGCCACACGCACTTTAGTACCATTGTCTCTAGCAAGAGCTCCATATAATCTTTCACTAAATAGTTTTTCCCATCCATACTCTGAGTCTGGATTTGCTGGATAAGCTGAAGACTCTTCACAGTTAGGGTTGTCTGCATCCATCTGATTATGCTCTGGATATATACATGCACTACTACTGAAGAATACCATAGGTATATTTTTTTCTTTAATTATCCGTGCTACGTTTAAGTTTATTGTAGCACTATTAAGCATTACATTCAAGTCGTTTTCTCCTGTAAAAATGTAGCCTGCTCCTCCCATGTCTGCAGCTAACTGATATATCTCATCTGTATCNGAAGAGATACAGGTGTTTAATAAATAGTAATCAGTAGCATCTACTTTACAAAATTCATCTGCTTCCGTCTTACTAAACTCAGGGTATTTAACATCTACTCCGGTAACATAATGACCTATAGATTTTAATTTTCTAACTAAATGTGAGCCAATAAAACCACCAGCTCCTAACACTACAATTTTTTTCATTCTTTAAATTTTAATATATACTGTGCCCACTCGCTTGCGCTTTTGGGAGATTCTCTTTTATCTAATACTTCTACAAAGTTATGAATATATCCTTCTAATTTATTTTCCTCTGAAACTAATGTACGATATTTCTCATCACTACCTGGCGTGTTGTTCCTGTAGTTGTGCCACACCAAAGCATTTCTCATAAATTCAACTTTGTGTCCATACATATAAGCCATACAGCTAGTTATCTCTTGGTCTAAAAATGGGTGGAGATATTCATCATACAAAGACAACTGAGTAAAAGCTCCAGTCGAAAAAGTATTCGAGCCACTAACAACCGCAGTCTCTTTGAAATCATCCTGTACCCCTATACCTTTTCCTCTCATGTGATAATCATCTGTTAAATGTGATATAACATTATAGGTGTTATGAGGTCTTTCTTTTGTATAATAATCATAGTCCTCATCAAAATCAAAGTTAGGTGGAAACCCTGTCAACACTACGTTTTCTCCTCTTGACAACAAAGCATTTATATATAGTTCGTCCCAATCCTTTTTAAACCTGCAATGACTATCTACAGTGAGACAAAAATCTTCGCCTTCATATAACTCTTTATATATTTCATTGCGGTGATATCCTGTTCCTTTACCAAATGTATATGGAGTAAACTTATATCTTACATTAGTAATGTTATTTAAAAAACTAGCTGGTGTTTTTGTTTGTTCACTTACACCTATGTAAACTCTTTTAGGATATTTAGCTTTTGTAAAAGCGTCGTTTATTGTATTGATTAAATCAGGGTCTTTGTACGCAGCAATATTTATAAATATTTTATTCATCCCAATAGTAACGGTATAGATGTTGCCAACTCCACTCTTCTTCTTCCCATGGATATTTATCGTACATTAATTCTACTTTATCAAAATTACATCCTACTCTGGGGTTTGTAAACATCCCTAAGCTTGCTCTGTTTACATGAATGTAATCTGTAAAGGTAGACATTACGCTTCCTAAAAACTGAAATGAGTAACTAGGAATTAGTTGGTCATATATAGTAGCGGTCAGGGGTGTTAAGTCTTGTATAAAATCATCTAAGAAATAAATCTTATAATCTTTTCTCAAAAAATCAAATATAGATTTATCTTTTTCATCAGTTGCAATGTAGAGCGGTAATTCTTTTTTAAACAAATGCCTATCCAAGTACAAGGGTATATCGTGCAGCAATCCAACAGTCTCTGGTCTAGTGTCTATAAAGTCTCCACGCCTTACGTGAATGGAGTTATATTCACCCAGGTCTTTTCTAACTAAATCTATTCTATTTATATGTTCATCTTTAAATTTAAAACCATGCAGCATTTTATTTTTTATATCATTTTGTTTTTCTAACGTTGAGCCGTATACACTGTGATAAAAATGACCAAATAGATTACGAGGGAAGTGAATAAACTTATCTTCGTGTTTTAAGTTGTATTGTTTTCTGCCTTGAGAAAACTTTGTAAAATCAATAATATCTTTTACTTCATGAGTTAAAACAAAACCAATGCAACTAGACAGTGGGTGTAATTCTTTATACTCACCATTAAACAACATTATTTTTGCTATGTTATCTACACCACTAAAATATGTTTTGCCATTTAAAGCTGCGTATTCAGGTATATCATAATAATTAACTGTGTTAAAAGTTTGTTTAAACACCTTCTCATCCCATATATCAAATGGATTTATGTATGTTTCTTTTTTATCCCAAGGATTTATAGCGTTAAAATAAATACCAGGTGGTATAATAAATTTTCTACCAGTGATTTCTGATATAGCTAAACCTATTTCTAAAGACATCCTTACGTTAGCAAATCCTGCCCACCAAGGTTCGATAGAAATATATTTATCCAACATACTCCCAGTCTTTAAGCTTATAGTGTACGTAAAAGTTTCTAAAATGTGTACCTCCAAAGACTTCATTCCTTCCGTGTTCACACACGGCTGATTCATAAAGTATCATATCTCCAGGCTGAGCGTAAACTTTATACCATTCTCCGTCATGTCCCTGAATATCCAAAGGCCAGTCGTCAGACTCTGGTTTGTTAGAACAACCGCAAGCTAAATCTTTGTCTACTATAATTATAGAACTTATGTGGTGCGTAGCTATTCTGTCTACATGAGAAGTTAATGTTGCTCCTTTTGTGTAGGAACGGATACCATATATAAATGATTTTAATAGTGGCTCATTTACCCAGTCTTGATGAGTTTTTAAAAGCTGGTCGTGTATCATTGTTCTTACAGTAGGCAAATGGTCAAACGACATAAGCTCAGAACCTCCTCCTACAATAAACTGTTCTTTACCTACAAACTCTTCTTTTTCTAATTTATCTTTAAGTAGCTCATAAGACTCTCTAATTAAATTCCATGTATCTGTTGGACATTTTATCAAAGCAAAACCATTATCAGTAAATCTTGGAAAATCTTCTGCGTTGCTAAATGATTTCACGGCAGGTTTTTCTTTTATTTCATTTACTTGATTAGCTTTGACAATGTAAGATTTGTTTTGCATCTCTTCTATAATCTTAGGCTCTTCTACTTTTTGAACAGTCTTTTCATTTTTAGAATCATTAAACATTTTTTCATCTCCAGCTCCATCCCAACTATTTTCTCTCCACCAAGAAGTAACTATATATTTTTTCCCTTCATCCACGGTAACACCTTCATGTAAATATTGTTCTTGTAACTTTCCGTCTTTCATGTTTTCCCACCATAAAGCTTTGCCTATTTCAGGCTCTACGGTTTTGTTTAGTTTTGGAAAATGTGTGCCCCCTCCTTTGTACCCCTCGTTTAAATAAATCATTAAGGTGTGTGTTCTGTTACCTGATGCTTTACAGTGCATATCGTAAGCAGGGCCACTAAAAAAATCATTATGTGGTTTAAAATATTGTCCTGGCTCATATAGCTGACCTTGAAGAGCTTCTCCTTTATTAACATCTAAATTTAAATGACTCGCTATTTTTGTTTTGATATTCCATACCAAACCACTGTTGCCATCTAAATTAGAAGTGCTTGATGTTCGGTGGTCTGTTACATCTGAGCGGTCAGTACCACCAACAACAACAGATGAGCGACTATGATTAGCATCAATCATAGCAATTAGTTCCTGACACTCGTCAGGTGTTAGAAAGTTTTTTATTTCTTGCATTAGATTTAATTAAATTTAATTAAAGTTATAAATAAAAAATTAAAAGACAAAAGATTATGGACAAGTAGTACTTGTACACGAACCAGTGAAGGCTGCTCCATTCCAAAATCTATAGAAAGAACCTGTGTTATAGTATCCTGCGAAAGCCCCTCTTGTACAAGCGCTATCTCTATATAACAGCGTAGATGTACAGAAGTCAGTTGTATTCATATAAAAAGTTGTAAACCCAGCACATGTAAAACTTGGAACAGGCGAAGGACCACTCTGGACTATATACTCTAAACTTACTGTGTTACATGCAGCACTTGGCGCAGGTGTTGGCGCAGGCGCAGGTGTAGGACTCGGTGTTGGACTAGGCGTAGGGCTCGGTGTCGGAGTTGCTGCGTTACACTGCGCACATGATGCGTGTGTTGATGATGGCGTATTTCCATTTATACCAGCTGGTATGTCTTGAATTTCATAACAGTGTCCATCTCCCATTAAGGCCGCTGAACCAGTAGCTAATACTGAAGATGATACTAATTCAGTGTATGTGTTTGCACCACCGTCACATCTTGTTATAGCATAGTAGTAATTAGATACTACAGGCACTGGAGTTGGACTTGGCGTTGGACTCGGCGAAGGTGTCGGACTTGGAGCTGGCGTAGGAACTGGAGCAGGTGTCGGTGCTCCGGCACATCCAGTAAAGTTGTTAAATGCACAACCTCCAGTTGTTGTAGCTGTAAGTGTAGCTGTACAAACTGGGCTTATTCCTGTTATTGATGTTATTTCAAAACATTGCGTTCCATTCCATGTAGGACAACTTCCACCACCTCCGGACAATCTTACNGCTAAACCATTAATTAATCCACTACTTCCATTTATTGTAATATCATAAGACAATCCAGTTATACAATCTTGAACTCTAACATTTTGAGTTGCTACAGGCGCAGGCGTTGGCGCAGGCGTTGGTGTTGGTGCTGCACAACTAACTTTTGCATTTACAGTTCCAGAAGAATTTATAAGAAGTGCATAATCAGGTTGCGCTTGACCCAGAATATTTGATACCCCATACCAAAGTAATCCACCATTAAACACAGTAGATTGTGATGAGTTAGCATACATAGTATCTCCAGTTTGTATTAATCCAACGTTTGCTCTACTTGTAAACATGTAAGAACTTGTAGCTATAGCACAAGCAGCTGTATCAGTTCCAGAACCATTTTGTGCAAACGCTGTGCTAAATGTACTTGGACTTTCACAATCAAAACAATTATTAAAGCTTGTTAGAGACTCAACGCTTATGCTAGAGTTTCCAGTAGTAGATTGTGGGTTTGAGAAACATAAATCATTTCCACTAACATTATATCTAACTACACTTGGCCAGCTTGAAGTTGTAGTAAGTTTTCTAAATACCTGCGTTGTGTTAGTGTAACACTCAGTATATTCATTGTATTCATATATAGGAGTCGGAGCACAACCACCACAACTACTGTAAGCTGAATTAACAGTTACTGTAGAATCATAAGTTGTCGCAGCATTATCTACTATTTCCCAACATGTAGCTCCAGTAAACTCTGGGTTAGGCCCTGCAGCCGCACCAGTTATTTCTATTGATTGTGAGTTTTGGTATCCAGAAGTACCTGAAATTCTCACTTTATATGTTGGCGATGTTGTACCACACTGTCTTATTTCAACATCTTGTGTTGCTATTGGCGCTGGTGTCGGGCTAGGTGTTGGTGTAGCATTACAATCAACAATAGCGTCTACAGCTCCTGTAGCGTTTATTAATAATGCGTAACCATTATCAGGATTTGGATATTTTCCTGTTGTATTTGTAACTCCATACCATTTTAATCCACCATTAAATATGTTAGTTAATCCTGCATTTGTATACAATACGTCTCCTACTTGTATTGACGCCACATTAGCTCTTGATGTAAACATAGAAACTGATGTCTGAGCCAGACACGCTGCTCCTGATGAGCTTTGTCCTGCGTTTACATTATCCGTTGAGAATATTTGAGTTGATGCTACTGGTACAGGTGATGGCGTAGGACTAGGGCTTGGTGTTGGGCTTGGTGTTGGTGTTACACATGAAGCACAATTAGCAAACGAAGGTAAACCTGCTGCATCCACTGTTGAAGTAGAACCTGTAGCTGACGGGCTTTCCCAACATACTCCACTATAAACCAATACATTAGGGAAACTACCTCCTGAAACTAATCTAAATACTTGTGTATTTGTACTACTACATTGAGTATATTCTCTATAATCATAAGTAACAACTGGTGCAGGAGTCGGACTAGGACTAGGTGTCGGGCTAGGTGTCGGACTAGGTGTAGTCGTTGGCGCTGGCGTTGGTATAGGGCTAGGTGATGGAGACAAACAATTAGGACACGAAGTCTCTGCAAATAATACTCCAGCAGCTTGCTGTCTATATATTGATTGGTCAGAATACCATCCATCAGGAGCAAAAGTAGTTAGCGCTGCATCTAAATACAACGCAGTAGCAGTTGAAAAACTTACTGAACTATAATAATATGTTCCTGTTGTTGCCGCCATTTATAATTTTACAAAGTTAACCATTTATACTGAACATCTTGAATCTCCACATCCTGAAACCACAACTGTTACTTCTCCATTTGTACCTGTACCTCCAGTGGCATATAGTGAAGCACATCCTACCACTGTTCCTCCGCTTGAATATTGTACTTCGTTTCCTACCACTACTCCTAATGTTGTATTTGCTTTTAAATATACCGCTTGCAAGTTAACACAATCTATACCGATGAAATAATTATAAGTTGGTATTGANGGTGCTGGTGTCGGAGACGGTGTTGGACTTGGAGCTGGTGTAAATGTACAATCACAACATGACTCAAAGAAACTTCCTGATGAAAAACATAATTGTTGACCTATTGAATTTCTTAAATCATATATTAGATATAACTTGTTACCTGCAGCTGGTAGAACAAAATCAGCAGTATAAAGATTAGGAGCTCCAGCGCTGTTAATAGGTGTCGCTTGAACTGAAGCAGCTAATAATATATTAATATCTGTTGAGTTGTTTTGATATAATGCGTCCGTCCTTAAATATCTAAACTCGTTTTCTGTTGGGTCAAACACATAATTATCAAAATTAATTTTATTACTTCTCATCGTTATAGTAGCTCCATCTGGAGGTATTATGCTTGAACCTTGAGGGCCTTCTAATTCTCTATATTGAGAAACTATTGGGTCGTTAGGACTAGCTAAAAATGTAACTAAATCGGTTTGTGTAGGCGAACTTACTGTGTTGTTTGTCCAGTTAAATTCAGTATGTATAAATTGACCTGCATTAGAATTAGTTGTTAATGTTACACTGTATACGCTAAACAATTCTTCTTCAGGACATTTAGCTGTCACCTGAATTGTATCCGCTACTGATGAATCAGTAGATATTATTATAACTACTTCGCTTGGAGTTGGGTTTGGTTTTGGAAACTTTAAAGTTCCGCTTTGATATACAACACCAGTGGTATAAGTAACACCATCATATATAGCTTGTATAGTATACCCTGTTCCTGACGACTGAGCTTCGGTTTCAATATCTACTCCTCCTTCAGTTACAATCTGCTGTTCAGTTCCCTCTGTTACAATTAAATCAGAATTTTCAAAAGGTATAACATAATCTATTTCTACAAAGAATAATTTTGAAGGTGGGCCTACATCTTCTCCTATATCTACACAATAAACAAACTCTTGGTTAGGTAAAACAGTTATATTTTTTGTAACACCACAAGCAGTACAAAGCTCAGTCTCTGGTTTAACAATAGTGTTAGAGGTAAACACATACTCGTGCATATACGGGTCATAGCCTCCCAGTTTTTGAGTAGCTGAAGCTTCGGCAAACAAATCTCTAAACCAACTTCTCATACCTTGGTTAGATATTACTGATAATGTTTCGTCTTGCGCAGAACTTCCTGTTAGTTTTACAACAACATTTCTTTTTGCATCTGAAAAATATTTATTAGCTCCAAATTCAGCAAAACTTTCTGGGTGATTACTAATACCGTAATCTTCGATACGAGCTATTTGTGTTCCTAAAACTTCAGGTACTGAGGTAACATCACCACCACCCGTAGAATCTGATAGTAAGTTTTTACCAGCTAGCACGTAAGATATTTTATCTTCTTGCAACACAAGAATATCGGTTTCTCTTGCAAACAAAATTTCTACATCTCCATACGTTTCCTCTAATGGTTTAAAATTCAACAGGCCTAGGTTAAATTCATTTAATCTATTTACATTAGATTCATCGTTAAAGACACCACTGTAAGTTAAATCTGCAAACCTATGAGCTGCTTTATATTCTTCATTCGATGTGGTAAATATTCTATTCCCTAACGTAACCTGCTTTCCTTTTATAGAGTCTTTTATTTTATTACTTTCTACACCATTTCCAAAAGTGTAACAATTGAAAAACCCTGTGTTTACTATAGCAGATTTATTAATAACGCCAAATGAATCTTTAGATTGATTTTGAACATTACCTAAATGTAAGTCTCCGTTTATATCAAAAGACTCATTGTTTTCATACCACACATCTGGCAATGCTTCTTCTGGTTGTGTTTCAAACACATAAGTAGAGTCCGCTCTAAACACTGTAAAGTTTACCTCAACATTGGATTTTCTATGAGACCTGTTAGACCCTCCGTTATAACATGAACTTGACCCTGATACTAATAAATAAATTAAATTATTACCGCTTGAGTCTTGAGTGCTAGTATCTTCATATAACCTGTAGTAAAATTTTTGATTTGGACTTGTTGCTGTGCTGTCAAAATAAGCTGCAGAAGCTATTTGAGCTCCAGTTAACTGACCTGTATATATAATAGATGTAGCATAAGGAGGGGTATTTTTTGAGTTTGCAGGGGTAATATAATCATTAGATATTGTTACATCCTCAGCTTTATCCTCTACACCTTCATTTAATATTTGTTCCACATTATCACCTTCCCACCATTCTTTCATGTTGGCATAGTTTCTTGATGATGTCAATGTTTTAGTAAGCGTATAGTTTTTTTTCATACACGCAGCATCTACATCTTCTGGCACTCCTTGTCTTATAAACTCAATACTTATTTGTATTCTAGTTCCCACCGGTACATCATAAACATTAAAAGCTGTAGTGCTTCCTGATGTGTTAACTCCAGTGAAAAAAGGATAAGCGACTACTGGATAAGTATCCTGCGCTCCTATTGCAGTTGATTTATATGGTCCTGTACTTATAATAGCATCCGTTCCTTCTTGAGCAACAAAATTGGAAGCGTTAATTTTCATGTACGTTCCACCAAACACCTCTACCTCTGCACCTGTAGCGTCAAATATTTTTATAAACCCTGCTGGTTGATTTTCTTTTTCTAATACAGTTGCTATTGTACAATTATTTCTAACACCGCTAGAATCTGCTTTTACTATTAAACTATCACCAGCTTCTACTTTTGCAGCGTTTTCTCCATCTAGTAAAAAATAACTGGAATTAGTTCCAGACTCAGCATACACAATGTTACTATATATAGTTTGATAGTTAGTAGCTGTAGGTTTTATAACAAATTTATATTTAGTTGCCCAGCTTGGCGCTATTTGGTTTGTAGGTATTTCAACCTGAATGTAGTTTCTTTTGTCAGATAAACCACATGGCAGGTTAACAGAATTTAATGGACTTACTTGAGCAGTGGAAGCTCTATTGTAATCATCCATATACACCATTCCTATTTCATAACCTCTATTACTATGTAAACTTTCTATTGTAGGAGATGTTTGAGCTGTTACTGCAGCGCTTGAAAATCTCCAATATGCAATCATAGGATTTACCCCAGATACATTATATATAGCTGCGTTTAACTGTATCTCTATACTTTTTGCAGATGGCCCATTTATACTCAAACCTAATGGCTCTCCTTTAGCAGGAGCAACAGCAGTTGCAGAAGTTCTACCTGTTTGGTTCAATGTGTTATAATTAGAATCAAAAGCTTGAGGTATTGTTTGGTTAAATACATCTGTCAACGTAGAACCATTACCTGCGTTAGCTACAGTTTGAATACTTGTTGCTGTTCCAATTTTTTCTTGGAAGTCAGTGTCAGTAGCTAAATCATAAATTGTTGCATAACTTTTTATTAATGTATAACTCCATGTTAAAAAGTAAATTTCTGTTGGAGGCACGACAGCTGGCCCTGTAGAAATATGGTCTGCGCCGTAAGCAATTCCAAAAGTAAAAGTAATGGTTGTGCCTGCGACTAACTGACTAGGAATTTGAGCTCCTGTAATCGGACTTACTCTAGCTTCTAATAAAGAAAAATCAATACTTATCTCACTGTCATCTACATTTTGAGTGTGTCCGGTTGCTGGAGTAAAATCTATTGTATATGTATCGCCCAGTGTTGCGTTATCTGGAACACTAGTATAATTAATGTCTTCTGATTTTGTAGTGGCTGTAAACTCAAAATTAACCCTTGACCCTGCTGCAGTTTTAAAATCATAACCCTCTACATAGTTACCATATACCAATCTGTTACCCATTAATGTTTGAGCTTTTGCTTTTTGCGGTACGTTATCAAAAGTTCTAAATATTTCTGAGTCAGGTAAGACTGAAAATATTTTTCTATTTGTAAATGCTCTAGTTTGATTTGCGTTGTCTAACCATCCATATTCTTTTTTATTAAAACTTTCAATAATTTTAATTGTGTCAGAATTGGCTTCCTTAAAAACAAGTTGCACCTCAATAACTTTGCTGCTTCCTGTGTTAAAAGTAATATTACATGCGTTGGTAATATTAACCATGCCTTCATTCAAATAACTGTTTGAACTAAAATCAAATTGACCTGGCGTAAATGAAGGTTCTGAAAATTGAGAAATAGCAGAATACTCATTGTTTTCGTATTTATATCTGTAACCAAAACAAATAAACTTATCTTCAAGATAAGCATCTGTAATACCTGTTACATTAAAAGGCTCTATAGTTGGAGCGCTAGTCGGTGGTTTTTTTATTACAAGTATATCGTCTTGATTAAAATCATCTGTTAATACCGCTGGCCTAGGGTCTCCATAATTTTTATTAATATTTATAACTCTTGGAGGGTTAGTGTTGTCAGTAAAAAACAAAAGGTTTTCTATTTTGTCAACACCAGTTATTAAAAAGTTTGGATTGAAGTTTAGTGTAGTGTTTATACCATTTCCATCATCTATACTAATAACGTGATAAATAAGCTCTCCAGTTTCTACATCATAAGAAACTATCATATCTAATTTACCTGTAGCTCCTTGAGTAAATGCTGGGTCGTGGACAAACCAATATATTACAAGCTGAGCTCCATCTTCAAAAGCACCAATACATTTTGCCTGAGAACTTAATTTAGTTCCATCTACGTATTGAAGTTCTGTTAATGGTATATTACCTTTAGAATTTTCAACCGCTCCTATTTCTGATTCTTCAGTAGAACCTAGCCTTACATTCAAAGCATCTACATACTCTCCATTCGGGACAAGCCTTTCATCAAGGCTTTTATTCATACGCCCTCTTATAAAATTTCTTTGAATGTTTGCCATTTTATTTTATCCACTTATCTTCACCTCTAAGATTCATAAGCAATCTACTTGGGTGAATGTTACTTAATCTGATTTTAGCATTTCTTAATAAAGCTTGTTTGTTTTTTCTTGCTCTATTTACGATATACTCTTGCACTCCAAATTTACTATTTAAAATAGCATATTGTATGTAAGCATAAATGTATTCTTCAAATAATTTATTTACACTAATTTGTGAGTCATCACCATTTTCCATACCATCAGATATATATTGTAAAACACATTGTTGGTTGGCCATGGTAGAATCAAAATTAATAACACCAGCTTTTTTGTCTATAGTAAATGTAGGATTTATGTTAGCTGTTTCAGTTTCCAAACCATATCTAGCTCCTATTCTGTAATTATATATATCTGCATCGTAATTATAAACGTTAGGGTTTACGTTTTCATCTATCTCATCATTTAAATATATACTTCTGAGCGAGCCATCTTTTCTTTCAGTATCTAAATTAGAATCAACAACTGTTGCATTATTATCACTATCATAAGTAAATGAAGCTGTAGCAGATTGAATAAAAGAAACTGCTGATTGCACTTGAATATTTTCGGTTAATTCTCTTAACACGTTATCCTTTAATAAATAAAGCTTTACCCAGTTTACATAATCAGGAGGTAAAACAAATCGAAGGTCATCATATACTTTTAATTCCAAAGCTTTTATTTCTTTGAAGGCATCATAATTTAATTCTTGTATACCACGTTTTGCGTGAAATAATATTTTAAATCTATTTGAGTTATTTATTAAGGCATGATTGCCAGCATACATCAACTGAAAATTTTTAATAATATCTTCTAAACTAACGTATTGATATGAACCCCAGTTAGAATCAGTAGGGTTTACACCGTCATTTGTATAATATTTTTTTTGATTTATATAAGCCATAATTAAATATCAGTTCTATTTTGTTGTTGTTCTTCCACTTGTCCAAACTGAAACACGTCAGCTTCTCTTATTGATATACCAGCGTACTGTAATATCTTAGCTACTAAATTATTTGAATCATCAATTGGTAGCTCAAAATCTTGATAATCATTTTGTGTCTGGTCAAACAAAGGTTCGCCTCCATAAAGAGTAACGTATGTCCACTTAGGGTCTTTTGGATATCTTATATATTGAGCTTGAACGTCATTTAAACCATTAAAAGTATTAGGATAAACTGTAATCTCTGAAGCTTCTTGTGTATAAGCAGGAAATATAGTAGAAGGAGATGTAAGCAGTGAACTATTTAACATAGTTATTTTGCTGTGTGTAACCTTCTCTGCTTCTCCCTTTAAAACACCTCCAGAAAAACATAAAACTTTATTAAGTAAATAATAATCAGAACCTGTTGTAGATTGTGATGGTAAAAAGAAAACATTTTGTGTTTTCTGGGTTAAGAAGGATGTAATAGAAAAAGTGTCTATTACCTCTTCATATCCTTTTTTAATATCAGCATATCCTGTTCCCGATATTCTAGCGTTTTCTTCATTTATTTGCTGATTATATCTTATAAAATATTCGTCAAATATATCTAGCTGAGCTTGTTTTGCAAACAAGTTAAAATCACTGGGCGATATATAACCGTAATTATTCTTGTTGATAATAGCAAGTACAGTATTTCTTACAGAATTTATCATTTGAAAATCTTTTTACAAAGATACATAAAATAAAAAAGCACCTAGGATTTAGGTGCTTTCTCGCTGTCGATAGTAAAGGAAGGATTAAAC
>JGI25128J35275_1000089_pt1 | contig 26381 bp, 42 predicted proteins | sample ETNvirenome_2_60_FD_35275 | JGI IMG/M metagenome (IMG submission 35275)
TCTTAAGACCACGCTCATCTTCGAAAGCTGCGATATCGATCAGCGCCTGTTCTAGTGAGGTTTCATTGAGGTCAGACGCAGTCGAAAGTTCGTTGCGTTGATTCTCATTGCCCACAGTTGGGTGATCAGTTGCACAAAGTTCTTTGCCATCACCGCCAAGGAAAGAAGAACTAAACGCATTGTTTAATACGTTAGCGCCCTTAATGTTTTTGGTGGTCATCATAGAACGAGCTAGTGCTCGTGTATAACGTGATGACAAGGTGTCATACAAATTGTCTTCGATAGCTTCTTCAGTCAAGCTGAAAGCCAACGCGACAGTTTCATGAGTATACCGTGCAGTAAAAGATTCTTGTGCGGTGTCATAACTAACACCAGAACCTTCAAACTTCACAGGAGCCTCACCGAAACCAGTCAGCATTACCTCTTCTTCAAAAGCACGTTCTGAAGTTTCGGATTCGAAGATTTCTTCGTACTCTGCTGAGTAGCGATCATACTCTAAACCGAAAAGAGCATGAAGGCCAGGAACAAGCTCTTTTACGAGTTGCGCTCTATTAATAGCCATTAGTTACTCTCCTCAGACTATACAGCGAATACGTTAGTTGGGAACGTAAAGTATCCACGAGCATTAGCACCGATGCTATTGCTTGGGGAGTCTACGAACCTGTTCAACAACGCGATTCCGCTACTGGTTGTCGCTGTAACACCTTCTTTAGAACGGCCATTAGAAGTGCTGCCAGCAGTTGTGGAAATAGTGTACTTACTTCCGATGAAACTTACGGCAGGGGTACCCGCTGTAAATTGTGCTTCGTATACGATAGCAGGGTCAGTGTACACATATGCTTCTGCATCAGCACCACCAAGTGTCGCTACATCTGCTGTCCAGATGTTAGAAAACGTTGGTGAGCCATCAGTCGCTGTGTAATAAACACCAGCAAATACTCCAGCAGGAGTACCCGTAGCAGTGCCTTGGATTACATACCCAGAAGAAAGGTTAACTACGTCCCCAGTAAATATGGAGGCGTTAGTACCACTTGCAATACGCAACTTCTGAGGACGAATCACGCCACCGTAAAGGTGGTAGGCTGGAGTGAACCCATTAGGGGCGTCAGTATTAGCCATGAGATTTTATCCTCTAAGGAAAATGATGAAATTAATCAGCAGTCGTATCACGACTACCAAACTCTACTTTCGTGTTCCTTCGAATGTCGCTTTGTCTTAGAGGCATTCTAGGATCACTATCTCGCAATAAATCATTGTCGACACCACTAAGCTGTTCCGCAGTCTTACTGTTATAGTATTGATTGCGTTCTGCAACGGTTTCTTCAGGGATTTTAGCGAGAATTAGACCACCAACACCTATTACGCCAGCGTGTTTTCCGTCCTCAATAGTAGGAGCGTCAAAATCAGGATGATCTTCTGCTCTTACTGGCTCGAATCCTTCACGAATACGCTTAGACATATTCGCTCTGTCATCGTGCCCTCGAACTTCTGCACGAACCCACCTGTGCTTATAGCCAGCGGGAGCTTCGGGAGCGTCTAACATAGATGGCGGTTGCCATGGTTTGCGGCGAGTTTTCTTTTCTCGGGTTTCAGCAGATCTGGAGGTACGATCTGTCATTTTCATCTCCTATACAAATTTTGCGTACTCTTCAAGAGGCACACCGATTCTTTTAGCTATTGCTACCTGTGACGGTGTGAGTTTCACATTGCGTGCTCCTTTTTTAACAGCACCAGCACCTCGGCTGGCTCCTGCTACAGAAGACTGCACGTTCTTTTTCCCTTCGGGAAACTTGTTCGGAAAAAGTTCTCTAATTTCACTGTCTACCCTTTCGTAGTAGTAATCAGAACTAGGGGGAACTCCCTCCTTCAATAATTTTTGATGGATCCCCATTGCAGCATAGGTCATCCCATCGTCTTCACCAAACCAAGCATTTTCTGAAGCCCATCTTTCCGCACGAGGATCAGGAGCAGCTGGCTGTACATTAGTTGTCTGTTGTTGAACAGGCTGGGTCTGTCGAGCTGTAGACTGAACAGACTTTTGCTTTGCAACTAATCTTTCGGCATTCTGCGCTTCTAAAGAAGTTTTAGCAACTGCCTCAGTAGCCAAAGCGATAGCTTCTGCGTCACCAAGCTCTTGAGCTTCTTTTAACGCTCGTCTAGCACGTTCTTTATCAGAAGCAATACGGGCTGAATATTCCGCTACTAAAGTTTCATCTGAAGACCGTAATTTACTTTGTAAGTTGTTAGTCTGTTCAGACATCTTTTTAGCAAACTGAACAGCTTCGTCGCGTTGGCGTTCTGCTTCCCGCATACGATAAGTGAGCTTATCTATACGTTTTTTAACACCGTCGCTATAATCCTCTAACTCGTCAGTCTGAGGAGCTTCAGCCTCAGCCTCACTCGTATCGAAGTCTCGTTGTGGCTCTTGCAACACATCCGCTTCGCGTGGATCTACCTCCTCATCAGGAAGTTCTAACTCAATTTCTTGGGACTCAGCCATTTAAATCACCTTATTGCAGAATATCTTCTGGGTTGTTTACAGTGGCTAAAATTTCATCATCGTTTAAAAGACGCATGTCTCCTCCTTCGATGTTAAATCTAGCTCCTGCATAGCGACCGAAAATTACCCAATCACCCTCTTTACACCACGGGCCTTCAGGAAATTTATCAGAGTCGGAATACGCATCTGGGCCTTGTTTGACAACAAGTCCTACGATTGTAGCTATACGCTCTTTATCAAGAGTTTGTTTAGCCATAAGAATGCCGCCTTTTGTTTTCTCTGGGGGAGAAAACGGGAGAATCAACATACGATACCCTGTAGGGTTCGGTAGTTTATCTGCGTGAGAATCTAAATTGTCAGGAGTAATAGACTCCTTCGGAGGATCTAACGGCGTATCAGATCCAAAATTTAGCACACGATCGGGAGTAGCCCCTGTTTCAAGTTCAGTCGTCTTCGACATCTTCCATCCTTCCATGCAGGGCGGTTATTTCTTGTTCAGCAAAATTAAGCCCTGAAATTTCTCCAACTATTCGTTGGTACTGAACAAAGTCTTGTGCGCCACCAGCGGCGAGTGTTTGCGTGAGATCTTGTTGCCTCTCACGAAGTTTGCGGAGTAAAAACTCCGAATATTTTATAAAGTCCATTAGTTGACGTAGCTAGTAAAATCTAATCCTTTAGTAGCTGCACCAGTGCCTTTAGTTTTAACTTTTTTACCAGGAATGCTGATAGTTTTTTCTGCCAGCACCGTAGACTTCGCAAAGCCTTCGTTAGAAGGCTCTGGGATTGATGGCTGAACACCTGCCTTTTGAGTTTTAGGAGACGGATAAGGCATTTCCTTTGATCTAAAGTTTCTCATTTTTTACTCTTACTACCAGAACGAGTTGAACCACCTCGCTTCATTTTCATCGGCATTTTCTTGGCGCTTTTACCACCGATACCCATTTTCTTAGGCATCTTTTTATTTGTTTTGCGTCCTGGCATTTTAATCTCCTTCGGCATACAAGTTGTTAAACGTAATGTTCGGATCCATGTAGCTGTCGTCAATCTCTGCACTATGCACATGTTGACTGGGATAAAAGTCTGGTGCTCCAGAACCTGTCTCCCATAACGCTGGATTGGTCGCTCTTACACGATTATTAGGCAATGCTACAATGTTGCCTGTCCATTTCCCAGCATCTGTAAGCTGTATCAAATGACTTTGTTTATGTTGCGCAGGATCGTCAGCGATATCGTTTCCTGTGTAATCAACTGTAAACAAATACTTCCCAGTATGAAATTCATTATCAATCTTACATAACCAAGGACTAGAAGATACACGATCCATAACAATAACCTCATGGTCTCGTGAACTACAGTCCCACGGTTGCGCTAAATGAGTCGCCATCGCTTCTGGCATTTCCTCAATCATCGCATCCGCTACTAGAGCAGTGATTGGCATTCGTGCCCACATCGCTCCTCCATGAAGATTCTCAGAATCTTCTTCCTTTCCTAATTCGTATCCAGTGAATACAACTTGGAAAGATAAACATCTATCAGGGATCGTATTTACCGCAATTGCTATCGCATGTAAATACTCCCCATGGTAATCTAAATGATTGTGTGTAAATTCTTTTCTAACCCAGCAATTAAAGTGTGGAATATTGCTGATTAGATGTGACATGAATTACTGCTCCCTAGACTCTCGAACGATCTTAGCGATTTCAGTTAGATTAGAATCTATTTCACGATCATCTTGCATTTCCGCTTTTTGTAATTCAGCAGCAATACGAACGTCTGTTTGCTCTTCTTGAGATTCAATACGCTCTCTTTCAAGCTGTGCTTTACGCTCAGAATCTCTATCACGCTGCTTGAGTTTTTCGAATTCTAACTCTAGCTGCTGTTGGAACATTTCTCTTTCTGGGTCTTGCTGCTGAGCAGCCATCGCCTGAGCCATCGCTTGGTCTTGACCTGTTATTTGCTGTGTTGCTTGAGCAGCAGCAATAGCAATTTGACTTTCTGCCTCTGGAGGCAACTGAGGCATCTGGCCATCTGGTCCAGGCTGGGGTAATTGAATTCCTTGCTGAGCAAGAATCTCCTCCATTCTTATACGATATTTCAGTGCTATATGTTCTTGAATATGTGCTTGTAAAGCAGACATCGCCTGTGGGTTCTGTTGTATCTGAGGACTTTGCATAAAAGCCATATGCGCTTCGATATGCGCATCGTGGTTTTGCTGAATAAATGCTTTTAGCGGCACTCCCATCATCGCATCCATGTTCTCCTGAACAGGGTCTTTAGGAGGAGGAGCGAAGTCAGGCATTAAAATATCGTCGATATCTTTAACATTCAAAGCGATATACATCTTACGAAACGCTTCTTTCATATTATGGATCTGAGGTGCACTCTGAGCCATTTGAAGCTGCGTCTGCGCTAGAATAATCCGTTGGGTAGTGCTAAAGATATTGGGATCACAAACAGGAACAACATCAACACTATTATTGAAATCTTCAGCAAAAACTGTTTGTTGAGCACCTTGTACTTGGTAAGGATATTCTGGAGGTAAGTATTCACCGAATAATCTCTTTAGTATTTTAAATTCGTTACGCTGTGCGTAATGCAATCGTTTATGGATTGCAGAAATTACTTTTTGCCCTTTTTCTAACAAGGCAACTGTTGTTCCTACAGGAGCTTGGCTATTACCTTCTCCTGTTTGATTATCCATAACAGAAGCAAACCGCTGTCCAGACTCAACTAATAACCCTAGTAACTGGGCTAATGTCGCACTCGGTTCTTTATACGGAAGAGGCAAGAACGACTCTCGAATAGTCCCCCCAGGAACATCCACATCCCGCCATTCTCCTGGCTGTACAGGATCATCAGACCTCTGGATATTTAAGCCACGAGCTTTGAAACCAGCTGGAAGATTAGCTAAAGTACCGGCATCAATGAGTTGGCGAAGAATTGACGTTGCGGAACGGGTAACACCGCCAATCATGTGGATTAGGCCGAATCCATAGAAGCCTAGTCCTGGGAGGAACTTGTAATGCGTGAAGTATTCAATCTTCTTACGCATCGGATCTGTTTCTTCGTAGTTCCTACGAATAGATAAAACAGTGTCGTTATCCTTACAAATTGTAACAATGTATGGAAGTGCTAACCCTGTCGGCTCTCCATCATTGTCTGTATGCTCAAACCCTTCGATATCTAGTTCTACATGAAACTCAAGTAACGTATATTCGGCTTGAGTTCCTGTTCTAGAAACACCGTCAATCTCATCAATCTTATCTTGTACCGCGTTGTCTCCATCAGAAACTGTTGGAGGATTCATCGGCATGTCTCTATAAAAACCACTTAGCTGTAACTTACGCAAGTCGTTTTCTGACATCGCCATACGATGAGTTATACGTGGAGACGTATGAAGGTCTGTTGTGTAATACGGAACAATTAGATCTTCGGCTTTTATAAACCTAGAAACGACTCGGCCCATCGCTGGGTCGAAATAACATTTCTTAAACGCTGAACCAGCTAAAGGCAAGAAGAACAACATCTGATCCATTTCAGGATCGTATTCTTCCATTTTATACATGAGCTGGTAGTTCATGAAATCCTTAACGCGATTAGCTTGCATCGCTTTCGGATCACTAGACGCGCCCATAATTTTAGTATCTACTGGGCCGTTTGCAGGAAGAAGTTCTTTATACGCTTGCGCTTGGAAATGAGTAGTCGCTTCGGCTAATAGCGGGTGATAAACTCCACTCGCTCCTTCGAACGGTTCACTTCTAGGGTCACTATCTACGCCTAATAGCTCTAATCCGTCTTTAAATGCTTCGTACCAATCACCACGGGAACTAAGGTCTTCCTCAAACGCGGTGGTTAGTTCATTAGAGACTTCAGAAAGAGTAGCTGGGTCTAAAAACTCTGCTAAATTTTCTTCAAACGGGATTTCAACCTCTTCGGTCAAAAGAGATGGGTCAAGAACGTTATCCTCTTCATCAAAAAGGATCTCTACGTTCTCTTCACCCTCGGGAATCTGTACTTCAGCCATGGTTTGCCACCATACTCTTATTTTTTACTAGAATAAATCAGTAATAAACACGAACTTTTGGAAAATACTCTTCATCGTCGGCGTAATCGCCCTCTAAACGCAAAAATCCGCCTTGTCTAAAGCGCATAAGTGCTAAGGTCGTCGCATCTACGCAATCGTCGTTTTCTCCGTTCGGAAAATCTACGATTTCGTCGACTAATTCTTGTCCCCAATTCGTATCAGGCACCCAAACACGACCTTCTTGGAAAATTGCGCTCACCGTATTTAATCTGGCGATTTTATCTTGACCTTTGCTCGGTGAAAAGGTGTTTATCGGGATACCTTGTCGCCGTAATTCTTGTGTAAGTGGGATACCTGACGCTTTTGTTTCAATAATTACCGAATCAGGCTCCCAATACTCGTACAAGCGCATCGCTTCACGCTTTAACTCTGGAAAATCTAAGCGTTCTTTTACACAATCTATCAAAATTATATGGGCGTCTTGCCCGTTATACAGTTCATCGCCGATTTTACCTTCGGGATAGAACACCCCCCACGTTGTAATCGCCGTATAGTCAGCTCGTTCTGATTTTAAAAACGCCGTATCGTAACTTTGTATCAAATAATCGCAAGAAGGAGGGTCATCGTTCGGCCATTCCTTAATCCATTCCTTCGGAATAATAGAAATACCTTCCCCAGTGGGGCGTTGCATGTACTGTGCTGCCCATTTCGACGGAGGAATCGACGCTTTCGTTGCTTCTAATTCTTTAAGAGACCAAAACTCCGGCCATAACGGGTTGCCTGAGGGAAGTATCGCAGGGAATTCAATAACCTCCCACTCATCTCCACCTTGTTCTTGAGTCATCCGCTTAATTAATTTACCCGTTACGTCTTTTTTAGACCAACGAGTCATTACGATAACGATTGCACCTCCTGGCTGTAGGCGCTGACGAGGCCCAGTTTGATACCATTCGTAGGCTTCCTCTAACGCTTTATCCGAAAAAGCGTCTTGTTCAGAGTGCGGATCGTCAATAATAAACAAATCCGCACCACGACCCGCGAGTGCACCACCAATACCCGCCGCATAATACTGCCCACCTTGCGAAGTATTCCATTTACCCGCGCTTCGTGAGTCGGCTTTTAGTTCGGTAGCTGGGAATATCTCTGCATACTCTTCGCTTTCTAATAAGTCACGAACTCTACGACCGAAATTAATCGCGAGGTCAGCGGTATGCGTTGCTTCAATAATTTTGAGCTTAGGACGTTTACCTAGTAGGTATGCAGGAAACAAATACGAAGCAAACTCTGACTTCGTATGTCGTGGAGGCATATTGATTATGAGTCTTTTAGATTCTCCTGAAGCAATCTTGTCGAAAGCCTCGGCCATCTTCTTGTGGTGAGCACCTGCAATAAACTCTGGCCAAATCGCTTTAACAAAATCGTAAAACGAGGCCATAGAACTTTCGCGCTTTTCACGCTTTTCTAATTCCTCAAGTAATATCGTAAACTCTTTCGCCTCCTCCTTAGAGAGATGGGAAAGGTCTACTTCTTTTAATTGTTCAAGTGGAGTGCTCAACGTAACCTAAGCTGGTTCAAGCGTTCCTCGGATATCGGGCCACCTTCAGCATATCCTCGTAACTTGTAGCTTTCTTGTTTCGTTAAATACTGGGCTTTTTTATTTTCAATTAACTCTTTAATCTTTTCTTCAATCTCTTCTTGTGTACCTTTAAGAGTCATTCCTAATTCGTTATTGAAAATATCCATATCTCTTCCTGCATCAGGAAACGGGATGTACTCTCGCGCAATACCTAATGCTTCTCCAAGTTCTGGGTTCTTAGATTTAGCAAATAACGATCCTAACGCTAAATGTCTAGCTGCATCGCCACGTCCGTCTAACCCCTCATCGGGGTATAACCGCTCATCAATAGATTTTGCCCAATCTAATTCTTCTGATGTTACACCGCTCATTTTTTCTAACAGCGTTGGACCGCCGTCTTCAAACTTTTTTGCGGTAACGGCACCTCCATGGGCCATCGGGGTTATCTGAACTCTTGGATAGTCTTCTTCGCGGCCTTTTTTACCGACAACTCTCGACACCATATCACTAAACTGATCGTAATCTCTATTAGAGAGACGACGTTCTGTTCTTCCAAGATACTGTCCAGCAAGTTGATCCATAATTAATTGACGATCGTAATCTGCTCGGGCTTGAGAAATAACTTCGTCCTCAACTAATTTATCTAGCTCGGAAAGTTGCTGCATTAAATCAGGATTAGTTGACCCGCCTTCAGCCATTGACTGCCGTTCAGCCATTGACTGCCGTTCAAAGCCCTCTACTCGGTATGTACTAGGATCACGAGGATATCGGTCAGAAATCGCAACACGCCCAAAACGTTTTAATAAGTGTTCTTCTGCATCTTCAAGCATGTCTCTCTCTAATTCATACTCAAAAACTTTTCTAGCCTCCTCTAACGTTTCTGGGGGAAGCTTCGTGCTACGGTAGATTCCTTCCATACCCTCCTCCCCTCTTAAAATTTGTTCTACCATATCTGGGGTAACAGTGAGAGTATCTTCTGTAGACCCTCCTTCTGCCATCATCGTTATTTGATCGCGAGTCGCGGGAACCATATCCATTCCAGGAGTCGAAGACATAATATCTGCTAGTTGCATACCGACCCCTTGTATTTGAGGATTTGGATCTTGCATCATTCCCATAACTTGCGGGACACTAAAATAATAAACATCTTCAGGCGTACCTACTGGCCCACCGCTGGCCATTAATTGACCCGCTATCCCTGATTCTTCTAATAAGGCCGCTAATTCTTCTTCAGATAAATCAGCCATCGGAGCTTCTTCAGCTTGAGGAATCGGAACTTCCCCGCCTTGATACTCCATCGCAGCTAACGCTCGTTCTAACCCAGCTACATCAGTACCTTGTACTTCTTCAGGGATTACATCAGCAACGTTAGAAATGTTAGGTGCAGCCCCTTCGATTAATTCACGGAGGTTAGCGTCTTCTTTTGCTTTCTTTTGAGCTTTACGCGCTTTATTAGCACTGTACGCTGTTGTACCAACCGTCGTAAGGGCAGCAATTACTGCTGCAAATGGAAACGCCATATTCTTTTCCTATTTGTACGATTTACCGTAATAACCCTTAGCGTAACTTAATCCACCACCATGCGCTTTTTTAGCAGTCTTTGCAGCTTGCCTAAAATTCTCAGCAGTCGGTGCACCCTTAGATCCTGGCTTACGCATTTTCTCCCCCGACCCTGCCGCTATACGCTTACGCTTCGCAGCAATATTTGCATATAATCCTGGGCGACCACCTGCAGCCATCATATCACCATCGCGTCGGGCTTTCCTCATAATATCTTTCTGGACACGCATCGCTTCTTCTAACGCTTCAGGCGAATCCATATACTCATCGCGGCCCTCTTGTACTAGATCCCTGAACCCTTCTTTACCCTTACGCTCTTTTTGCTTCTGCGAAAATGATTTTAGAAAATCAGGGAGATCCGCTTCGTTTTCCGTAGCACGACGAGTATCAATAATATCCTGCTCGGATTTCATCCTACGACCTATTTCCATAATCTCTTCTAATATTTCTTTTGCAGATTTACCCTTACCCATAGGCCCACCAGCCATAGCTGCTATCATCCCAGCTTCTGGCCCTAACATCGAACTTAATCCTGGAGTATTACTTAATTGAACAGATAAACTTGATTCATCCATCGGCCCCGACATATCGCGGGTTTCTTGCATCGTCAACGTATCTTTATTCGTACCCTCTAACGCACGAAGTAACATCGGAAGATTGTCCATAATATCTTCACCAAGAACCATATCCCCCGTACCACGTAACAAAGACATTAAGCCGCCAGAACTACTGCCAACTTCATCGTCATAAATCGCTTGCATATCGTCCATTACCATTTCACCTTATCGGCCCAATAAGCTGCGCTCATCTTGCCTTTCTTAATGTTTTTACCATGACGAGCCTTAAAACTCTTACGACGAGCCTTTTGCTTTGCTGACTCACCCGCTTTAGGCTTACCCGCAGTCTTTACTCCCTGCTGCCCAAAACGAATCGTCTTGACCTTATCCCCCTCCTTTGCAACAACAACATGGGATTTTTTAGGATGACTCGGGGTTCGCTTCGGTTTGTTATACCCTGAAACGCCAGCTCTCGCTAATCGTGGATCTTTTTTCTTACGTTCGGCCATTTACTGAGGAACACCGTATATGGAACGATTGAAAAACTCCGGCCCTTGAGTCATGAGCCTCTGCGGTTGCAATAACCCAGCTAATCCTCCAACTTGTCTTTGATTTAACTCAAGTTGTCTTTGATTATTCGCCATCTGCGAACCTGCTCCTAAATGATCAGCTAACGCTTGTTGGTTTTGCTGCATTTGGGTTAGGGCTTGTTGAACTTGGCCTAATTGTGCTGAAGTTTCTTGAGGAGCCTCAGTTCCTATCATCTGTCGTCCGTCGAGAGGCTCAATAGGTCTCGCCTCACCATCAAACGTCTCTGGATCGAAAGGAGTTCCCATATCAGGGTTACCCATGACAGCCGAAGCGCGGTTTGGGACTAGTGGCTGAAACTGCTCGGCCATCATAGGGGCGTTTTGTCGTTGCATCCTCAAATTGTCGCGCATCTGTAACATCTGCTGAAACTGAGGATTCATCTGCTGTTGAAACATTCCCCTGTTAAAAACAGGAGAACCATATGGGGAATCTCGGTACATGACTAAGTCTCGTCTTAGATCACCGAATCCTACTCGCGAAAATTTTTTTCGTAAAATTTTTTACGCGAAATATTTTTTGAGATGCGTAGCAAAAGTACAGCGGAAAAAGAGGCTGGATTCAAGGGAGGGCGGGTGGGACGCGGGCGCGTTTTTGCTTGGGGGTATGGGGGGTCGGGCTAACGCTTTTGCTTAGTCGCGAGCCGTAGGCGAGCGTGCCTTGCGCCCCTTAGTTAGCTTGTTAGGGCTTAGTTAGCCTGTTAGCCACCTAACCTAAAAAAGGGTACACACGGTACCCTTAACTAACTAGCTAGTTAAGCCTAGCTAAACTTGGCGAGCTGTACTGTTACAGCCTTGTCACCCTTACCCCATGCAGTCTTACCTAGCAAGCGGTCGCGGTAGTGTAGCAGTATGGTAGCAACGTCTTGGTTGTAAGCCTCGCCGCTAGCGCGTACCCATTGGCGCTTTGTTACTAGGCTATCATTAATAGCCTGAACGTCTAACGCGCCTTTGCCTAACGCCAACCACTCATTCATGACCAGCTGAATCTGGCGGGGAATGTTAGCAGTGATAACGTTTAAGGCTAAGGCTGGGCCGAAGTCAATCTTGCCTGACATGGCGCTAGCAGGTTTAGCAAAGTTAAAGCCCGCGTTGTCCTCAATATGAGGCGTTGTACCCTTAGGCATAACGTCGGCAGCAGTGGTAGCAGTAGCAAGTTTAGTTTTAGTAGTCATTGTATTAGTTTCCTAATAGTGCCCGACAGGTATTGTCGGGATGCGTCTTATTATACGCAGTTAACTATATAGCGCAAGCACTATATATGGCTGGCTGGCTAACTAGCTGACTATTTGTCTAACAAGTCTACACTGTCTCTGGCTCTAACGGGTCGCCTCTGTCGCGCTCGCTAACGGGTCCAGTGAGGCGCTCGCTCGCTGGCTCGCTGGCTGCGTCGCTCGCTGCGTGAATGAGTGGGTGGGTGGGTGGGTGGGCGCGGCCCCCTGCTACTTTTCTATGTAGTCGATCGATCGATCAGTCGATCCGTCGATCGATCCGATCCGATTCGTGATCTGTCCCTCGATCGTTTGCGGTACACGTTTCGTGATCAATGCTCCGAGTCGATCGATCAGCTGATCCTTGGATAGTGAGTCGATCTTCGCGGTCAATACTTCGCGTCGATCGATGTAAAGGCCTCCGACCTTCCCTCGGTGAATCTCTGCGGTGATGGCCGCGTTGATTTGGCCTTGGTCGCGTGCCTCCTCGCGCAAGTCATGAAGCGCGGATAGGTGGCCCTCCATGGAAACTCTATCCCGCTCCGCCTCCTTGATTTCCTGGTCGATCAGATAGTTTCGGAGTAACGGGTTGTGATTGAGTAACACACTGCCTTGTCTCTTGGCAGCGGCTCTGTTCTTCGTATAGCCAGCTTTAACGGCTGCTTCGGTAGCGTTTTGGCCTTTCAGATACTCTCGAGCGAACTTCTTTTGCTTCGGGTTTAGCGGATGCCATGTCTTACCATCGGGGTCAACGAAGTTGTTGCCGTCGTCAGATGGGATCATGGGAGTGTACTGTAGTTCTTTCATGCAATGAATCCGAGGGGTCTGTGGTCTACTACTATATTCTAAAAATAATATATTTTATAAGAAAGAAAAGATTTCGCTCGCGGCCTATCTACTCTATTCTCTGTTTTAGAACTAATAGTTCTAATAGATTCTATTACTTTTCAGTCACACTCAACACGGCCCCCGTCCCTTGTCCCACGAGGCTTTCATCATCACTCTATTACTTCTATTAGTTTATTAGTCGTTTTTGTTAAAAAAATAAAAAAAAGTTTTTTTTCCAAATAGACAATATCAGTAATCTTTCTAATAGGCACAAAAAAGCCCACCGAAGTGGGCTAATCGCGGTCTATTCTCCTTTCTATGGTTTAAATGATTTTAACTAAGTAAAAGTTAGCACTGCCGTCGCTGCGTAATCCAACGACTCGAGAGCTGTTATCGTATGGGTCGCGGAACATCAATATCGACCAGTAATATGGTTCGTTACAATCTTCTATTTCGCACCACTGGGTAACGGGTACGTGTTCGCTGTCCATCGACATAAAAAAGTCACCGTCGTCGTCGAACTCCGCAAACTCTCTACTGATTTCTAAGTTTTCGTTTCTAGTAGCTTTCGCTAGTATTTCCACGAGTCTATGGCTAAACCTACACTGTTCTAAGTGTCCCTCGGTCATCATCTGTCCGATCGTAAAGTCTTTCAGATTATCAAGCGAAGTAGTCATACTTTCTCCTTTCTATGGGTAAAAATCCTAGGGCGCGGTTACGCGCCCGTAGCCTATAGTAAGGCGGGAAAAAACGAGGGTAAAGCACTAAGCCGAGACTCTGACATCTCCGTAGAGTTCTACCTCGCTCCATTCTGTAACGTAGGTCATCTCTAAATAGTCTTCGTGCATATCGTCGGGGAAGATGTCTTCGAAGGTTGTGTAATGCAATGGGTTACGTCGGCTACCCCATGGCTTACAGTCGTACCGTAAATCATCTCTCACGGTCGTTACATAGTTGAAATGTAACTGGATGTTGGTCTGCTCCACCCACCACGGCTTTCTGATCGTGGCGATCACGTCGGGGTAATTGTTTCGGTAGAGTACAATCCAGGCTTCGGTCTCGATCAGTCGTTTGGGGTTTACGTTCCACGGGCCTGTCGCCATCGATTTGGCGTTATCGATCCGAGTTTTATCTAGGTTTTTCGAGAACCCGTCGGTGCGTATCGCTAATACGTTAGTCATCTGTGCTCTCAACATGTTTATCTATGTAGTGGAACGGCTGTCCACCACCGTGGCTAATTACTGGTTCTAAGCCCAGTGCATTCTCTACTGTTTGTAGAGCTGTTTCGATTCGTTCGTCACCTTTCACAATTACTTGCTCGGCTACGATCTTCATCGCTTCTTTCGTATCCATATCATCTCCCGATATGTTCGATATCCGAGTCGGGTATCACTTGGTAAGCGCCTTTGTTATAGGCTGGGGCGATCGTCGCACGGGCCGACGGTCGTGTATCTGGTCTCTGCGTACAGTCGGTGGTGGGTGTCCGAGAGGGATATTTTTCTCGGTGGTCGTCGACACGCATAGTCAGGGTCAATGGTCGGAAGGGTCGGGCTTTCGCCCGACTCCGAGGTAGTGGTTTATAGCGTCTAGGCATCTGCATAGTCCGCGATGTTACGGTCATCGTCGACCTCGTCGGCGAACGCAATCGGGTATATCGGGTACGCTGCCATCTCACCTGCAAGCTCGTCGCGGTAGTTATCAATACTCCTGACTCGCTTAACGCTCACATGATCCTCGACTCGCTCTTCGAGTAGCCACTGGTCGAGCAATCTGGTACGAGCTTTGTAATCCTCGTAATCCTCTGGCGAGTAATGCGTGGTATTCTCGTCGATAGGAGTCGAGCGGGGGTGCCACTTACCGTAGGTAATGGCTAGGCTAACGATCTCGGGGTACGCTGCGAGTGTCTCGGCAGGTATCGAACTACCTATCGTACGCAACTCAGCGTGGGCTTCTTCCATGAAGTCGTGTAATTTACCAGCAAGGCTGCTGCTGAATCCTAACGACTCGAAGTGCGGTCGGAATACACGATACTCAAGGTCGTGCTCGTCAAATATATCAGACATATCTGTCTCCTTTCTGCTTTCTAAGTTATCCGCGCCCGTAGGCGGCGCGGTTTATATAAGGTACTTACGATTACCGCGAAAGTAAAGCACTAACGCGACTACTCCTCGACGTTGTCCTCGAGATAGTCCATAAGCTCCCCTAATCTTGGGCGAATCTCTTCGTCGTAGTCACGGTCATCGGAAAGCCGTGCACTAATTTCTAAGAGCAATGCTTGGAACCGTTCTAATAACGATTCTTCTTCAGGTTCAGGTTCATCCCCACCGAAATGCTTTTCGATCAGGATGGCGTCACTTAGTTCGCGTAAGCGATCAACATCAACGGTCATTTACTGCGCTCCTTACATCTTCTAAACGTTGTTGGATGACGATCATATTGCAGCTACTGCAACACTGTCCGTCTGCGAGGGGCTGCGCGTTATGTCCATGCGCCCAGCCGTTACTTTGTACGTCGATCGGCCCGTCACATACGCAACATTGGTGTTCTACGTTGTAGTCATACTCTGTCATTTGACGAGGGTCAACGCCTTTATGAATACCGTTCATATCAAACTTGATATCCACTTCGGCGGCGATACCTTTCTGTTCTTCTAATGCAGTAAAAAACGTAACGGCATCAAAATCTTCACTGAGGTAAACCTTCGATCCTGAAACATAACTATGTTTACTGATCTCTTGGTGTATCCCCAGTTCGAGCAGCTCGCTAAACTCCACTTCTAGCCAACCGTAGTCAGAGTCGTAGAAGAATTTATATTCCTTCATTTCTTTCTCCTTTCTATTAAGTTTATGGTCTGGTAGTCGATGCAATTGCGGCAATGAAAACTTCCCGTCGTCGAGGAAGGGTGAGGCCCGACTTCATCGCATCTATCTCTCTTCTCCCCGAAAGGGGTAGGAACTTGCCTGACGCTACCAGTCGCCTGACTCAATATCCCCACCGATATTCTATTTACTAGCTGCTTCATACTGCAGTCTATCCCAAAGTTCGTCAGAGAGCTTAGGCATTTCTTTGTACAAAACTTTATGGAATTTACAATGTAGGCAACGCACTGTTGCGTATCCTTCTACTTTATCGTCCGAGATCCATGAACGACAGTCGTCGTTATAACAAAGTTGGACTTCCTCTGGTAATAATTCGAAGGCAGCGTCGAGTAAGTCGGTCTGCCTATCGTAATCGTCACGCCAACTCATGAGTGTGTATGCCCGTCAGTTTCGATACCAAGTGTCGGTGAAAACGGGTTTGGTATCTTTACCATAATACAATCGTCATAGCTTGCTTTATGCACGTGCTTAACAATCCAATCGGTAAAGGATATGTAAGCAAAATCTGGGTGCTGGCTATCTAACACGTGACGTTCGAAAACTCTCCTGAGAGCTTTATCTTGTTCGTCTGTCGGGGAAAGCTCTAGTAGCTTTTTGACAGGTGTGATCAGTTTCATATATTCTCCTTTCTATGGGGGCGCGGGTAGCGCCTACTACTAAAAGGTAGCGGCGACTACCCCGAAAGTAAAGCACTAAGCGCGAAGCTTCTCGGGATTCCTGAGACGCCATTCGACGTTGTACCAATAAACTTTCATCTTCTGATCTTTGGCGCGGGATGCACATTTGCGTACTGCCTCTATGCGCTGTTGTGTTTGAGCATTAGTCATAACTTTCACCTCACACCAGATCTTTGATCACAGAAACTGTAAAAGCAACCATCGCCATGATAAACGCTGCTCCGCAAAGTATCGCTATCCGCTCAACTTTGTTCATAGACTCTGATTTGAAATCAGGTGTTCTATTTTCAACGAGTTGAGGATGTTTTCTTGCGGTCTCTTTAACGATTGTTTTAATCGCTTCAGAGTTATGTTTCATGTGATAAGAAGTTGGTTTCTTTTCAAGAACTCTCCGAGGAGGTCTGCTGTCTCGAACAGCTTGCCAAGGATCTTCGATCCTCTTTTCGAGTTTAGCGATACGCTCAGGTGTCGCGTATTCTTCCCCTCTTTCGATCTTTTTATGCGTATAGACGCATCTAGCCCAAATCCTAGGAGCTTCTTTATCAGCATAAATCTCGTAAGGTGAGATCCGATACCGATGTCTGACAGCTTTGTTCTTTTTCGGTTTGGATTCCATTTCAAGGTAAGGCACCCCTGAAGTCGCAACTAGCTTATGCAAGTCGTCTAAATTAGCAGGAGCTTTACCAGTGTAATCATGCTCTTTCCAAAACTCTTTTAGTTTCCTAAGAACGTCTGAATCTTCGGCATAGCCAGTTCCTGCGAGTTCGTCAACCGCTCTATATAGAGCGTGAGACACGCTATGTGTCTTTCTCGGATAAGGTGCGAGTTCCATATCTTTCTCCTATGGAAAATGGGGGCCGAAACCCCCGATCTATCAAAGTGCAACAATAAACCCTTCTTCGATCAGGGCTTTTTTGTAACACGCGATAATGCGCTTTTTCTGTTTCTCTGGGTTTTTGGTGTTAGGCATACTGATATGCCCTTCCTCAACACCTAGATCAACAACCTCTTGCATGGTGAAGTTTTTAGGGTCAAACTCTTTGCTCTCGATATCTTGCATCGAAATAACAAGGGCTTGAAACTGCGGGGTCTTCACTTTCGTTTCCGAAAGTTCTCTACCAGTGTACGCAAACTTCTGTGCAACCCGACCACGTTTCGCGGTCTCTGGTGCTTTCACCGTAATCGTCGTTACGGTTGCCGCTGCTTTTTTCGCAGGGGCAGCTTTTTTCACAGCTGGTGCTGCTGCTTTTTTGGCTGTTGCCATGTCATTCTCCTTTCTATGATGACGTTATACTTTCTAGCTGGTTTATACCAGCGTTTACTACTTTACTAAAGACGAGCGCGAAAGTAAAGCAGTAACTAACGATCCTGGTTGACGTAAGCAGACGTTGGTTCTCCCGTATCAAACATCTCTGTTTGATTATCTTGTTTAAAAGTATTTTCAATAACTACGCTTTTCTCTTGTAACAAGATGTTTAGCATGTCAACTAAAGTTGCACACCGATTACTCATCCTGTTTAGATCATTGCGTAAGATTGTTACTTCTGCTTCAAGAGCAATCAAATCTTCACGAACATCTGTCATTACTCGATCCTCCATACTCGGACACCACTTACTTCTTTCCCACCAACTTTTTCTAATTTCACGCGAAGCGTAAATTTCCAAGGCGGCACCTGTTTCTTCGCAAACGTCCGAGTCGATTGGTCGAGTCGATTCTTCAATCGTTTCGATGTATCGTCATCTCGGTCTGTTTCGAAGAAAAACGAAGCGCCTACTTGAAACTTATCCCAAGGGTAGCTGGTAGAGTTTCGAGTATCCGTTGGTAACGGGACGTCCATGTCAGGCTTAAAGTCAGCCCATGGGTCATTCGACATTGTTTCCTCCTTCTTCTATTGAGTTAGTCCACTCGGATAAATATCCGTGTGTCTTAACGGCTTCAGATAAAGCGCAGTCCTGCTGCGCCATCTTTAGGGCAAGTTGCCGCGAGACGTATCTCGCGGTTTCTTGTATTTCTGTGAATTGATCTAGGGGTCTGTTGAGAACTTCGGGGTCTGATAGCTCATGTAGTAAACACCACGTTTCGCTGATCAAAGCCTGATCAATCACAACAGCATTTCCTAGTTTGAAAACGTGTGCCACTACGCTGCCTCCGCGTATTCAATAGCAAGGTTAAGTGCTCTTGATTTACGCTTGGAGCTTTCGCCGAACATCGTGCTGTACGCTCGGTTCTCGCCACTACGTTGGTGATCTTCAACAAAGGTTACTGCGTTAAGTGCGCCCCACCATGTACCTTTAGAAGACTTCAGGGTTGCTCCTGGAGACTCTTCTAAGGCGCGCACCGTTAGTTCCGAGTATTTCGTAAACTGGTCGCGTAGCGGGAACATATCCCCAACCTTCTTGCCTTCTTCTAACAACCGAACGTGTTCAAGTTGTTCTTTGTACAAGTCAGGTTGGTTAAGGCGAGTGATAAACTCAAGCACGTCGCTGTGCTTGGCTTTCTTGGACGCAAGTAAGTGCGCAGCATCTTGGAAGTTTTGGTGGGACTCTTTCATAAGCCCTAACGCTTCGGCTGCTTTCTTAGCGATATCGTCGGTAAATTCTGTATTGTGTGTCATACGGAACTCACCGCGAGATGCTTGGCCTAGCGCAAACTGCAAAGTGTTGTTACACACGACGCGTATTTCGGTCTCGCGTATGATCATAGCGTGTCCGGCTTCGTGAGGTTGACGAAACAAAAAGTAATCGTTAATCTCGTCACCNCCAGGAAGTTCAAACGTTTCGTTTAGTTTGGCTAACGCCCACACATCTTTACCCCCGCGTAGGCTACCAGCGGTCTCCATACTCACGTTGGCTTCTTTAACAAACTTCGCGAAGAAGTCGAAGATGCGTTCGTTTTGTATTGGCTTATAGCCTGAACCGCATGAGGAAAGGATCGCGTTGTCGGTGTCGCGTACTATCGTAAACCGACTAGGGTCTTCTAATAGTTCGAGCGCGATATTACCGTCGGCGTCTTTCTCGTATTGATCAATAGGCTTCGACGATGTCCACGTTGGTCGTTTACTGACAGACCAGTCAAGTCCTGCCGCAACCATCATTTCGTGGGGGCTAAGGTCGTTAGACACTTCAACGCCTTCTCCGTGCCAAGGGACTTGGCCTGTCCAAGCCATACTTTCTACTGCTGCTACCATGGGTAGTCTCCTTATGTAAGTTCTACTTTCTACGTTTTGTCGTAACGCTGTCACGGCGCTACTTTTAATACCTTAACCGCGAGGTTTACGAAAGTAAAGCACTAACTAGACGCTAAAATGAAAGCGAAGAATTCCTCCCAATCGTAAGGAGTTCTAAGAGTATACGATGCTTCGGTCTTCCAATTCAGTTTTCCTAACTCTTTGATTGTCATGTCTTTTATATGGAACAACTTGATTTCTTTTTCTTTACTGTTGTTCTTTCTGATCAACACAAAACAGTTCCCTCCGACCTTAGATCGATTGAACAACCATGCCATCTGAAAAGGACTGAGCTCAGATTTTAATCCGTCGATCGATTTCAACTCTATCCAAATTTCTTTCCCCTGATGACAATAATTGACATCAGGGACACCCTTCCCAGTTCCTCCTGTCTCGATCCGTTGAGAGTGAATCTCTTTCGGCATGTGATCTTTTACTAAAGACCAGAGCGAAGCTTCTTTTGGCATATCGATCTCAGTGTTTGATGGGCTGGTCGCCGCCGTGGTGTTCTAAAAAGATAAAAGCAATCTCTCTAAGCTCGTTCATAAAGTCTGCTGCTTTTTCTATATCCGACCCACACATATGAAAGACATTGACCGCTCCGACTAAAGTCATCGCTCGGTAGACTTCGAACATATCAGTGTGGTCTTTATTAGTTTCTGATAACCAGTTGTGAAGCATGATAAATATTTCATTTACTTCTTCATCGTCGGTCTCGACAACTATCTGTTTCCAATCACGAGGAGCAATCACAAAGTCTCCTTGCTACGGTGTTTGTAATAGTAATCTCCATCTCCTTGTTTCATTCTATCCACAATCTGCCACGCTCGTTGTTTGGTAACTTCGAACCGCTCTCCGATCTCTCGAAAAGTAATCCCTTTTTTCCAAAGCTCGTAAACAGAACGGTAGTATTCTTCGTTACTAGCGATTTGTTGTTGGCTGAGACTTCGTATTCTCATACAGCTTCTCCCCAGTTGTCTCCTGATTCGTAATCTACCACCAGTGGCACTTTCATATCGACACAGTTGATCATCTTATCTATTACCATCTCCGATTGTTCTTTATTAAATATTGAAAAGTCGAGTTCATCGTGAATCTGTATGTGCGGCACCATTCCCTCTTTCCACAGTTCTCGCATCGCCAGTTTCGTCATATCTGCGGCTGATCCTTGAATCAGTTTGTTCAGAGCTTTGTATGTAAACGATCGTTTGAGATTATCTCCATACTGGTCTCGAGCTTCTTGTTCAGGTAACGGTGTCCTCTTTTCATCGGCGAGATAGCCCACTGGTTCCCATAAATCGAAATGACATTTCCGACCTGCGAGTGTGGTTATATATCCTCGCTCTTGCGCAGTCCGAGTACACCTGTCCTGTATCGCTCGAATAAAAGGCACTCTCGCATGGTAGACCTCTAATAGCCTAGCAGCTTCGTCTTGCTCTAGACCTAGTTCTTTAATCAACTTCTCCCTACCCATGCCGTAAGTCAGTCCAAGATTAATATCTTTCGCTTGCTTCCGAGGTATCCCCGCCATATCTGCTACGATCTGGTGGAAATCAGCTCCCTCGTTAGAATATGCATTGACTGCATCGGCTGATCCTGGGAGTCCGAGCAACGACGAATAGTGAACCGTAATCCTAGGTTCTTGTTGAGAGTAATCGAAGATCCCCCACGTTGCTCCTTCCTCTGGAATAAACAACGACCTGATCATCTTGCCGATCTGTGGGTCTCGAGCAGGGATCTGTTGTAAGTTTGGGTTGGAATAACTAAACCGACCAGTCACTGTCCCCCCACCGTCGTTCTTCAACGGATGAGCCTCAGCATGTATCCGACCGTTGTGTGAATACTCTAGGATTGCACCTTCAATAAACGTCGTCCGAGCTTTATTGATCTTCCGAGCTTCGACGATCATCTTCGGTAGTTCGTGTTCGTGAGCTTCGAGCCATGGCCCTTGGAAACTAGGTGCACCTTTCGCTGTATGTGGATACCAAATATCGTTAGCGTCGAACGCTTTTTGTATTGACGCGCTCGCCCAGATATCGATCGACGTTCCGAACTTACGTTTGATCTCTACAAGTAGTTGCTGTTCTTTCTTCGACATCTGCTCCGAGGCTTGCTCTGCTTTCGCTGTGTCGATCCGAACGCCTCTCCATCGCATCTCTATCAGCAGAGGTATAAGGTCACACTCGAGATCGAAAATCTTTTGTAGCCCTTCTGCTTCTATCCGCTTACTAAGTAGTTTCCATAACTTTAGAGTAAGGACTGCATCTTGTTCTGCGTATGGCCCAACGTATTTCGCAGGGAGTGACCACATACCGCTCTTTGCGTTTACGCCCCATGCTTTAGCGGCCATCTCAAGAAGCGTTTCATCTTTCTCCTCAGCGCAGAGATCTTTACCTAGATTATTTAGAGAATACGATCTTCTGTTTTCGTCGAGTAGCGGGGCTGCAAACATCGTATCGCGGAGAGGACAAATTAAGTTGACTCCCTCACGCTTTAACCAACCTACGTCATAAAGTGAATTATGGAAAACCATCGTACCTTTATGATTCTCAAACGTTCTTTTGAGCCAACGTAAGACTACTTCCTCTTCTAAATTACCGCCGTTCTCATGCCGGATGGGTAAATATCCTGACCAGCTATCCGATGCTATAGCTACGCCCACAACGTACCCGTCACCTGTAGCCCATCCTGGCCCACGGTTAGTCAGATTCGGATCGTAGGTTTCTAAGTCAACGGCTAACGTTTCGTTAGGATCGAAACGCGGCAGTATATCAGGGGCGACCCAATCGCTTTCAGGCTGAATGAGTGGTATCTGCATCAGGGTCGATATCTCCTATGCCGTATCGGATGTGGTGTTCTACTAAAAATAAATATCGTCTAAGGTCTCCGATATCGTCGAGTAATCCATCTTCTCCGTTGAACTTAGCTCCTGCCTCGAACACATCGTAATTACAAGATTCAGCTTGCTGTTCGATACGGTCGAACTTACGAGCGAGCATCATAAAGGCTCCTGTACCGCCTCTACGTTTCCATGAATCACCATAAGACTTTTCCGATTCGATCAGGCTTACAATATCCTGCTGGGCGATATCCTTCATCTCCGTCCACTTAGCATCAAGACCCATTTTTATTTCTCCAATTACGTTCTCGTCGTTTGATCCAAGTAAAACAGGCTTGTTGCCAATCAACTGCTTTAATCTCTCCGAGATATTTGTAGCAATCTTCATACTTCCGTTCCTTATGTTTCAGATAAGCATGGGTCATCGGGATCATGACGTCAGGGAAGAACTTGTTTTTGTACCAACTTGCTCCAAACACATTAGGCCAGTCATTTACAAGTTCTGGATTGCCAGCAACACGTCGGGGTGGGATAGAAAATAAAAACTGTTCGCACTCTTTTATAAAACGATCAGCCTGTCCCTCAGTAACTAGGGGATAGTGCGGCTCGGGATATCCCATCGCATCCCAATATTGACGGTCATAAAAATCTACCCCGTCGATAGACTTTACTTTGTCCCACTCTTTATTGAGATAGATATGGAAACTGTCGCTTATCTGATAGTACGGCCCCATCTCTAAACCTAGAGTAGCCGCGATGTATTCTTGTAACACAGACATATGAACTGCGTTCGCACCGTAAGTCCCCCAGATCATATCGTTCGATCTATTACAGACTGTCATCTGTAACTTGTTATCTCTGATCTTGAAGTAGATATTGGTATTACAGGGTATATCTTTACTCGGGCTGTCGAGATCATAAACAGCATCCCACATCTGCAAAACAACTCGACGGGAGTCAGGGTCTCTCTTCAACATGTCTACCACAGTAACTAACTGATCGTGGGCAAATTGATATCTCCAACGATATCCATATGAACCGTTTAGCGTCTCGTTGTTATCAGAAAAGTTAGCCATCCCTGCATTAAAATGTGTCAGCTTTTGTAAGTCTCGAGAACCCGCTAACATCCAAATCGATTCATATAAATGAAAGAAAGGATTAGCGTCTCGTTCCTCACGAAACAACACTCTTTGCCAAGGATGCGAATACACCGTTGTAACAGGGGTGAGAATCTCTCTAGTTGGCCCATTACGACTTTCTTGTTCTCGGTAATTCACTTCTGAGTTAAATAAATCTACTCCCCACATGAACGCTTGGTTGACGTTCCTTACATCAATCACTTTCATAAAGACTCTCCGTCTGTAGGGTGAGGATGTGTTCGATCTGCAAACGATTTAAGTGCAATTTTCCTGCGAAATACGCTGACCAATGAATCGCGTCGATCGCGTCCCGCCAAGTGTTCGGAGCGCGTTTGTTCTTCATACAGTATTGTAAAAACGATCCGTAACAATGCATGACAAAATCTATGTCTGCTCTCTCAAGGTCTATGACCAGTTGTTTAAGTTTTCCCATTCTTCCTCTCGTATTCTTCAATTAACGGTCGATCTTTTTGTGAGTAGTCATAAACACTCCGTGTCCTGCCTTGTCCGTGCAATATTCGAGAATACTTGTCGAACTCACATAGACCGCCTTCTATCTCTCGCATCTCAAAAGGTTTATCGAACTTACTCAAGTCGAGGTGTTCTCTGCACCATTTATACAACGCTTGCATCTCACTGTTCCAGTCCCAGCTGCGTTTACAAAACTCTAAAGGTCTACCTGTTAGTCTGTTTAATCCTCTCATCGCTCCTGGGCCAGCATTAGCCCATGAAAGAATATCCTCCGCGTTTTCTAACAGATGCGTATGTCGTAAGTCAGTAACCATTTCGTAAGAAACGAACGGCCCAATGTACGGAAACCTTAGTAGATAGTTCCACGCATCACATAAAGATTTGAGGTGAGAAAAGTCTTTTAGTATTCGCTCACGCTCTGCCCAGATATGCGATACACATTCAGCTACCCCTGTAACTTTATCCATACGGTTTGGACTCTTGACGATATAAGCCCCAGTAACCCACTTGTTTTGCTTTCTAATTTCTTCGATCGCTTTTTCTCTATCCCAATCAATATGTAGATTGTGGTCGAGTAATGTTTCGCCCGTTTGGATAAGATTAAAAAACCGAAACGCGACTGTTGCCATAAACACTTCAGGATCGTTTCTTAACGGCTCTCTAATATGGTGTCGAAACCAGCGCGTAGTTCTGTCGTCTTCTCGGAACACTTGACAGAACTTAAACTCTCGAAGTATCGGGTCTTCTGTCCAAGGAGGTTCTTGTTGAACCTCCTCTTTCAGATGACGTATACGCTCACGTTCTTCTATCCAGTAAACGTAGCGATCAACTTCTGCGGGAATGAAGTTTGTCATGCAGGTTTTCTCAAGATCCATGCACAGTTGTTAGATACTTCTGGGTAGAACGTCGCGGCAACCACTCGTAAGAATTGCTTACCGTATCGCTCCTGTAGAAGCTCAAATTGGTCAGGCCACCATCGCCAAGCCTTATCTTGGTCGTCATTCTGCATTGCTTTTCTAAGTTTAGGCATCTGACAAAACGTGCCAACAACTGATTGTAGTTCCCAACGACTACTGAGTTCTTCTTTAAGTTCTTCAAATCCCCACTCGTAAATGTGGTCTTCAGGTAACTTATCGTTAGAACCGTCGTGGTTTGGAGTAGAAACGTAAATCAGTCCTCCTGGACGTAAAACTCTGTTAGCGTCCTCTAACCATGGAGCGATGAACTCGCGATTCATGTGCTCAATTACTTCTGTGGTCCAAAAGAAATCTATTGAATTATCGGGTAAGTCGAATACGGGATTCGTAGTCAAATCTTGAATATCTATCTTGCCATTGAAATTAGCAAACCAAGTAGAATCTTCAACTAATCCTGTCGGGCTGCTGTACCCTTGCTTTTCTTGTAAGCATGCAGGGTCAATATCGACTCCTCGGTAGGAACGGATAATATCTGATTTTTTAACCGTATACGCTTTGTACAGGTTTCGCAGAACCCAAATTTCTCCACACCCTGCTTCGAGCACATCTAAAGGTCTATCGAGATTGTTAGCTTCCCCGATACACAATGAGGATATTTTGTCGTACCTCGTCATATGTGTTATTTCATCAGGTCGCCAATTACCCAGCATATTCCCACTTGCAATATCCATACGGGTGTTCTTGCTGTTGTTGACGTTTTCTTCCAGCTTTTTTCTTATCGAAGCCATTAATTAATCCACCATGTTGGTTTTCGTGAAGGGTCTCTTTCCCATTTAGCGAAATGACTTTTTTCGTTAATGAGATAGTTGCGGTAAGAAGAATACACATTTTCTTCTTTATATTCATCTGGCATTGCCAGTGCGAATGTTTTAGGTGCGTCAGGTATGTCTGACTCAAACTGAAGTATCGTCGGGGGGCGACTCAACGCTGGTATCAATCTAGCAGACGCATGAATCTTGTTAAAACGATGTGTGTATTCTTGGCACAGGCTAACGAAGTGTTTGAACAACCACATATAGTTTTCAAACTCAGCTCTCGCCCAGATAGTACAGGGATGATTTAGATAGGCTTGTTTATACAATCCTTGATCCTCAGCATACTGTTCCCCATGTATTCTCCACGCTGTTGACAACATTTGAGCAGACTCAAGTGTCATCTTGGGAATATGTTTATCACATAGCCCTTGTGCACTTTTTACAGGGCACGATTCTGTTACGAAAATATTCATAAGCTCTCCTTTCTACGGGTTACTACTTTACCTTAAGACCTTTTTGAAAGTAAAGGACTAAAGGGGGAAATACTTTTGAGTTTGTGGCTCAATTAAAAACA
>JGI25128J35275_1000091_pt1 | contig 26049 bp, 21 predicted proteins | sample ETNvirenome_2_60_FD_35275 | JGI IMG/M metagenome (IMG submission 35275)
CTCGCCCTCTTGGGTATGATACGGGCGGCATGCGGGTTGCTCTCAGGCCCGGCCTTGAACTCGACTGCGCTGACGTACTGTCTGAGGCCGTAGTCCACGTTGCCGCCCTGCGTCTTCACGCTGGCCGTGTCGTGGTAGTGCTCGGAGCGATTCTCATATGCGACGCTTGGGGTGTAGGGCTCGTCCCCTATCGGTATCAGGGTGTCGCTGGGCAGCCCTCCGCTCAGGAACACCGCTGCTCCCACCTCCATCTCCTCCCTGAACTGCCTAGTCATGCCCCATTCGTAATCTGGGATTTTGATGTACCCCAGAGACGAGGGGCTCCCCTCGTACATCGCCCAAGCGCCGCTCTCCAAGAACACCCTGCGGAACCTAGGCCTGTTGTCTATGCCCTGATACTTACCCGTGTAGGCGCCTGCTCCCGTGAACGCGTCCGCGTCTGGGAAGATGCTGGTGTTGCTGACGTACAACTTCAGGAAGTTGCTGCCGCTCGTGTCTATCTTCTTGGTGATGAAGGCCCTCCCTCTCTCGGCCTTCTTGCTCACCGCCATGGAGTATGCCGAGTGCCTAGCCCTGTCGCTGTTGAACGCCGAGCCCGGACGCCTGCCCACGGGTGTCGGGTTCCAAGTGTGAGCGGTGTACGTGGCGTCTATGCTGAGTCTGAGTGAGTTGTCCGGTCCGGGGAAGACGCCCATGGTCTCATCGTCGAACACCTGATTGGTGAATATGGGAATCTCGGCAATCGCTCTGGTGCTCGCATACTGGGTGCCGAGTTGATAGTCCTGATTGACGTCCTTGCCCCCTCCTTGGAACATGCGGTCGTTGACGGTGCTGCCGTCGTCGCTCAGCGACTGGCGACCGAAATCCGGCTCGGTGCATATCACCGTGTTGACTGGTGTTGCTGTCGTGCCCAGCGTCACATTTGGGGCGAGACCCGTGGCCTTGAACCAGTTGGCGAACGTGTCGTAGTTCCTGCCCTCGGGGTCGAGGTACCTCTGCGATACGCTGCTGGAGTTGACTGTGTGGGTGAATGTGATTGTCTGGTTGCTGTCAGTCACACTCGTGCCTGTGTCTATGGTGACTTGGCTGCTGGAGTCTATGCTCTGTATTCTGGCATTCGTGAAGCCCCCTCCATTCACCAGCATACCGACCACGAGGTCCGCTGTGCCAGCGTCTATACTGCTGACCACAGCACTACCAGCGACATTGCATCCTGTTTTGCTGTAGAGGTCGGTGAACGTGAAACTCGTGCCGTTCTTCGAGTCATAGAGGGCGCTCGCTCCGTTCTCCAAGTACACCCTGCCCTTCTTTGCGAATCCGTACGTGCCCCAAGAGGCCATGTTGGTGGAGTTGTTGTTGAGGGGGGTGACGAATAGGGTTCCTACCTTGGTGCTCGTGTTGTAGGTGACGTCCTTGGTGGTGATGTGATAGGCGCGTTGCGTCGAGAAGGGGAGTCTGGACAGAGGGCTCGGGTCGAATGTTTGCTTGATGTCGGATGCGCCCTGACCGGGGCCCCCGAGCGTGACGGTGACCACTGGAGCGTTGGGCTCTATCTCCTTCACGATGTGGGAGTCGGGGCTGCCCGTGCCGGTCTTGGAGACGGTCCTGCCGAGAGCGGACTCGCTCAGGCTCTTGCACTGCACGGCAGTGACCATCTCGCCGTCAATCTCACGCTGTGCCACGGAGCGGATTCTTGCTCTGCTCATCAGGTAGAACAGGGTGATTGCATTGGGCTCGTCTATGTCGTCTAGGATGCTGGTGAGGGTTCTCATCTGATTGGTCCTGCTTCTCTTGCTGGGCTGCAGGATGAGCCTGATGTTGGAGTTGATGTCACCGTCTATGCGGTAGTTGTCGATGACGTCGAACATCTCGTGAATCGGTGAGTTGCTCTGCGTCACGCCTATGTCGAACTGGCCGTTCGAGGGGCTGCCTATGACGGTCGAAGGGTCTCTCCTCGAGTAGGAGGTCTTGTCAGTCATGGTCTTTACTTTCGTGTTGGTAGTAGTGTTGACGATGATTTTGTGGAACACGCTCTCGTGCTGGTCCGATGTGACGTGGCTCGCGCTGATTGCTGTGGGAGGGGTGTTGGGCTGTGCCGTGGCGCTGCTTCTGGGGGTGTAGTTCACAGGTGTGTGACTCTCATCGACCTCGTCATCGGCCTCGTACCCCTCGCTCGTGTCGCCGACCAAGTAGTTGGGCTTCATTATCGGTGAGTCGACGTCCTTGGACACGGTTGCGATATCCACGTACCCGCCCGGCGCATAGAGAGGGGTGTCGATGCTGGTGCTTGCGACGTCGCTCGCTATTATGTCGTAGACCGTGCTGCCTCCCCCGACCGACGTGGTGCCTGCCGGCACTGTCTTCTCGACCATGAGATACGGCTTCCCGGTCCCGCCCATCGATGCGCCTGTGAGGTCTATCGCGTTGTAGTGTATCTCGACGAATGGGGCGAGGGCCTTGCTCGTGCTGGTCAGCGAGGGTACATGCAGCAGAGCGACCCTCGACTCCCTGCTGGGTCTGAGATGGTATCTCCTAGTCTCGCTGTCTATCGTACCGGTGATGTTGGGAGTGGGTCCTCTCAGCATGAAGGGGAGGACGTCGAACCTGTCCCCTCCTATCGCTATCAGTTCCCTGCTGCCGCTGGGCAGTCCGTTGTTGACGATTGATGCGGATGCCGAAGTTATGGAACTCGAGTTCACCACGTCGTTGATTCTGTAGTTGCCCGTGATGGTGAATACGTCCGCTATGCTGTTGACGGGCAACTGACCCTCTATGCCCACTGGCGAGGCGTCGTAGTAGATGTCTATGATGTCGGAGCCGGCGTCTATGGTCTGGTCTATCGATTCCTCGCTGGCCTCCGGCAGCAGGCGCATGAAGGCATGACCGTCGACGTGATTGAGCGTGTGCCTGCCGCTGTGTCCAATCTTGAACTTCTCATCGACTGCGGTAGTGTCCCACACCGCCGCGAACGGGTTGTTGGTGTCGACGTCTGTCGTGGACATCCTGCTTGAGTACACTATGCCGTGTCTCTCGAACGGCCCCTCGTCTATGACCATCTGCCCTGTCCTGTCAATCAACTGGGTGGCGTAGTGCAGAGGCTGGTAGGGGGCACCCGTCCCACCGTCGATGAGTATGTCGCCGGTGATGACAGCGAAGAAGTCGTCAGTGTCCGCTGTTCTAGAGTGCAGCACCGTTCTGAGACCGTCGGACGTGCCGTTCACGAAATCGAGGTGGACGCTGGACACGACCATGTAGGGGCTGCTGTTGATGCTCTTGATGGCATGCAGCCTCACCCTCTCAGGAGCCTTCTGATTGGGCTTCTTGGTGTCCGGGTTGATTGCGCCTGCGTTGATGAGTAGGTTGTAGGGGACATGGGGAACGCTCCTAGTGGAGGTGGAGCCGGGCGAGGTGTGGGCATCGAACACCTTGTAGTTGCCCGATGAGTAGGGAGAGGCGGTGAAATCGACGTCGCCTGTGGTGACGGTCTTGCCGGTGAGCGCCGATGCGAGCGTCGCTGCATCCGATGCGGTGGCGAAGAAAATCTTGGACAGGCTGCTCTCGGTGGAGAATGACGTGTTGATTTTGTACGTGCCGGATATGGGAGAGATAGGCTCCTCGAACCTATATAGCAGCAACGTGTTTTCATCCGCTATCGGCGAGTTCCTGTCTATCTGGGAGTCTGAGAACCTCTTTGATATGTGCAGGCCCTCCATGATTCCCCTGAACTGACCGCCCTCGCCCCCTATGTACAGGTGGTCGGTGCTTTTGTGCAGGGAGTACTCTCCGCTTGGAAGTATCTTTCGAGCCATCAACTGCCCGTTGATGAAGAGGACTGCATCCTCCTGCCTGAGTGCTGCGACGACGTGTATGAGGGGCCTGTGGTTGATGTTGAGGGAGGTCGGCCTGTTGGTGGTGCTGTCCGAGAAGAAGCGGTTGTTCGTGCCGTGTATGCCTCCGAAGTCGGGAGGGGGGTAGACCGTGCCGTCATATCCGTTGGTCTCAGCGACCGCTGTGGAGAGCGTCACCACCTCCCTCTGCCCTCCCCTGTCGAGCACTATGGAGAACACTGCTGGGCCGGGCGTGTCCACGTTGCCGACGGACAGGGAGAAACTGTCCTTCATCATGGCGACCATACCGCCGCAGTCAGGCATGACCCAAGCCTCTATCGAGAACTGGTCGCTGAACATGCCGGAGGTCAGCGATGTGCTCTGTGAGCCCGACGGGTTGTTGGAGAGGAGCGTCGACATCGTCTTGCCGTCAGCGGTGCTGTCACCGAGTTTTGTATGAGCCCCTTGAGGCACGATGATGCTGTCGCTAACGCCGTCGAAGAGGAATGCGTGGTTCGTCCTCCCTAGAACCGGCATCTCAATCACTCATTGCATGTAGTCCATGGGCGCGAAGTCCATCCTGTAGCCGTAGACCGTCTCACCGGCGTCGTAGAAGATGTCCATCTTCTTGATTGCGCCTTGGATGCCGGTATACTCGTCCCTAGTGCTGAATCTGGTGCTCGCGGGTTTGGTGTTCGCCTCGCTGCCCTTGTCATCCGCTCTCTTCAGAAGGCCGTAAGGCTGGAAGAAGTTGCGGGCGACATAAGTGTCGGCGCCTGATTGTATCTTGGAGTTGTATGGAATCTGGATGCCTACAACATAATCACCGTCCCCGGTCAGACTGTTGAGAATAGAACCACCCATGGTTAACACACCAACAGCGAGAATTGATGCCAACTCTGCGACAGCACCAGCAAGAGCACCACCAAAACCATCTGCTGAGGGCATGGGGTCGCTCATCCTCCTCGCCGAGTTGCTGAGGATTCCGTACATGTCCATGACCTTGTCACCGGCGCTCTTGGCCCTCTCTGTCTCGCCCCCTGAGAACTTCTCTATGTAGGGAGACTTGATGGTCCCGGTCGCGCTGAAGGGATTGGCCTTCACGAATATGGGATGGGCGGTCTGGTTACCACCCTCGCCGCTCGTTCCCTGTGTGATGAGGACCGCGCAATTCTGGCCCGACGAGCCAGTCTTGTCGCTGTCTATGACAACAGCGGTCATGTCCGTGACATCCGTGTTTATCCACGCAGCCACGCCTGTGGCGAACTGGGCCTCTGTTATTCTGGTGCCGTCGTCGGAGTCCTTGATGCATAGTTTGTCGGTGGATGTGTTGTAGCCTATGGTGGAGGTGGTCTCGAAGCGGAGTATGAACTCGGTTCCCGATGCGTTCTTGACCACTATCTTGTTGGCCACGGTGTCTAGAAGGAGATTGTCGATGTTGTCGTTGGTGACGAAGGTGCCCTGTTGACCTGTTAGGTCCATGCCCCCGTTGGTGAACGACTGGACGAAGTCCTCCTGAGAGAGCGAGAAGTCCATCACCGCAGTGGCTGCGGAGCCTGTGCCGGGTCCCCTGTCATCGGTGAAGATGCCCTCCACCACTATCAGGGACCTGTTCTTGTTGAGGTCTATGCCGAATCTCCTTCCGCCCGACGCTGGTACGGCGTGGGGCTGGAATCCCCTCTCCACTGTGAAGTTTATCGTGGTGGCATCCAACTCTATCAGTTTGCCATTCTCCTGCACGAGCCTGATTGGTGTACCGTTAGCAGCAGCCATGTCTACAACCTCGGCCTATGAGTCTGTCCGGCATTGAATCTCGCCATCTCGCTTTGAACCTGCGCGGCCAAGTCTCTGGCCATCTTCCTCTTGTCAGTCTGGTCGGTTATACCGGCGGCGTTGATTGACACGTTCACAGTGCCTGATTGCCTAGAGGCGTAACTCATGAGGGCCTCTACATCTTTGGCCTGTTGCTTGGCTGCTGCTCTCTGAGGCGCTGTGGCTATCTGCTCCTCCTGTATCTTGCCTCTGATTATAGCGTCTGCATAGCCAGTTTCGGATATTTCCATCGCAGTTTTGACTGGTGCAATCGCCTCCTCGACCTTCTTCTTGTCGAATATGCCGAAGAATGCATCCTTGACATCATCCACGGCATCGCCTAAACTACCACTGACTTCCTCAACTACACCTCCGACCTTTTTCTTCGCTTTATCGAACCCATCACCCAAGTCACCAGTAAAATTATTGATTGTATCTTCCATCTCACCGAGGGGACCTGCAGCGATGGTGCCTAATGTGTCGAAGACGGATGAGAATGCTCCTCCTAGACCACCGATTGAATTGGTGATGCTTGACAATCCACCGGAGAGATTGGTCAACAGTCCCTGTAGGGATTGCATGGCACGGACTATCGGTAGCATCAGAAGTCATCCTCCATCTGCAGGAAAGAGTAGTCGAGGGATATGGTNTCATTGCCTGTCTTGTCCTGCATGAAGACCCGCTTCCTCTCCTTGCTCTGCTCGCTATCGACCGCCATGGCCCATGCGAGTGATTGTCTGAACACGCCGCTCCCCATATTCAATACCTCTGTCAGCGATACACCATAGTGCTTGGCCACGATATAGGCGAACAGTTGAGTTTGCAGTTCGATGTCCTCTGTCGTCTCGACCTTGCCGCTCGACAGGAACCTCTGCACCCTCATCTGTTCGCCTTGGTAAAATCCCCCTGTATCGCCTCCGCCAACTCAGTCGGCTTCGGGAGATGAGCGCTGATTTGCTCGCCTATGTAGGCAGAGAGATTCAGCATCTCATCTGGAGAGAGTCTCGGGTTCGTGCGTGTCACGAAGTTCTGGAAGGCGTAACGCCAGTACGCCTCCAAGTCGAAGGAGATGTTGCCACCCTCTACTGAGAACATCTTCTGTGCTGCTTTCTGCACGTCGAAGAACGTCATGTCGCGCACCCACACTTCCATCACGACCTCTGGGTCGTCGGGGTCCACTTGTATCTCATGTCGTTTCTCATTCGTCTGTGTCATCAATCTGTTCTTGTCCACTATCTGGGGCATCTTCATCACCTATGGTTGCAGCCGCTTCCTCAGCGGGGGCATCCGACTCATCCTCAGCAGCCGCTTCCTCAGCGGGGGCCTCGGCCTCATCTTCGTCCGGTGCATCGAGGAGACCCTCATCGTGCCGTCGTAATCGCATCACGACCTCCGATTTGGTTCCTCGAATGGTAATTTCTCTGCGCCTGCACTCCTCCTGCAGTTCGCGCACGGTGTATGATGCGTAGTCGCCCATCGCCATGGTCGGCTCCTCGACCGGTGGCTCGCTGTTGAGCGACTCCATGGCCTCCTCCCATCTCTCATCGACGAACTCCTCAGTCTCGACTTCAAGAGGGTCCTCGCTGACGTATTCATCGAGAGCGGTCTGGTACTCATCATCAGGAGCAGGCTCCATGAACAACTCGTCGATGTCAGGGCGGCTTCTGAATAGCAGCATCCCCTTGTCGAATTCAACGCCGGTCTGCCTGCACATCCACTTGACATAGTCGATGCGCTCGTTCCTGTTGAAGTAACGAACTCTCTCTATGGCTGGTGGTAGCATCTCATCCCCTCAACTGTGCAGTATGGTGTCCTTTGATATGACGTGAACCGTCTTGGGTAGTATCTTCAGTGTGGAGCGCAGAGGCCCCTTGTCCTCCGGTATGGGAAGAGGAGCCTCCACTATGTAGTAGTCGTCCATGACGATGTCGATTGACTCTCTGGTGGTGCCCGCTCCCTGCTTGGTGAATGAGAGTCGTATCATATCGGCGTCGGTGGTGTCGGTGGTGGTGTCGTCGAAGTTGTCGACCGCTCTCCTCATGTTGTGGTAGAACACGGGGTCGTCCACGATTATCTCCATCTCCAAGTCGTACTCCGTCTTGCCCTCCACAGCGAGGGACGGGTTGCGCGTGCCGGCGAACGGCACTTGGTCCGTGGAGGAGTCGGTGACGTTGGCGCCGTTGATGGTGTAGAACTGCTGGACTCCTGTGGAGCCGTTCAGGTTGAAACTCACCACCTGACCTATCTGTACTCCTGCCATGGTAATAGTTCCGTTGTAGAACATGAAGGGCTTCTGCGTCCTCTTGGCTATGCCTGACTCCTTGCGCTTCACCTCTGTGTTGGCGGTGTCCTCGAAGAGCCTGTGTGTGTCGTACCTGTCGCCCTTGGTGCCCTCCAGACGCCCTGTGTCGGTGTAAACGAGAGCCGAGTCGAAGTCCACGCTGAGCCTCAGTGCTGCGTCGGTGTCCGCTGTGAGGTTGAAACTGGTCACCTTGCAGCCACGGAACACTCGTGTGAGTTGCTTGGAGTCGCTGTTGGTGCCGTCGGTGGAGCCCTCGTTGCTGTCAGTGTCACGCCTCCTGACGCTGACCTCCATTGCGAACGACGGTATGTTGGTGCGTGAGAACATAATCTTCTCCACCGGGTTCTGGATGTTTCCGTAGGTGGTGCTGGTGGTCTGCATGTTGGGGCTGCCGTTGGAGTTGTCGGACATGTATCTGCAGAAGTAGATGTCAGTGTCGTCGGCATGGGAGAAGTTGAAGGGGTCGTCGACCCATATCTTCTGGCTGTTTATGGCGACTATCCTCCTTATCTCTGTCTTGATGGCCTTGCTGAGAATCTCATTCGCGCCGTTGGTGGGCCAAGTCCCGTCGCTCGCCGTCTCCCTGTATGTCTTGATGTCGGTCGTGTTGAACTCGGCTATGATGACGTAGTCACCCGCAGCGGGCGCCTCGTTGTCGCTCGCACCAAGTTCGCTGACAGCGGTGCCGCTGTAGGCGAAGTATGAGTCTCCGGGTGAGATGGTGCCACTGGTCTCCATATCAGTGCTGCCTGTCGGGCCGCACAGTGCAGAAGGGCTGTAGTAGAGAGTGTCGGATGCTGTGATTTGGACTTTCGTCCCTTGGCTGAAGGTGAGCGTGCTTGATGCCCCGCTGTCGCTCGTCCCTGTGAGTCTGCCGACGTATGTGCCGTCGGACTTGAAGACCGCATCACCAGCGGCCACTGCGGACACTGAGGCTGATACGCCGATTGAGCCTGTGGTGCCAGCGGCGCTCGTGCCGTCGGGTGTGACTCCTATGGTGACGAGGGGCAACTTGGCAGCCTCATGGCCGAGGCAGTAGTACAGCCATCTGGCATTGTGCATGTTGGACTCGAAGGAGCCGCCGGTGTTGAGGAACCTGCCCGGAACCTGAACGGCGACGTCTCGACCAAGCCCGACCACATGGTACCTCTTCAGGTCCACTTTGGTCTCAGGCAGTGAGACTGTGTTGACGAGACCCACGAATTGGTCGGTGAGCACACGCTCAGCGCTGCTCGAGGCTGTGGCGCTGTAGGTCATGGCCACATCCATGGAGGGTGTTGCGAATGGTAGAATCTGCATCAGGTCATTTGCCTTGGAGTCTATGTTGCCGCTGCTGTGGTCGGTTCGCAGAGCGGGTGTGATTGTCAATTCGGTAGCACCCCCGACGACGGCGTGCTTGACGATGGTGTACGAGCGCCCTGATACGGAGAAGTCATCATCGGTGCTGAAGTTCGGACTGCTGCTCAGTATGGAGAAGACCACCTTGGAGCCGACGAGCATGCCAACAGGGGAAGCGAGAACGCCGCTGTTCACGGGAGNGGATGCTGCCCCACCGCTGAAGGTGATGATGCTGGTGTCGGCGACGAGGTCGCGTTCCCCTGTCTTCGCTCTGAAGAGGAAGGAGCCGGCATAGTTGTGAGGGAGGTTTATCGCTGATTCATGACCGAATGTGACTTCGGTCAAATCTCCCTTGTACACTGTCGATGGCATGTCTACACCTATGGGATGAGTTCGGAGAAGATAACAACTTCTACTTGAAACGTGGTTCTGAACAGGAATTTGGTCCTGTCGGACAAATCCGTGCGGGTTTTGTAGACGATTCTGTCCATGTTGGAACCGTCACCCTTCCTCTTGAGATGCACTATCCTCCGTATCTCGTTCTCCATGAGTTGCTGCTGCTTGCGGCTGCGCATCGTCCTAGCGTCGAGTGTGATGTTTATTCTGGTCGTCACGAAGTCGTAGAGCAACTCAGGGGTCTCCTCGTTGTGAGCCGTCTCGAACACGATGACGTAGTCCTTGTTCCTCATGTCGAGCCTCTTGCCCCTCTCTGGACTCACGTCGGCGACGTCCATCACGACCGGCTTTATCCCGCTCGTGTTGCCCCTGTTCCAGTTCTCGTTGAGGATGTCGATGACGAGGTTGATGCCCTCACTGTAAGTTGCTACCACGCTTCCTCACCACCGTTCGCTCGAATGCGCGTATCGCGCTGTTGTCCTCCACCGCTCTGAGATACGCAGACCTGTCAGGCACTATCGCCCCTCCCTTGAAGTCGAGGTTGTAGTTGCTGTAACTGGAGTTCTCTGTGACCATCCTAGATTCTATCCTCATGGAAGTATCCTCATCGGTGTCTCTCCCATCAGGTATCTCGGAGAGCGAGCGCTCCTCCTGCTCTATCCTCTGTCTCTGGTACTCAGGGGTCTGCGTGAACGCCTGACGGAGTTCGTCCTGCAAGTCGTCGTTCTCGCTGAAGTAGTCCGACATCTGCTTCAACAGCATCTTCGTCTCAACAGACGGTCTACTCAAAGGCTACCACCTCTATGTAACGTGGTAGCGTCCTGTCTATGTCCTGACGATAGAGTTGAATCTTGGATGAGAGGTCGACGTTCTGAGAGCCCTCTGGGATGAGGGTGCTCCTGTCGTCGCTCATCAGCACATCGATGGCCACCATCTTGGTGCATACGTCCTCGATGGCCTGCTCGACGTATCTCTCGCCGTAGATGTACGCGACCTTGACGGCGTTCCACTCGAAGAATGGGTATGAGTTGTTGAAGTAGACTATTCCCATCTCAGCGTCGAGCCAGAAGTCCCTGAGCCTGCCCTTGTCGCCGCTGGCGCTGCCTCCCTGCAGGTCTATGGCGAATCTATGCTGAGTGACTGTAGCGCTCGCGCTGCTCATTGAGGTAGCATTACCACCTGCGTGACCGCCCACTTGCTTGCAGTTCGTGAACACAGTGTCGGTCTTGCCCTCGTAGAACACTACATCCCCTGAAGAAGAACCAACGAGAAGACCGGATGGCGCGAAGCCGTCTGTGGAATCGACCGTTATATCCATCGTACCGGCGCTTATGTCACCCGTGGACGAGGCTGTGGTCGCTGTGTTGGTGTGAGTCTGGGATAGTTCTAGCATGGTGGTAGGGGTGTCGACCACTGCGATGGAGGAGTCCTCACCGCCGACGGAGTCCCTCATGCTGGATATCTTCAACACACCTGAGCCGTAGTCGGCATTGGCGGTCGCTAGATACTCGTTGTGAACTGCCACGTTCGAGGTTGAGCCGGGCATGATGAATGCTGTACCCCCTATATCTGCGAACTCGATGGCGCTGGCGGACACCCTGTCCTCCTTGTTGATGAGGTCGGCGAGGGTCTGTGCGTTGCTCATGTGGTCCAAGTCCAGCCTGAACTTCCCATTGTCATGGGTCTGAGCCCCAGCGTCACTCACTGCTATCGACTCAAGTGTGGCGAAGACGCCTGAACCATTGGCTAGGAACACCTTGCCTGTCGTCTGCACAGTGCTACCGCTGCTGGTCGAGTCAGTCGAGGTCTTCTTGGCGAACTTGATGCGAGCCTCAGCAGCGCCAATCTCCCTGTAGTCGTCGCCCTGCCACAACTCTATGCGCAGCATCTGCTGCACGTTGCGAAATAGGAGCGGCGTGGTGCCGACGTAATCCGTGTAGTATCGACGCCTATACGGCTTGTACGTGTCGAAGTTGATGTACTCGGCAGAGACCAGATTGGGTCTCCACGAGTTGTGAGTCATGTTGTCTATCCTGTCCTGTGCGCGTAGTATGAGAGTCTTCACCTTGTCATACGTGATTCCTCTGGTCCTGCCGTTCGTGAAAGAGGCGGTGTTCTGCACATAGCCGTTGTCAGCCGTCTCGTAGAGGCCCGGATTGATGGCGGATGAGAATGCCAGTTTCACACCGCTTGTGGTGGAGGTGATTGCGGTGATTGCGCGTTCCAGCCCCATCGGGTCCGCATCGCTGTAGATGAGTATGGTGTCGCCCACTGAGAATCCTATGTTCCGATAGTCCGCCCCTGTGACTAACACGGCGTTAGCCTCGGCGTTGGAGGACATCAGCACGGCCTCTTGAGGGCCTATCTCGAGGAGGTCAGCGACTTTCTGAGGGGTGGTGTACGCCAGAGCGGTGGGGTCGAGGGGCCTTGTCTCAGGCTCACCGGGGCTGAATACCTGTGGCATCTAGAGTCTCGCCTCCTCGTCTCTGTGTGCCATGTTGTACTCCATCGGCTTTTCGCATGCACCGCATGTCTCCCTCCACATGAAGTGCAGGAATCCACAGTGCTTGCAGCGCGTGCCAGCGCCTATGTTGAGCACGTCGCCTACGTTCTTGTTACGTTTGCGCTGCTCTGATGTCACACCGGCGAGGGGCTTGTCCTCTGAGAGAACATTACCCTCCCCGATGCTCGCTGCGTATCGGACATTGGTCTTCTGAGCGACTGACAGGTCTTCGATGTCAAGCGTGCGTAACTCGAACCCCATAGTCTCCCCTCATCACGAGAAGGACNCGACTACAAGATAGATGTTACCCAACCCTCGCATGCTTACCCACCTCAGACTGTGTAGGTGAGTAGGAAGTAGTGTTGGCCGAGCGACATGAAGGGCTCGACGCTAACGAGTGCAGTTGTGCTTCCCGCCGCTACTCCAAGAGCACCTGTGCCACCTGTGGCTCGTAGGTCTGCTTGTATTGCCGCTGTCGCTGTGCCGTCAGCAACCTGCTTGGGGGTGTATGGACCGATTACTCGGTTACCATATCCACTTAGTACTGCCATCTAGGTCACCGCCTCAATCAGCGCTTCCCTAATGCCCACCAAGAACCAGTGTTACCACTGACACAATCCACTACGAGTGTACCGGGTGCTGCGTCTGCGACGATTGCGAATGCTCCGTCGACTCCACCACCAGTGACATCTCCGTATGTGTCACCCATGACTCCGCAAGCCAGTATCTCTGAAAGACCTGTGACTATCGAGCCTGTGGTTACGCTTGCTGCGTTCCAATCTCCAGAGACCATCAAAAGGTCTCCTAATACGTGTGTTCTGCTGTCTTGTGTACTGCTAAATGCCATTATTGTTCATCTCCTGTTGTTTCTTTTTCAAGTTGTTGCTCTACTACTGCCTCTACCTCATCTTCCACCACTGGCTCCGGTTCCGGTTCCGGTTCTGGTGCTGGTGGGTTCAGATGCTGGTCGACGAGTTGTAGCAATTTTGTTTTAGTCCTGTATGACGAGCGTGCGAACTCGACACCCTGAGAGTCGAGCCACGCGGATATGTCCCCACGTCGCCACGACTCGTCAGGTATGCCGTCTGCACCTTCGTCTGCTGTCGGTGCCTCGTCTCCCTCTAGGGAGAAGTAGGGTGCCACAAGCCAGTTTCGCCATTCGTCGACCCATGCTTGTGAGACATCCCTAACTTCACCCCGAGTGAAATCAGGCGTATACGCATCAGGACTGCGTCTGTAGAAAGACGGTCCGTGGTAGCGCACTGAAGGCAGTTCAATCACCTCACTCTACGAGTAGTGTGATAGAGTTACCGTTCGAGGTAGCCTCTGCGGTCAGAGTGAGAACCAGTCCGCTGAAAGTGGCGATGTCGTGGTCGTTGGCTGCGCCGTTGACCTGTCCGACTATTGCTACTATGCTGCTTAGGCTGACTCCGTTCGTCCCACTGAAAGTCAATGTGTCTGCGCTTGTGTGGTCCTTGTCGTACTGGACCGTAATCATGCGCAGGCTTCCACCAGCGGTGTTCGTGTCATCGTTGTTGGTAGCATTGAAGGGTGTTAATGCTCCGGGGTATGCGTCTGCTGCCCCACCTGCACCATCCAGCCATCTTGTGCTGCCTGCCTGTGCGCCTGTTCTCATGTCTATGTCAGCGAGGACGGAGACGCTTGAGAACTCTCCATCATCGAAGGCTATTGTTATTCCATTGCTTGTTATGCTTGTTGCTGTCATATTTCATCACCTATTTTATCTCCTAGTTCGAGACCTCACTGGAGGTCTCTCACACTCCCCTGTGCTCCGAAGAAAGTCGTCCACATCTCACCCATGGTTCGGTAGAGTCCTTCCTGACCGAGCCTGTTGATGGCGAATGGGTCGCCTGTCTCAATTCCACTCTCGTAGTACTGCGTTGGTATTGCAGTGCTGAAGTATAGGTAGTCGGTGTCGAGGAAGTACATCCTGCTGATACCGTCTTTCGGCATGTCCTTGGTCGGTATGATTGGGACACCGTTGTATGTAGCGACGATGAATCCGGCTTCCATACCGGGAACACCCTTCACACCGTTGTAGGTGGGGGTCACTCTCTTCTCTTCCATGAACCTCTGCTGGGACTGTAGCAGTTGCTGTAGTCTCATCAGAGTGTCATATCCGGTTAGGATGACTTTCGGGTTTCCACCGCGCTCCCAGACTTGCTGGAAGAGCGTGTCAAGGTGGTCGAGGCTGAGTGTTCTGTTAGCGCTGCTTGAGTCAGCGTTGTCCTCAGCGAAGGCCCACGTGTTGGCGCTTCTGTCGATGGAGTAGATGTCTTCGTCTCCAGCATCATAGTGAGTGCCGGAGGTCATGCTCGTGTTACCAGCAGTGACTCGGTCCAGAGACTCGAAGTTGTTTCCAGCAGCGGTCGTGACGTCCGTGAGGAGCATCTTGTTGACCATCTCAGCGTGGTGCTTACCCATCTCTTCCTTCATGACTGCTCGGATGTCTCCGAGGCCGTCGTCCTTGTCGGCGAGGAAGATTGCGGTCTCCGACATGTCGAAGGTGTGTGCAATCGTCTTGGGCTTTGCAGCAACATGCTGGAAGACAGGCTTCACTGTGTCAGGAAGAGTGCCGTTCTCTGCTATGCCGCCGTGTAGGCTGCCACCATTGGGCTTCTCGGTGATGACTCTCCATCCCGACCTGTCCCAAGGTCTCTTTGGTAGGATGCTGAAGGCGTTGAACTCTTGGTTCAGTTGCGACCAGACCTTGCGACCGTAGATTGCTTGGTATGTACCAGCAGTCGTGGATAGCATTGGTGCATCCGCTTTCAATAGTTCACTGCCTGAGTAGGAGTATCCCATTGCGTTTCCAGCGCCGTAGTAGTAGCGCTCCATGTCTGTTATTGTTCGTACGTAATCTCGTGCCATTCATAATCACCTCTGTTGCTTATTCAGGCCCCCCTGAAGGCCTTTGTTGCGAGGTTGTGCACCTCGTCCCACGACATTGACGCTAGGTCAGCAGTGGAGGGAATTTCTACGGATGGTACAGCAGCGGACTTGGTGATTGTCTCACCGGATTCTGCTGGAGCACTGATAGCCTCGACGCGCTCTGCTAGAGAGGCGATGGACTTCTGTATCTCGTCAAGTGGACCACGTGCGTCGAACTCTAGGGCCGCAGCCTTGGTGATTTCAGCACTGCGCTCTGACTCGTAGCGGGATGAGAACTCCCCTTCTAGGGATTTCTTCAACTCTGCCTCGAGCATAGCGGCCTTGTATACCTCGTATGCGGCTTCCACGTCAGCGGAGGAAACAGCGTCTGGGGTCAGGTAGTCGGATTTTGCGACTTTGGACCTCTTGCCCTTGCCACCAGCGCCGAACTCGGCCTTGGGGACTTCCGGCTTGCCGTCTTCCTGCTCCCTCTTAGGTGCCTGACCGTAGTTCAGGTCGAACTCTCCGGGGGTGGAACCTAGGTTGCCTTTTGCCACATCGTCGAAGTGGGTTCGAGCACCTGTTACGTCCACACCAGCGGACTTGAGGGTGTTCTCCATCCAATCGAGATAGTCTGAGGAGATGACGTCAGAGTACTCTTCGGACTTTTCAACGTCCTCGGATTTCTTCTCGTCATCTTTCTCTTCTTTCTTGTCGTCCTTCTTGTCGTCTTTACTGTCTTTGATGAATTGAGGAGGCATACCCTTCTCAAATGCATCTAGACGACCTTCTAGACGTGAAAGAACGTCTGTCATTTGCGTCATTACGTCGTTGTCTTCTGTCATTTTGTTCACCTTGTTTTTGTTTTGTTTTTTATCTTCTTTAAGAATCTTGAACGTCGCTTCTGGGTTGATGCCTCGCTCGCAGATTGTAATCTCATGTAGTTCTAACTTGCTGATTTCTTGGTAGTCTCCATGCTCGGGGTCCGACTTCCTCACTCTTTTGAATGCCTGACCACCGATGCTGAATCCACGAAGGGCTCCCTTCCTGATTTCCGCAGCGACTTCCTTTGCTTTCTCGATGTCGTCTCGCAGTGATACTACCACGAACATCCCGACATCGTCAACCTCGCTTTTCCAGAACCTCCCTTCGTTATCAGTGTATGATGGTATTACTTCCCCGACTTGTATGTTTGAATGCGCTAGTTGCACGTTTCTGAACTTCGGGTCCTCCATGTATTTCTTGAATGCGTCTTTGAGTGCTTGCTTGGTTATTTTGTCGCCTTGCTTGTCTACCACTTCGACGCTGGCATATCCAGCGACGACGAGGTCACCACCCTTGAGCAACCGGAGATTTGACTCCCCTGTTGCCCGTAGTGGTTGTGACAACACATATCACACTTGGTCTTGTCATACTACATATATGAAGCGGCAATGCATTATTCCTGCTCTGGATTAGTTTTCTCTTCAGAATCGCTTGACTGAGAGCCTTTCTTCCTTCTCCTGAGTTCTCTCGCCTTCGGATACTCCTCTTCCGGGTCCTCCTCCGGTCTCGCCTTCATGTCCCAGTCGGGGAGCGACATCTCCGAGGTCAGTCTCGTTGGGCCCCTAGGGCTCTCTGTCCCTCCGCCCAAGTCGATGCCCAGACCCTTGGCCCCTGTGGTGTTGAACATCTGCTCCTTCTCGAGCACGTCGAGAGCCCTCTCGAGGACCTCCAGCGCCTTCTTCATCTTGGGTTTGAGTAGGATGTTCTTGTCTCCGGGCTTGATTATGCCCGCGCTCTCGCTCTCCACCTTGCGCCTGTGGTGCTCTTGCTGCTCCTCTGATGGGGTTACTTCGCTCTCAGTTTCTTTTTGACGCTCAATCTTTCCCTTCAGCATCATGCTGGCGACTTCTCCCCAGAAGGGCTTGAGGCTCTCGGATAGTTCTATGCTGTAAGTATCCATGCCCATGTCCGAGAGCGGGGTTGTCGGTGAGTGGACCCAGTGNCCTAGGCTGCTCTTCTCGAGTGTGTAGGTGACTTGGCTCTCCGTGGGGAGGGTGACGACTATCGCTCTGTCCTCTATGTCTATACCGTGTGCGAGGTGGACTGGTGGGAAACTCTTGGCGAGCAGCGACAGCGTCTCCATCGACACGCTGGACTCGCCCTCTCCCTCGCCGACCAACTTCGACGGGTTGATTGTGAATATGTCACGACCCCCCTTCTTCTGCCTCTTGATGCCTGAGAACCTCACGCGTACTATGTCACCCTCCTCGAAGGGCTTGGGGCTGGATACCGTGCCGGCGTCGAGATACACCTTGCCGTTGTGGTCGACCGCTCTGTCATCAAGACCTTCCCCGTCCAGCAGCGGGCCCGCGCCGAGCCTGTATGTGTAGGGGCCTTTGCCCCTCCTGTCGAGCACGATGAGGTTGATGTCCCTGTTGGGTCTCAGCACCACCCACTTGGGATGTCTCCTCTCACCGCGCATGTATGTGCTCTTGCCGTCCCTGAGAAGGAGGGTCCTGTGCTCGGACTGCAGCGTCTTGACTGCATCCTCCAGACCCTCCTCGTCGGTGAAGCGGGTGTCATGGGGGCCTGATAGCAGCACCTGCTCGTGGCTGTCGTACTGGCCTCTGAGAACCTTGAACCTCTCTCTGACGTTCATATCCATGATGTCGGTGCCGTCATAGTGCAGTATGTCTATGATATGGAGTGTGTCCTTGCCGAGGATGCCGTCCAAGGTGCAGTCCTTCTCGCCTAGATTCTTGACGCCGCTCTTGGCCCAGTCTGGGATGGCTCTCTGTCCCCCGTCCTCGTCGAACGCCTTCACCCTGTTCTTCTTCTTGGTCAGGACTATCCTGTCGCCGTCGTACCACTTGGAGACGACCCAACTGCCTGTGAAGCCCCTGAGTTCATCCAAGTCCCTGAGCCTGAAGATGCGATGCATGGGGCGGATGGGTGGAATCCACTCCGGTGAGGAGTCGGCCTTGACGATGAGGTCGGGATTGAGCAGGTATGTGGCATACAGTCCAGCGTCCTCTATGCTCTTGCCGACGTTCGGGTCCTGAGTCATTGGAACACCGGTGGCTCCACCTCTGAGTGCGACTGGCTCGAACTCGGGAATCGGGTAGACGCCGTCCATGCCGTTTCTGATATAGGAGTCAGCGATATCGGGTCCTAGAGCCGCTGATATCATGTGCTGGGGAACTGATGAGAGCCGCTGGTCGAATGTCTCGGTCCCGACCTCCGGCGTGTCTCCGAACTCGAAGCCGTGTGTGGGACGCACAGAGTGACCGAACTGCTTGTTGTTAGAAGCGCTTGTGAAGTAATGCATCATACTCGCCCCGCCTGCGCCGAAGGGCATTGCCGGTTGGGCGTTGAATGAAATTCTCTGGGTGTCGAACTTCGTGCTCTCGTCAGCGCCGGTGTCATTGCTCGGGTCATACACCACCAAGTCACGCAGGTTGTGGAGGGTCTGGTTGTGCTTGTTTGTCATCTTGCCCCTTCTGTACAATTCCTTCTGACCGGTTCTCATGAAAGAGGTGTTTTTCGTATCTGGGTCCACCGGCGCTTGAATCCTGCTGAGGCCGAAGGCTGCATGCTGCTCCTTCCTGTCTCTGTTGAAGATTCCTTGGACGGCCTCNCTGTGACCGTGCAGTTGTCTGCCGTACCCCAAGTCGCCGCGCATCTCGGATATGCTGTCGCCGATTGAGTCCAGTGCCTGCTTGGGGTTGGACGCGTCCACATCGACCCCGACTTTTCTGGCCAGCCTCTCGAGCACCATGCTCGCCCTGTCTGCCCTGTTCTCCTCGAGGTGCCGTGCTGCTCTGCTATGGAGGGCGTCGTATCCCATGACTTCCTTCTCCCTCTCCAGAAGGGGTTCTATTTCTGAAATTCTAGACTCAATCTGCATCAACTGAGGGGTGAAGGAATCATCGCCTTCCCTCACTCTCTTCTCCATTCTGCTTCTCATGCTCTTGAGATTCCTCATCTCCGCCTGAAGGGGAGCGTCTCCCGCACCTGCACCATGACCGTGCTGCTCCTTGAGATGGTCGTCGAGATGCGAGTCGTACATGGATGAGTCTATGCCCATGACATCGCCATGCTCCTTGATGAGATTGTGATTCGACTGTATGAAGTGGACATCATCATCGGGTATCGTGTCTAGGTAGGATTGGATATGCTTAGTATGCGCCTCGTCGGAGGGGAAGCCGAGTTGCTCCGCTATCTCGGATGCGTCTGAGAGTCTGGTGATTGGCACCCCTCCGCCGGTGGTGAGACGCTCTCTCAGTGATGGGTAGACCGGCTCCGCTGTCTGTGTTTGATTCTCCACCATGTAGTCCGCTGTCAGGGGTCTCACTCCCACACCCTCCCAGTACTCGCTCGGCAAGGTGTGGATGGCACGCTCGGCATCGTGGAACAGTCTTCGCACGTTGGCATCGAATGACGGGTTGCTGGGGTCGAGCGCCTCCTCCGGCAGGAGGGTCGCTAGATGCTTGGCGGCTTGGTTGATTGAGTGTATGTCGTATTGATGCTTCAGGTTCAACTGGTCGATGTGTCTGGACTTCTTTGGTCTGCTCCGGCCAGTGAGCACCCTTCCCTCCTCATCCAGATTGCCGTATCTCTTGTTGTAGTCGAGCATGGAGGAGTCTGGGAAGTCATGGGCAGACACCGAGGTTGGGAATCGCTCGCTCGAACTCAGCAGCATGGCCAGCCTCATCGCCTCTATCTTGTTCCTATTCTGCTCGCCGGAGGTGTGTATCACAGGCTCTTGTTCTCTCTTGACAGAACCGCCGCCTGCGAATAGGTCGGTTTGCGAGATGCTATCTTCACCCACATCGAGTCTCTCGCTGTCTATCTCCTTGGGAGCCAGCATATCGAGCGACTTGCCGTATGGTATGTTCTTCCTAGTACCCTCGTTGGCTGCATCCACGAACATGTTGTTCATCTGGTCTATGCCCATCTTGATACCGAACTTGCTATTCACTTCTGATTGTCTTAGTCCATGGATGAGTGCTGCTATCCCCGGTGAGGTGACTGACGAGAGAGCGTGGTTGCCGGTGTCTCCACCGAGGAAGTTGGACATGTGCTGCATGTAATGAGGTCCTAGAGGAGCCTCTGCCTCGGGTCTAATCAGATGTCCGAATAGGCCCATGTTGATTGATTGGGGAACGATGCTCTCCTTCTGACGGTTGACTGAGGCGATGAGGCTCTCATCATCCATCTGATGGTGGTCATGCAACTTGGTGGCGTATATGTGCTGGTCGATTGCGTGTCCTCCCTCCAGATAGGGTGCGGCGAAGTCATGGGCGAGGTGCTTCCCACCGAGTATATCCATAGCCTTCTGAATCTCCTCCGGTATGGCATCAGTGTCCTTGAAGCCGACGTTGGTGCTGAACATGGACAGGATGTCCTGAACCTCTCTCTGCCTGTCTCTCAACGAGACGTTCTCATTCTCCTTCCTGAGCAGGGACTGCAGTTGGGAGTTTGTGATGAGGGGACCTGAGTGCTCTGGATACCCATGCTCCCCTACTGGTGTCTCCTCCCCCTTCGAGTTGAAGCCCAGAGCGTGCAGCAGGTTGTCTCTGGGAACGACGTTGCCCTTCTTCTTGGATGCTGTCAGAATCTTCATCTCATCCATCATCTCGTCCTGATTGAGTCTGGATAGACCGCGTGAGTCTATATTTGGCAGGTGCATGAATACCTCGTCCTTCGGGTCGTCCGTGTTCACCCCGAAGGCCTCATGCAGGTTCCTCATCGCCACATCCATGAGTCTGCTGTGACCCTTGCTGTCCGCTTCTTTCCTGTCGAAGGTGACCTCCCCCTCTTTATCGACATAGGCTGATTCCAGTGCTGAGAAGAGCGCTCTCTTGTCTGGTGGGTCGGATGGTAGGTTCTGCGACCACACCGGTGCGACGTTATGGGGCCCTGCCTTCGGTCCTCGCCTGACATGACTGAGGGCGTTGGTCCCTCTCATCCTCATGTTCCTCTTGAGGCGACCCATCGGAAGGCGCGTACCGTCGTCGAACTTCACATGCTGCTCCTTGGAGTCGCTACCGTGACTGCCGGGTGATATGTGCTCTATGACCTTGGTGCGCTCCTCCGGCGAGAGCCACTCTAGGCCCATCATGAATGAGAGGTGGTTGAGGTATGATGGGTGGTTGGAGATTGACTTCTCCTTCTCTGCTACCTTCTTGCCCTCCGGGGTTTCTGAGTAATATGCGGCAAGCATATTTTCAGTGTCGGTGTTACCTTCTTCCAAGGTGGCCTTGTTGTCCCTGTCCATCCATTCCAGTGCTCTCGCGTTGAAGTGCTTCTCCCTGATTTCCCTGTTGTCCTCGCCCTGCTCATTCTCCTCGCTCCATCTCCTGAAGTCCCTCTCGTAGAGGTCGTGCTCGTGGCTGAGTATGGACTGGTCCACTGAGTCGCCGAGGGGACCGAGTAAGGGGTATGAGTAGGTACCCTGCTTGTTCTCCCTGACATGAGGGCTGTTGGTCTTCTTCATCCAGTCCTCGATGAGTCTCTCGGCATCCTTCACCTGCTTGGCGCGGGAGTTCCCGTCCTCGTCAGGGACGAATCTCCTTGCGAGCAGTTCAATCTTCCTAGGTATGCCCTTCGTCATCAACTTCTTCTCAAGGGGGTCGAATAGGGATGAGAAGATATGCTCGTCCGCTCTACCGTAGTATCTCTCGAAGTCTGCACGAACGTCGATTGGCAGGCCGTGAGTCACGCCTATGGGGAGTTTGTCCCTGCTGTTGATGACTCTGCCTGACCAGTGATTGTGTCCCGTGGGGAGGTGACCCTTGTGCCTCCTCCTCCTTATGGCTCTCATCTCAGCCTCGAACTTACCCGGTCGGATGAAGGCATCTTCTTCGTTCTTGACCAGAGTGTCGCAGAGTATCTCACGCCAAGTGTGTCCGGGCGTGAAGTCGTGCGCCTCCAGATTGGCCTTGGCCAGTATGTAGTCGGATATCGAGGACTCTATGTCCACATCGTCATTGACTGAGTCTATGAGAGCGTCACGTGCTCTCACAAATACGTCAGCAGCGTCTTCATACACACGCTACCACCTATTGCACCGGCCTGTAATCATTGCACCCCTCGATGGGGTGGTTACCGAGTCCGCATGTCCTCTCGCCCTCCATGGGGTTGGCTCCGCATGTTGCACAGGGGGCCATTCTGGCTTTCCTGATAACACGGACGAAAGACATCTAGAACACCTCAGACGCTGGTTCTCCCAGTCATTCCGGTGTCTATCTCGTGAGTCTCGACTGCTCTGTCGTGAGTGTTGGTCTTCGCGCCGAGAGCCTCGAGGTTGTAACTCTGGCTAGTGGCGCCCTTGTTGGCGACGTCCTCCGATTCCAGTAGTGTGTTGTTGGTGCTGTACTGCTGGTGGTAGGTGTTGCCGCCCGTCTCGATGTGGAATGTAGATGCATCCGGCGTGGTGCCGAAGGTCTGTATCCTGTGCTGCTCCCCCTTCTTCATGGAGCCATACGATTTCATGCCTCCGCAGCCCATCTTCATGCATGCTCCCTTCTCCACCTTGGAACCGCATTCTGGGCATTTCTCGGCCTTCTCCAAACTCTCGACCTTCTCGAGGAGGGATTGTGCTTTCTCTAGCATTTCATATGCCTCTTTGGAGGCTGGGCTTGGTATAGGTCTCATTTCAGTACAACTCCCTTACTTCTTTGTGTTGAGCGGCCATCTCGTGTATCTCTTCCCATGACATCTCATGCACCTCTTCATTGGTGAAGGAGTCTAATTGTGCGTTGCTCTCGGATTTGAGCACGGTCTCATCGTTCCTGAATGGGTCCTCCAGCATGTCTATGGAGAGGGGGGTGTTGGTACGGACGTAGCCTGCCCTCTTGAGGAGGACCGCTGGGTTCTCCACCATCTTGCGGAGTTGGACATTCTCATTGCGAACCGACCTTATGTCGCTGTCCATGGACTCCATCTTGGAGATGAGAGCGCTCATGAGTTGCTCGGTCGTGTTCTCTTCCTCGCTCATGTAAGCACCTACTGGGGTCTGTATCCACCGAAGGTGCCTGTGTGGGGTCTCATCCTCGAGTTGCTTCTAGCGGAGATGATGGTTCCGGGTAGTTGCTTGGCCCTGTTGTCGGGGTTGAATTTAGTGCCGCGCTCGTTGTATTTGATGACCGGCACGCCGTTGGCGAATTGGTTGATGCCTGATGGTGCATCGTCTGATTTAGTGATGGACATGTTGATGTCCTCGAGCATGAAGTCGCCGACTTTGAGAATTTCACTGATGTGCGATTTTGCGAGTTCGGCGTCTCCCGTCTCAAGTGCCTCAGAAAGCGCTGCTGCGTGGACATTCATCTTTCTAGCCATGGGGTCCATCTTCGTCAAATCCATCGTGCTCGCCCTTCCGTATGCATGCTGTCTTAATTACACTTATGCTCCTCGAGGCCTTCTGGCGTTCTCTAGAGCGTTGGATACGTTACGCCCGAGAGTATTGGCGGGCCCTCTCTGCTGGACGCTGGAGAAAGGCGCCCCTGAGCCCATGGATGAGCGCTGCTGTGGGCTCGCTGGGCCTCTTGGAGTCCTGATTCCCACTCCCTCTCCTCCGGGCTGCGACGGTGGCATGACCTGCTGCATGAGTCCGGCTGGCATGCCTCTGGCTGGCATGCCTCCCATCATCGGTGGTGCTCCGCCCATGCCGGCCATTGGTGGTGCCATAGGTGGACCCCCTCCGGCAGGAGGAGCGCCGGGAGGGCCTCCCTCCATCTCTGGAGCCTGCTTGCGATAGATGAATCGGATGTCCCTCTCGCCCTCCTGCATCAACTCCGGCTTGTAGCCGAGCATCATCATGCGCTGTGCGAGGTTGGCCTCCATCTCGTCTCGACGGAGTCTGGTAATCTCGTCCTCCTCCTCGTTCGGATAGAGTGTGAGTTTCCAGTCGTGCACGTCCATCTGCTTGAGCATGCGTGGGAAGAGGACCTCTGTGTACACCTTCTGCCCGAACTCCACCGCTCTGTTGGTGACGAGAATCTGCATGCCCTCGTTGTTGAGGCCGCCGCTCTTCCCATTGTCAATCATGAATACGGCTGACACGCCGTAGTACGCTGCGATTCTGTTCCTTATCTCGTCGCGCACGGAGATGTACTGCATCTCCTCCATGGTGTCCATGAACTTGACCCAGTTGACTCCGCCCCTGCCTGTGGCTGATTCTATGCCGACCTTCGGAACGTAGTGGGGGTCTCTCTCCATCTTCTCGTCGACCGCCTTCCAGAAGGACTTCATCGACTCGAGGTTGTCGGTGGTCACTGATATGATTCCCTTGGGTATCCTCCTCTTCTGGTACGCTGTGTACATGTAGTTGTCCATCGCTGTGAGTGTCATCGCCTGTCTCCACATGGTGTTGACTGGGCTCTTCCCATAGAGTTTGGATGGGTTGTACTTGCTGACGTGCAGCACCTCGCCCTTGAGGTAGTACTGGGTCTTGCCGCTACCGGCCATGTTGACGTAGTGGGCGTCCTCCATCTTGGAGCCGCACACCTGACACGGGTCGTCCTGACCGGGGTATGAGACTTGGTCGCGGTGGATGGGGCACACCTTGTACCTCCCTCCTCGGACACCTCTCTTGTCAGATACTATGCGCATGAATATGGGGTCTCCCCTGATTATCTCCTTGACCCTGTAGAACATTATCTCCGAGGTCTCCTCATCGACGAAGTACTCCTTGACCAGTATTAGGAAGGCGTCATCAACGACATTCAGGTCATGCTCTATCTCCTGCAGGACGTTCATGAATGACTGCTCCATGGAGTTCTCCTGATTGAGCAGCCACTTGGGGTAGATTATCTCATCAACGTCGCACTTCCTGACTGGTCCGTCACACATGGTGCAGACTTCCACCTCGTGCTTGTACTCCTCACCGCACTCTGTGCACTTGACCTCGAACTTCTTCTCCCAGTAGTATCCTCTCCTGAATATCTCCTGATTGAGTTTGGCGAGCACTGTGCGTAGTATGAGATTCTCGCGTGATACGGCGAATAGNGCTGGTATGGTGATGCCCTGTGCTAGAACCGGCTCCTGTATGCCCGTCGTGTAGAGGGGCATCTGGGGCTGCGGTGTGGTTCTCCTTCGGAACGGTCTTCCTAGGGCTGATAAGAATCGACTGACCCTGCTCTCTTCATCTGCCATCAAAGCCCCTCCGTCCATTTCGTGATATCATCCACAGTGCACTCCCATTCGCTCAAGAGATTCTCGGCCTTCTTAGTATCATCCTTCCAATTCGAGAAGCGTACTACGCGCATCAACTGCTCCTTGCGAAGGGGGTCCTCCTCATGGATGTATTGCAGAACGGCCTTGGCCTGAGTGTCCTTCATCCTCAGATGAGGCAGAATGCCCTTGAGGAGTTTCTCGACGTCGGCCTTGGAGTAGAACTGAAGCCTGTGCTGGCTTCTGGTGCTGTTCTTGTGAATCTTCTGATTCAACTGCAGCACTCCGCAGTCGAGGGTCTTGTGCAACTGCTCGCAGTGAGCCCTTCCCCTGTCGCCCGTTGCGACGAANCCTGCACGTGCCTCNCCCCTGCCTGTGATTGTGATGTATCCGTCCGCGTCCAAGAAGCCGGCGGCGTATGCCATCGGGTCCTTGAGAATCAGGCCATTGCCCATCATCTTCACGAATGTGCCTCTGGACGCACCTGCTGTGATATCCTCGTCATCCCCGTACATCTTGAGCAGTTTCGACAACTTGGAGGGTGTCATGCTCTTGTGCACAGAGCCGTGTTCCATCAGGCGCTCGTGGAGCGAGCGTGAACTGAGCGGCCCCTCCAGTGAGAGAATCTCAGCGGTCTTGGACAGGGTCTCCCTGTCCTTGGTGCTCAGGGTGTCTGCCTGATGAAGGGTAGAGCGCCACATCTTGCGAGCCTCGGTCTTGCTCTGCATGGCGCTTGCCCATGCCCTCTGCTCCTCCTCCCCCCAGACGTCCTCGAACTCGTCGAGCGATTTCAGCGCAGAGTCCGCGTTCTCCCACAG